>QWCE01002707.1_pt1 | contig 21283 bp, 14 predicted proteins | sample 1972531 | NCBI WGS metagenome assembly QWCE01 (sample SAMN09866716, study PRJNA288562) | Human gut metagenome isolate term4_stool, whole genome shotgun sequencing... | reverse complement strand
TTTATCGATTCTCACAGTTTTTCGAGCAAGCGAAGCTTGCGAAGTAAAAACTGATGAGAAACCTTATGTAATTTTTTAGAAGCGATGCGACGAAAAGGAACATTGATTCTAAAAAGATTACGTACCTTACCAGGCCTACGTCCGGGGATTTTTTTGATTTTTGAGGTTCTCATAATATAGTCAAGTTCGAAGCACGAAGACTAGATTGCAGAAGAACCTTATGTAATTTTGAGCAAGCCTGCCCGGCTCGTAGAGGGTAGGTTTGATGCAGAGGCTGCGCACCTCGCAGCGAAGCGAGAGAGAAATCAAGCCCGTCCGGCTAGAGGAGGACTTGCGACGAGAAGGAGCGTTCGTTGAAAAAAATTACGTACCTTAAACCTCAGCTATGGCTGAGGTGCTTTATTTTGTACAAATATATCCCAAAAATCTTCACTATTAAGGCAGGAAATCTATCTCTCGTTTACCCTCTTACCAGTCATATAAGAAATATGGAAAGCTAACATTTTTGTGTTTTTAAAATTCGCCTTTATATTTTCTTCAACTAAATCTTCTGATGGGTAATATTTTTGGGCGAGTTTTTCTAGAGCATCTCTTGCAAAATCAGAATCTTCTATTTCCTCAAGTAAACCGTAGGCAACAACCGAAGACACATTTTTTGACCAACCGTCATCTGAAACTCCCTCTTCTAGGAGAGCAGTAAAAGATGCCTTCGGACTTTTTTCTATGCAGTCAATCTTGTATCCTGTCTTTGTTCCGTGAAAATACAAGGTGTTATTATCCTCATCGTAATAGAAATTTAAAGGAAGTCCGTATGGAAATCCATCTTCACCGTTAAGGGCAAGGACACCCCTAGGAGCTTTTTTTAATACTTCTTTAGTGGCCTTTTCGTCCAATTCATTTTTAATTTTTCTAACTTTTCTAAACATAAATCCTCCAAAATATATTCTTATTTAAACTATACTATAATTTAAATATTTATACGGACAAATTTAAAAATTAAGAGGGACAAGCGAATTTTATATAGACTAAGATGTATAAAAATACCTCGTAATAAATAAATAACCTCTAAAGGAAACAACCTTATAATCAGCTTGATATAGCGACTTGAGTTGATTTTTAATTGATAGAGGGATATAATATAATACACTAGCTTTTAAATATATACTTTGATTTTAGTATATACTTAAAATATCATTTAAATATATCACAATAAAGGAGGAAATAGATTTATGAACAAGAAACAAAACCTACTTGCCATAGCCCTATCCGCATCCTTTGTCCTTGCAGGGGCAAATGTTGCAGAAGCTAATGAGCAAAAGCCACAAACCGAAAATGTAAGCCAAGCTTCAATTGAAGCTCAAAGAACAGAAATTCAAAATAATGGGGCAAGCCAAGCTACACAAGATGAAAAGAAAACCGAACAAACAAACCCTGCCAAGGCCCCAGAAGCAAATCCAAGTTCTAGCCAAGATTCGCCTGAGGAAGATTCAGCTAAGCAAGAATCTGAACCAAGCCTAAATGACTTTATTAATAATGAGGACTTTGGCAATCTTTTTAATTTTGACAAGATCAATGCCCAAGCAGCAGAAAATATTGAAACTTCTCCTGCAAAAGCTCCTGAAGCTCAAAAAGCTCCAGAAGAATCACCAAATGAGCCAAACTATGCTGATGATGAAAAGAAGATCAAAGACTATAGTGGCGAAGAACGATATCGCTCTACAGAAATGCCACAAGGTCTTGGCCCTAATTATACAACCATTAAACCGGACTCAGAATCTAGAGATGGATTTAGTCACAAAACTTTAGAACCATCTGAGACAAGTGGTGATAAAACCCAATGGGGTCTAGAGATGGAATTCGACAAGGAGAAGGCTCAAAGAACCTATACTGATTTTGGTTTTACCAACACAGGTAACATGGCAGGGGTACTTGATCCAGGAAGCGTTCCTGCCAAGGAAGAAGGAGAAAATCTCTCAGAAAAGGACAAATTCAAGGAAACAACTTATAAAGCTGAATCTGAAATAGAAATCATAGGCTCTAGATCTCAAAGAAACTTAAACCTTTATGCCAAGGAAGAAGACCTAAAACATATCAATAATGAAGTTACTGACAAAACTATTATTGCTTGGGAAGGTCATTATAAAAAAGATAATCCAAATGGTCTAAAAGCTACCCAAGGATCTAGTGCTGCCTTTACTTTCACCGTTAACCCATGGCCAAATGAAAATGACCAACTTTCACTAATCAAGTTAAATGGAAGTCATGACAAAAAAGAATTTGTCCAAGGCCAAACTATTACTACTGATGTAAAAGTAGAAAATCTTGATGCTAGCGCTAGATAAAGACTAGTAGGACAAGTATACCATCCTCTTACAGGTGAAGTTGTGCCAGGAGCTAAGGCTTATATAAATGATGAAGGAAAAGTCGTTGTTGAAATGCCTAAGGGGTCTATTAATGAAGATGGTTCTATTAATGAAGATTCTATATTCTACAAGGATGATAAATACAAGGGCATCCAAAACCTGGAAGTCAAATTCTTTGCCCGTCCTAGAACGGCAGGTGAATTTAAAGCCATTGTAGAGGGTAATGGTGGCTATGGCTATTATACAGAAACAGGTGCTGGCACAAAGATAATCAACCACAATGGAGAAGAAGTTGAAGTTGACCTTCAAGGTATTGACCGCTACGACCACTACAACTTAATCGGTGGCTTTAAGATTAACCTTGATGACACACGTTATTATGATCAAGGTTTCATCAATGAAGATAAAGCAAAAATTGAAGATCATACCTTTAACGATGTCAAAGCTGGTGTAGAGTACGAAATTAAAGGAATTGATGAAGCAACGCAAAGTGATAAAAGCTTACCTAAAATAACAGGTGATAATCCAAAAACTGCTGAAGAAATGCAAGCAGCAGTTGATAGGGGAGAAGCATCAGCTTCTATAGATCAAAACTTCATAGACAAACAAAATGATAAGTTAAATCCAGATGACAAATGGGTTATTAAACCGTCAAAAGACGGAGATGTTTCTAATTTCAAGGTTATAGCTCCAAAAACTTCAAAACCAGGCGATCATTTTTCTGTTCCTGTAAAATATACTTATACAAACGGGTCAATAGATATACACTGGTTCCACTTTGTTGTCCAAGAAACTGAAAATCCTGAAAATGATGTACCTTCATACAATGCAAGAGCAGGATTTGAGGGAACAAAATTAACAAGTAGTCCTAAATTTGAGGAAAGTGAAGAAGGTAAATCTAAGCCAACAGATTATATTTTAGAGAAAAATACTTATACTGATGAAAATGGAAATACATGGACTGTTGCTATTGATGAAGATGGCAAAGTAACAACTACTGTACCAGATAATAACATCAAAGGCGGAGAAAGTATTGAAGTCCCAGTTAAGGTTGAATATACGGATGGTGAGGGTAACAAGAAATATGAATACAAAACTGTTCAATTCTTCGCAATCCCTAATGAAGATCAGCCAGAATATAAAACTCAAACCAAGGAAGAAAAGAAATCTATAATTCCTTTCGAAACAATAGTTGAGTATGATGAGAATCTTGATGAAGGAAAATTAGTAGAGACTCAAGAAGGTATTAAAGGAGAACTAACAACAACCTTTATCCAAGATACATTAAATGGCAAAAAAGGTATATTCCAAGAGGATGGAACATTTAAAGAAGGAGATAGCAAAATTGAGGCTAAAGTTACAAAAACACCTCAACCAAGAATTATTAAAATAGGTACAAAACCAGCTAGTACAACTGTGACAATTCCAAAAGGCATTGAATATGAACTTGATTATTCTAGGAAAGATGGCGCTCCTGAATTAGTGGAGGAAGGTAATGATGGAGTTGTTACTGTAACAACAAAGAGAGATCCTGACACAGGTCTCATTACAATGGAGCAAACAGTTACAACAAATGTTAAAAATAAAAAGGTTAAGATTCCAGCAGGTACTGAAGGAACACACAAATATGTCGAAGATATTCCGTTTAAATATGAAATTGAATATGACGAAAATTTAAATGCTGGTGAATATGTCATTGATGTACCAGGACAAGCAGGAAAAAGGACTACTACTTGGAATATCAAGAATTCTAAAATAGATGGAGATCCAACAGTAGAAACCATAAATCCAATAAATGCTAAAATTAGAGTCGGTAAAAAACCGAATGATAATATGTGTCCAATACCTGTTCCAACACCAGACCCAGATCAACCAGATAAACCTGACAAACCAGTTACTCCGGATCCAGAAAAACCTGACAAACCACAAGAGCCAGAAACACCTGATACTCCGGACATTCCTGAAAAACCAGAGAACCCAGAAGAGCCTGGCACACCTGAAAAATCTGAAACTCCTGAAATCCCAGAAAATCCTGAAACTCCTGAGATTCCAGATAATCCAGAAAAACCAGGTACACCTGATAAGCCAGAGAATCCAGAAGAACCAGAAACATCTGATAAACCAAATGAATCTTCTGACAAAGAAACTCCAGAAACTCCAGATTCTCCAAAGGAAAATCTAAAAGAAGATAAGGAAGAAATCGGAAGAGTTAAACAAAGCAAAGATAAATCAAAGAATCCAAAAACTGGTATAGAATCAATAGCCCCAATCTTTACAAGCATGGGAATTTCTATTGCAGGACTTATGGCAACAAAGAAAAAGAAAAAAGAAGATGAATAAAAACATCTTTAATTAAAAAAGAGGAAGAGCGAAAGCTCTTCCCTTTTGATATAAAAAATCTGATGGAAAGCCGTAGATAAAGTATTGTTAAATAAATTCGAAACGTTTAGTTAACTTTATCACAGCGGTTTATCTTAAATCTAGAGAAATAAAAAGCTTTTTCTACCGAGTTTTTTATTTACTCCTTTTTATATAATTATTTTGGACAAAGATAATAACGGTGCATATACCAAACTCTCTATAGACCGAACGATAGAGATATCTCGCGAAAGCTCGATATGGTGGGTGGTGATTATCGTTTTGTGTCGAATATATGATTTTTCCTTGCTTTTAGTATTATTAGAAGGTTTCTCAACTCTCCCAAATCCAGCGGGCTTAACTACACTCGGTCGAAATGGGGAGAGTCTTGCTAATACAAGGTCTTTAAAGTTAAATTTGTAGTATTATTTTGTTTTGAATAAAGAAGTTTTTAGATAATTATTTTGGACAAAGATAATTAAGGCGCATATACCAAACTCTCTATAGAGCAAACGATAGAGATATATCGCGAAAGCTCGATATGGTGGGGTGTTGATTATAGTTTTGTGTCCATATATGGTTATTTTCTTACTTTTAGTATCATTAGAGGATTTCTCCCCTTTCTCAAAGTCTGCGGGTTCTACACTCGGTCGAAAGGGGAGAGCCTTGTTATCCTAAACTTCTAAGGATTTATTTAACTTTATTTTTGAAATTTATATTAAACTTTGTGAAGTTTAGCGAACTGTTAAATTTTTATTTGTAAATTTTGACGACTATTAATTTTATTTGCTGACAAGATTTACAAGAAGATCAAAAAGTGCTTTTATCGCTTTTTCGTGTGTTCTTTCGTAACCGTGGCTTGCTGCTACTCCACATCCTACTAGGGCGTGTCTGTAGTCGTAGTCGCTTGATACTGCGGCTGAGGCGTCTGATCCGTAGAATGGGTAGATGTCAAGGCCGTAATCTAAGTTAAGATCTTTGGCGATTGCCACGAGGTCGTTTGTTAAATCGTAGTTGTATGGGCCGGATGAGTCTTTGGCGCAGATTGATAATTTGAGTTCATCACAGGTTAAATCGTCGTGAACTACTCCCATGTCTACTGCTACCATATCTCTTATACCTGCTGGGTGTCCTGCACTTGCTCCGTGGCCGACTTCTTCGTAGATGGTAAACATCATGTAGAGCGGACGGTTTATTTCGATGTTTTCATCCTTGATTTCTTTGGCTAGGGCTAGGAGGATGCCTGCGGATGCCTTGTCATCAAGGTGGCGGCTTTTTACAAAGCCATTGTCTATTCTAAATCTTGGGTCAAGGGAAATAAAATCGCCGTTTCCTATGCCAAGTTTTTCGGTTTCTTCTTTGGAGTGGGTTATGGCATCTATTACTACTTCCATGGTTTCGTCGTTTCTCTTTGCTTCTCTTGGTGCATCTGACCCGTGAACTGCGGGATTATTTAGTCTAACTACTCCTGTGTATTCCTTGCCGCTCCTGGTGTGGATTTTAACATTTTCAAATTCAACAAAATTAAGAGGGAAGCCTCCAAGTGTGGTTACTCTAAGGGCTCCGTTGGCTTTAATTGATCTAACCATGAGTCCTAGGGTGTCAACGTGGGCTGATAGTAAAAGACCATTTTCTCCTTCCATTTCATTTATAGGAACTACTACATTTCCCTTGTTGTTTTGGTATGGTTTATAACCTAATTTTGTAAATTCATCCATCAAATATTTTTCGGCAAGTTTTGTAAAACCTGTTGGTGATGGAGTGTTGGCAAGCTCCTCTATATATTTAGTAATTGTAGAAATTTCCATTTTTTTCTCCCTTTCTTAAAGTATAATATCAATAATCATATTATATTATAAGTAGAAAATTAATAAAGGAATCTAAAATGAAAAAATATATTTTTAAGGAAAAGTTCTTTAAAATCACTGATAATTATTGGATAAAGGACGAAAAGGGTGGGGATGTCTTTTACCTAGACCAAGATTTTACTTTTTTTGGCTATAGAGCAGCGATTTATGGAGCAAATAGGGAAAAATTATTCACTATCGAAAAGAAAATATTATCGCTTTTGCCAAAGTTTTTTGTAAACTTCGAAGACGGGTCAGAAATGGTTGTAAATAAGAGGTTTACCTTACTTAGAAAGTCTATTGATGTGGATACAGATTTTGGTACAATTAACCTTAAAGGTTCTGTTTGGGACTATAATTTTGTGATAAGCCTTGATGGCAAAAAGATTGGCGAGGTAAATAGGAAGTTTATTTCCCTAACTGACCACTATGTTTTAACTGTATTTGATGAGGATTACACCCTTGCTATGATTGCCCTTGTGATTTGTCTAAATAAAATTCATGACGATGAAGAAAGCGCATTAGCAAATTCTGGCGGAGGAGGGGAATAAAATGCCACAATTAATCTTTGTCCTAGCGGGACTTTTTGGTCTAGCTGGACTATATAATTTGTATTTGTTCGGACAAATCAAGGAAAGGGTGAAATTTACCAAAACAGACCTTGCGGTTATCGGAATGATTGTAGTGATGTTTATTATTTATAATTGGATTTTCAAACCTTATCTGGTAAGTGTTCTTGCTATTTCTCTTGCTATGATATTTTGGAACTATACAGGCACAATTGCCAGAGGTTTTGGTGATGAATATGTCTTTACAAATAAATTAAATCCCTTTATCAATAAAAAGGTGCCTTTGGATGAAATAAAATCAGTTACCATATCCAGAGCCAACAAAAATCTCTTGCTAATGGTCTACCTAAAAACCGCCAATAGCCAAGACAATATGAACTTTGCCTTTGCCAAGGAAAAGGATCTAGTAAGACTATTAAGAAATCAAAAAGTTAATGTGATAAACTAGGGAAATGTTGAAGAAATAGACTTAGTGGGTATACTAATAGTAACCATGAATTCTAGAAAAAAACGCATGGTCTTAACCAAAAAAGACGAGCAGGCAGGCTCGTCTTTTTTTATATAGGCTAATTATCATCTCTAATTTTGCTATCTAGCCATCTGCAAACGAAGTGACCAACGACACTTGCTGCGATAGACAAAATGAATTCTAGAAATTCTCGCATGATCTCACCCCCTCTCATGCTAATGAGATTGATGATAACAATCATACTATACCTTTTTATATGATTTTTTTTATTTGATTTACGATGAAAAGTCGAAATTAATTGGTATATTGTTAGTAACCATGATAGTCGTAATAAAAGCATGGTCTTAACCAAAAAAAGACGAGCCTGTCCGCTCGTCTTTTTTAGTGCTGCAAACCTCCAAGCTAAGGGAGGTTAAATTATTTATACATATCAAGTTTTTCTAGAAGTTCGTCAATTTCATCAACGATTTGTCCGATAAATGCTATTGCATCTTCTATTGGTTTTGTTGTAGTCATATCAACACCAGCGGCTTTAGCAAGATCAATTGGTCCCATAGATCCACCGAGTTTTAGGACTTCGAGCCATTTTTCTCTATCTTCGTCTGTGCCGTGGACGATTTTTTCTGAGATGGCTGTACCTATGGTGAGGCCTGCTTGGTAGGTGAAGGAATATAGGCCCATGTAGTAGTGAGGTTGTCTCATCCATGTTAACTCTGCTCCTTCGTTTAGTTTCACAGAATCGCCCCAGAATTCTTCTAGTTTTTCTTTGAAAATTGTATTGAAGTCGTCTGCTGTTAAGCTTTCGCCTTTTTCTACCCTTCTATAAACTTCTCTTTGGAAGGCTGCTTCTAGGTAATGGGTTACAAAGTTGTGGTAGTAGGTCTTTCCTATCATTGTAGATAAAACCCAGAGTCTTTCCCTGTTATCTTTAGCGTTTTTTAATAGATATCTTTCCATGGTGATTTCATTGGCTGTTGATGGTGATTCTACAAAGTACATACTCATATCAGCTGATAGGGCGTTTTGGTTGGCGTTTGTGAGGATGCCTTGACCAGCGTGACCTAGTTCGTGAGCGAGGGTCATAACCTGGCTCATAGAATTATTATAGGTGGTCATGATAAATGGGTGAGATGGGTAAGGAGAGGCACAGAAAGCACCTGTTCTCTTGCCGATATTTTGAGAATAGTCTATCCATTTATCGTCAAAGGCTTTTTTCATATAACCGATATATTCTTCGCCAAGGGGAGATAGACCGTCAACTATATAGTCTCTGGCTTCCTCGATTTTAACTTTTGGTTCATATTCTGGATCTATAGCAAGTTTAAGATCTGCATAGGTCATTTCATCAAGTCCATAGTGTTTTTTGATGATAGTTGCATATTTTCTCATAATTGGAGCAAGTTTTTCCATGATTATGTCAATATGATTTTCATATATATCAAAATCCACATCTTGGCGAGCTAAAAGATAATGAAATACTGAATCATATCCACGTAAATCTGCCATTATTTTTTCATTTTGGATAAGATTGTTATAAACTGAAGCGTCTGCATTTTGATAGGCACGAAGAACTTTGTGATAATCATCAAAAGCTTTTCTTCTAAGTTCTGTGTCTGTTTCACCCTCTAGATATTCCTCAAAAGTGTTGTGGTTTAGGGTGACTTCTTCTCCATTGTGGTCGATATTTTGGAAACTCATATCTCCATATCTCATATCGTTGTAGTTGGTATATGGAGCGTCAAAGGTTGGTGAAAGAGCAGCAAGAACCGCTTCTGTTTTCTCATCAAGGAGATATTTCGCAGTATCTTTTACTCTTTTTAAATAATAAGCATATTCTGGATGATTTTTTATAACTTCATCTAGGATTTTTTCGTCGACTTTGACTAAAGCTGAATCATAGAAAGATAGTTTTGCAAAAATTTTTGCAGCCTCGTTTCCAAATTTTGCGTCTCTTTTAGCCATGTGTTCATCAGTAGCATCGGTTTCCTTAGAAATTCCAGAAAAAGTTCCAAGCCCATCAGTTAAAGAAATTATATCAGAATAATCTTCTAGAGAATTATAAACATCTTCGCTTGTCTTTAGATTTTCATATTTTTCTTTAAAATCGTCTGCCATCTTGGAAAGCTTTTCAATATCAGCATAAAAAGCTTCATCAGAGGCATAAAGATCTTCGATAGCCCAAGTTTCTTTTGGATCAACTTCATTTCTTTTTTTCATTATTTTCCTCCTATTAATGGTAATAAAAATTTTTACTAAAGTATCAGACCTACCACCCATTTCGTCTCCTCAAGCCGACGGGCTAGTTTTGAAACGGGGTTAGGGCTTCAACAGGTAAAATTTTTGTGGTTCTCACAGTTTATCGAGCACGGAGTGCGAATTATAAACTGATGAGAAACCTTATGTAATTTTTTTCTAGTGACGCGACGAATAGGAGCGTTATTAGAAAAAAGATTACGTTCTTTACAAAATTTACGTAGTAAATTTTACATTTAACTATTTATTATTATATCACTTTGGGGATTTTATCCTAGATAAATTATATTTTTTTCTTATCCAAGATAAGTTATTGTTTTTTCTATCCGAGATTGAACTTATCTTATATATTATTTCAGTCATTGACATAACTGCTCCGTTCAAAGGGGAGGCCCAAGGGACCTTCCGCAGGGTCCCTCACCCGCCTCCCCTTAAACCCCTCTCGGCTACACCCCCGAGCGGCTCCTTAAGCAGAGTGCGGAAGCAGAAGCTTGCCTTTTCGGCAAGCTTTTTTATGTATAGAGAATGATCTTGTATAAGTTTTCGTATCTCCACACTGATTTTTAATCTATGAAGCCCTAAAAATCGCAAACTCGCTACGCTCAGACATGCGATTTTTTAACGGGCTTCTTGATTAGAAATCATTGCTAATAAACGAGAGAATCAGTCTCGATGTTCTAGTGTTGCAAGGCTCGTTTGGCTTTGACAAAGATTGCTAAAAGGGTATTACTTTTCGAGCGAAGTAAATAAAATTACTAAGACCGAGTATTTTTGTAAATGAAGGAGGCGTTAAGAGCCTGCCCTAGCGGCCGAGAGCGACTCACTGACAGCCACCTATGAATAGAAATGTTGTATATGCTGTGAACCAATCTAATAACTAAAAATACAAGTCAGACGAGATTGAGATTTTTAGCCGACTGAATGCCAAAAAAGTTAGAATTTAGTTCAATTAATACAAAGACGTGAAGTCTACCAAAAAAGATTTTCGGAGAAAATTTACTTTATTTGCTCCCTGCTAAAGGGCCGGCTGGGGGTGTAAGGAAAGGGAGGGTTCGGGAGGGAAGCGATGAGGGACGACTTGCCCAGCGGCCGAGAGCGACGGAAGGTCCCTTAGCGTCCCTCCCGATTACGGAGAGTTCGTGTAAATGACCTAAATATTTTAAAGAATAAAATATTATTTATAAATGAAGTAGATTGATGACTCAATCTCGGATTGAAAGGTTAAAACTGGTATAATATATTACAAGATTATCTTATTTAAAGGGAGGAAATATGCAAAAAAGAATTGAAAATTTTGCCAGACTTGCTGTTGAGTTTGGTGTTAATGTACAAAAAGACGAAGATGTTTTAATCTCTTCACCTGTTGAATCGCCTGAGCTTGCTCGTCTTATGACCAAGGCAGCTTATGAAAAGGGGGCTCGTAAAGTTTCTATAAATTGGGTTGACGATTGTCTTACAAGATATGCTTATGAATACGAAAGCCAAGAGACACTTAATGAAGTGCCTGACTGGCTTGTTGAGAAAAGTCGCTATCAAATAGCTGAGAAGAGGTCAAACAGGATTTCTATTGTTTCTGATGATCCGGACTTACTAAAGGGTCTTGATGAAACAAAGATTTCTGAAGCTGTAAAAGCTCGTTTATTAAAGATGAAAGACTTTGTGAAATACACTATGAATGATATTGTTTCTTGGCTTGTAATTTCAGTGCCATCTACAAAATGGGCAGAAAAAGTATTTCCAAATCTTAAAGGTAAAGAAGCTTGTGATAAGCTTTGGGAAGTGATCTTAGATGTTTGTAGAGTTAGCGAATCTTGGGAAGAAACTAAGAAAAATTGGGAAAATCATATAAAAACTCTTGACGAAAAAGCAGAATTTTTAAATAGTCATCAGTTTGATTATGTAGAATATAAATCAGCAAATGGCACAGATTTAAAGGTTAAACTTCCAAAAGATCACATCTGGATGTCCGCAGGTTCTAAAAATGAAAAAGGCGACAGATTTATCCCAAATATGCCAACAGAAGAAGTTTTCACAGCTCCACAATATGATGGAGTTGATGGCAAGCTTGTAGCAACCAAACCTCTTGTTTACAATGGTGTGGTTATAAATCACTTTGAATTTACCTTTAAAGACGGAAAAGTGGTAGATTTTGATGCTAAGGAAGGCAAGGACACTTTAAAGAAGATGTTAGAAAGTGACGAAGGCTCTAAAAATCTTGGAGAAATCGCCCTTGTTCCATATGACAGCCCAATTTCTAATTCTAACATTTTATTTTACAATACCCTCTTTGACGAAAATGCTTCCTGCCACTTTGCCCTAGGTAAGGCTTATCCAACTTGTGTGAAAGGCGGAGCAGACCTTGACGATAGCGAGGTTAACTCAGTTGGATTAAATGATTCTCTTATCCACGAAGATTTCATGGTAGGGGATAAGGATCTTGAAATCATAGGATTTAAAGACGGCGAAGCTTACCAAATCTTTAAAGACGGAAACTGGGCGTTTTAATTTGAAAATATAATTTAACTTAAAAGAGACTTGAAAATTATTTTTCGGGTCTTTTTTTGTCGGTTTTTGAAAACGATTCTAATATTAATTATCACTTGGTATTTAATAAAAAAATTTAATGGTTGAAATTGTTTTCATATTTTGATAATATGGACTTATAAGGAGAGTAAGATTAGAAGTGTAATCTTTTTATAGAAAGGTAAATTTATGAGTTTTTGTTTAAAGAAAGATAATGACAAGTACCAAGAATTTTTAGAGTTTTTGGAAGATAACAAGGACAAAAAAGGTGCAATTATGCCTATTTTGCAAAAGGCTCAGGAGGTTTTTTCTTATATTCCAGAAGAAATTGTGGACCTTATGGCTTTGAGGATAGGGGTTCATTCATCAGAAATTTATGGCGTGGCGAGTTTTTATTCGCAATTTTCCTTTATACCAAAGGGAGAGCATGAGATTTGTGTATGTTTGGGGACTGCTTGCTATGTTAAGGGGTCTGATAAAATCTTAAAAGCCTTGGAAGATGAACTTGGCATAAAGGTGGGAGAGACTACAGCGGATGGTAAGATTAGTCTTGCGGAGGCTAGGTGCATCGGTGAATGTGGAATTGCACCAGTTGTTAGTATTGATTCATCAAAAAATATCGGAAATGTTAGTAAAAATATGGCAGCTGATATAATTAAGGATGTTTTGGAGGGAAAAAATGAAATCGAAGCTTGAAAACATAAAAAAACAAGGCTTTGATAAGTTAATAGCAAGGCTTGATCCGGAAAAATATTATATTAATGGTGAAGATATAAGGATAAAAGGCGATTTTTATGAAAATCAAACTCGCCTAGTTTTGAGAAACTGCGGGATAATCGATCCAGCAGCAATTGAAGAATATATTGGACGAGATGGATATTTTGCTTTAGAAAAGGCTATTTATGAAATGTCTAGGGAAGATATTATAAAAGTGGTCACTGACTCTGGTCTTAGGGGCAGGGGCGGGGCTGGTTTTCCTACAGGAATAAAATGGGAAACTGCCTATAAGCAAGATACCGACACAAAATACATAATTTGTAATGCAGACGAAGGCGACCCAGGTGCCTTTATGGATAGGTCAGTTCTAGAAAATGACCCTCATGCAGTTTTGGAGGCTATGGCTATTTGTGCTAGAGCTATTGGCGCTAATCAAGGCTTTATTTATGTTAGGGCTGAATATCCAAAGGCTGTAAAAGCCTTAAGACGAGCTATAAAAGATGCTAAAGAAAATAATCTTTTGGGAGAAAATATATTAGGATCTGATTTTTCTTTTGATATTGATCTAAGGCTAGGCGCAGGAGCTTTTGTTTGTGGTGAGGGTACTGCCCTTATGGAATCAATTGAGGGCAAGCGTGGTATGCCTCGTAACAAGGAATTTAGAACAACTGTTAAGGGTCTTTGGGGCAAACCTACTGTGATCAATAACGTAGAAACTTTTGCTAATGTTGCCCAAATTATCCTAAAAGGCTCAGATTATTTTAGATCATACGGTACTGAAAAATCTCCAGGAACAAAAGTATTTGCCCTGGTTGGCAAGGTTAAAAACTCTGGTCTTGTAGAAGTGCCAATGGGGACATCGATAAATACCATTGTCTATGATATAGGTTGCGGCATCCAAAATGATAAAAAAGCTAAGGCTGTTCAAACAGGAGGCCCATCAGGTGGTTGTATACCAAAATCTTTATTTAACACTGGTTGCGATTTCGAATCGCTTAAAAAAATTGGGTCAATAATGGGATCTGGCGGCATGGTTGTAATGGATGAAGACGACTGCATGGTTGATGTGGCGAGGTTTTTCCTAGAATTTTCTGTGGATGAATCTTGCGGCAAATGTACTCCTTGTAGGATTGGAAATAAGAGACTCTTAGAAATGCTTGATTTAATCGTATCTGGCAAGGCTGATGAAGAGACTCTTTACAAACTTAAAGAGCTTTCAGAAATTGTCTCTGAAACAAGTTTGTGCGGTTTAGGTCAATCTTCACCAAATCCAGTTCTATCGACAATGAATTATTATTATGATGAATACCTAGCGCACGTTGGCGAAAACAAAACTTGTCCAGCTAAAAAATGTAAGGACCTTCTTGATTACGAGATTACAGACAAGTGCATTGGCTGTGGCAAATGTAAGAGAGCCTGCCCAGTTGGAGCGATTTCTGGCGAGATAAAAGAAGTTCATCATATTGATAAAAATACCTGCATTAAGTGTGGCACTTGCAAGGAAAATTGCCCGGTAGATGCCATAGTTTTAGGCTAGGAGGAGAAATGGTTAAGTTAAAAATAAATAATCAAGAAATAGAAGCTAGAGAAAAAACTACGGTTTTAACAGCTGCAAAGGATTTAAATATCAATATTCCTACCCTTTGTCATATGGATTTATCTGGCATAAATTTTGTAAACAAACTTGCATCTTGTAGGGTTTGTTTGGTAGAAGATGTCAAAAAAGGGAAATTGATACCAGCCTGTGCTACCTACGTCAAAGACGGGATGGAAATTAGAACTGATAGTCAAAGGGTAATTAGAGCGAGAAGAGCGGTAGTAGAATTAATTCTATCCGACCACCCAACAGATTGTCTTAAATGTGCAAAAAACCTAGATTGCCAGCTCCAAAAACTAGCTGCCGACTTAAATATTAGGGAAATAAAGTATCCAGGGGAGAAGAGAAATCTACCAATAGATAATTCTTCCTATTCTCTAGTGAGAGACCCAAATAAGTGCATCCTTTGTAGACGTTGCGAGACTATGTGCAATGAAGTGCAAACAGTGGGAGCATTAGCTGAAATTGGTCGTGGTTTCATGACCCATGTCGGTTCAACCTTCAATAGGCCAATGTTTGAGACAACTTGTACCTTCTGTGGCCAGTGTCTAGCAGTATGTCCAACAGGTGCGCTTACAGAAAGGTCAAATGTTTCTGACCTTTGGAAAATCCTTCACAGGAAAAAAGACGATAGACTAGTTGTAGTTCAAGTTGCGCCAGCTGTAAGGGTAGCTTTAGGTGAAGAATTTGGCCTAGAACCAGGAACACCAGTAACAGGCGAGATGGTCACAGCCCTTAAAAATCTAGGGTTTGATAGAGTTTTTGATACAGATTTTGCGGCTGATTTAACAATCATGGAAGAAGCCAACGAATTTATAGAAAGACTTAAAGAAGATAAGCCAATCCTTACTTCTTGTTGTCCAGGTTGGGTAAATTTCATGGAACACCAGTTTTCTGATTTGATAGATATCCCATCTACTTGCAAGTCTCCACATGAAATGTTTGGAGCAATCGCTAAATCCTATTATGCTCAAAAAGCAGGCATAGATCCAGAAAAAATAACAGTAGTATCAGTAATGCCATGCATAGCTAAAAAATATGAAGCAAAAAGAGATGAACTTAACGAAGAAGGAATGTCTGATGTTGATATAGTAATCACAACCAGAGAGCTTGCTTCAATGATAAAAGAAGCGGGAATTGACCTAACAAACCTAGAAGAATCAGAATTTGATAATCCAATGGGAGAATCAACAGGCGGAGGTACAATCTTTGGGGCAAGTGGTGGTGTAATAGAAGCGACAATTAGAACAGCCTACGACACCCTAACCGGAGAAAGCTTAGAAAAAGTAGAATATGAAGAGCTTAGGGGACTTAAGGGAGTTAAAAAAGCTACGGTAAATATAAATGGTAGAGAGATTCATATCGGCGTAGTAAATGGTCTCGGTAACACCAGGAAAATCCTAGAAAAAATCCGTTCAGGAGAAGAAAAGTTTGACGCCATAGAAGTAATGGCTTGTCCAGGAGGTTGTGTAGGCGGAGGAGGCCAACCATATCACAAAGGAGACCTTACAATCTTAAAGAAAAGAGCTAATGGTCTATATTCTATAGATGAGAAAAAAACTTATAGAAAGTCTTACGAAAATCCATCAATCAAAAAACTCTACGAAGAATATCTAGGAGAGCCAGGAAGCGAAATCGCTCACGACCTACTCCACACCTCTTATAAGGAGAGGCCAAAATACTAAATTAAATACAAAAGTCCAGGAGAAATTCTCCTGGATTTTTTAGTGGAAGCAAGATAAAAACATATGAAATTATTTTTATTTAAATACAAAAGTTCAGTAAATATTATCTTAAATGTGCATTTATTAGAAAATATCGTATACTAAAAAGGTGTGTTATTTTTTTAAGATTTATTTAAAGCTTAGAATATACAAGAATATTATTTATAAGGAGGACTTATGTCTAAAAATGAAAAATCAGGAGGAGTACTGGCTAAGATCGAAAGAGTCGGAAATAGCCTACCTCATCCTGCCATTATTTTTGTCATAATGATAGCAATCCTCGCTGTAATTGCGCAAATTTGTGCATCTGCGGGTGTTTCTGTATCGTATTATGACGCCAAAGCAGAAGCGGAAAGCACCATAGAAGCAGTTAGTCTTTTAAATGCTGAAGGGATCCGCTATATGTTTTCATCACTTGTTGGTAACTTCACATCTTTTGCGCCACTAGGTGTTGTTCTTGTGGCAATGTTTGGTGTAGGAGTAGCTGAAGAAGGTGGATTTTTTGATGCTGGTCTTAGGAAGATGCTTTCAAATGTACCACCAATAATTTTAACAGTGGCAGTAGTATTTACAGGTATCATCTCAAATATAGCATCAGATGCTGGTTATGTAGTGGTAGTGCCATTGGGAGCTATGCTATTTGCTGCTGCAGGCAAACACCCAATAGCAGGTCTTGCTGCAGCCTTTGCAGGCGTATCTGGCGGGTTCTCAGCTAACCTTATCTTTGGACCAACTGATGCCCTACTTTCTGGTATTACAAATGAGGCTCTTAGAGCTGCAAATATTGATTATACTGTAAATGTAGATGGTAACTGGTATTTCTTGATAGTATCTACATTGATTTTAACAATAGTAGCAAGTGTTGTTACAGAAAAAATTGTAATTCCAAATTTAGGAGAATATCACGGTTCATACGTCCACGAAGATAAGCCACTTACAGATCTTGAGAAAAAAGGACTTAAAAATGCTTTAATCAGCTTTTTGATATTTATAATTGTTATGGCAATCCTAATGGTGCCAGAAAATGCAATCTTAAGAGAAGCAAACGCAGAAGGCAAAATGACCCTAGAAAAATTTATGGGAAATGGCTTGATAGCTACAATCTTGTTCATGTTTTTAATACCTGGTTATGTCTTTGGTAGAACAACCGGTAAGTTCAAAAATTCAAAAGATTTGATAGCTGCTATGACAAAAGCTATGGAATCAATGAGCGGATTTTTAGTATTGGCATTTTTTGCAGCCCAATTTGTATCATTTTTCGCCTATACAAACCTTGGAACAATCCTATCTGTAAAGGGTGCTGAATTCTTAGAATCGATAAGATTAACTGGAGTACCACTCGTAATCTTATTTATCATCCTATCAGCATTTATCAACCTATTTATAGGATCAGCTTCAGCAAAATGGGCAATCATGGCACCAATCTTTGTGCCAATGTTTATGAACATGGGACTATCCCCAGAGTTAAGCCAAATGGCCTACAGGATAGCAGACTCATCAACAAACATTATAAGCCCACTAATGAACTATTTTGCAATGATAGTAATCTTCATGCAAAAATACGACAAAGACAGGGGACTAGGAACACTAATTTCAACCATGCTACCTTATTCAATAGCATTCCTAATATTCTGGAGTCTACTATTAGTAGTATGGATGATATTTAAACTACCACTAGGACCAGGGGCAATGTTATTTGTTTAAGGTCTATCCGAGATAATGGTAGTAAAAACTTTCACTGAAGTGTCAGACCTTCCAACAATTTTGTTTCACAAAATTGGGATAGGGCTTCATAAACAAAGTTTTTACGATTTTCAAAATTTCTCAAGGTGCAAAGCACCGCAGTAGAAATTTATGAAAAACCTTATGTGATTTTGAGCAAGCCTGCCCGGCTCGTGGAGGGCCCGTGCGGAGCACCTCGCAGCGAGGCGAGAGGGTAGACGCGATGAATAAGAGCGTCTGTAATAAAAAAATTACTAGAATATCATATTTTTTTCGTTAATCCGAGATTAACTGTATCATATGTATGTTTTAGGTCATTTGCATGACCTCTCCGTAAAAAGGGGGAGGCCCAAGGACCCTTCCGCCGCTCTCGGCCGCTAGGCAATATTGTCCTCATCGGCCTCTCCCTTAAACTCTCTCGACCAGCCCGTCGGCTCGTGGAGACTTACACCCCACAAGCGGCTCCTTAGCGGAGGGCGGATAATGAAGCTTGCCTTTTCGGCAAGCTTTTTTTGGTAGAGAAAATGACCCTGCATAAGATTCCGTATCTCCCCACTGATTTTTAATAGTCGGCCACCTAAAAATCGCAAATTCGCTTACGCTCAAACAGTGCGATTTTTGTAACGGTGACCTTTATTAAAAATCTTTGCCCGATATAGTAGAGAATCGGTTTCGAAGTACCAACAATTGCAAGGCTCGTTTGGCTTCGCCAAACATTGCTAAATTAGTGTTTATTCTCAAACGAAGAGTTAAATACTTAAGAGCAAGTATTTAAAATCCCAAGCATCCGTAAAGAAAATTGCACTGACAGCAACTTAAGAATAAAAGCAATATAAATACTGTGAACTAATTAAAAATATAAAGAACAAGTCAGACGAGATTGTAATTTTTAGGAGACTTGGTATTTTAAAAAGTTAGAATAATATTATACATAAACAAGGGCACATCCATATTAACTCGTTTGCCGACAGGCAAACTCCTTATCCCACGAGAGTGGTCGCCCGGAGGGGGTAACGGAAGGGGGTTTAAAGGGGACCCGATGGGGGAACAGTCTGCCCTAGCGGCCGAGAGCGACGAAACGTTCCCCTGGGATTCCCCAGTTACGAAGATTCAATAGTAAATAAAATTATTATCTAAAAGTTAAATAACTTACTTAGGATGAGAAAAAATAATAACTTATCTAGGATGAGAAAAAATAATAACTTATCTTGGATAAGGCTTATCTACCTCCTCCACCACCACCGCCGAAGGATCCTCCACCGCCGCCTACAGAGGTTTGACCGCCGAAGCCGGCGTTTGAAAATCCTGTGGTTGATGCGTAGGATTCGTTTATTGATTTTGAGTAGGAGTGGGCGTTTGTGAAGAAGTATGGGTGGTAGATGAAGTAATTTTGTTCGTGGTAATTATCATCTACAAATTTTTGGAAATTATCTCCTACATTTAAAAGTATGGAGTAAAGTAGGTAAGACTTCCATTGCTTTACTTCTTCTGGTGATTTGCTGCCTATGTCGGCGTAGTCTGTTAGGTAGGATTTAAATCCTAGAATATTTTCATAAAGCTTAAATCCCTTATCTGTTAGTTTAAGTTCTTTGCCTGTTTTTTTGGTTTTTAGGAAGGTTTTTTCGTATTCGAATTCCTCGAGATATCCTTTATTTTTTAAGGCTTCTATAGATTCATCTTCGAGGTTGTCGTAGATGTTATCAAGGTCATTTGCGTTTTTATTCAGATAGGATTCAAAGTCGTGACTAGTTAGTCTCTCGCCTTTTTTTCTAAGACTTGCTTTATAAATCATTTCAAATAGACTTTCTTCTATAGGTCCCATATTTTCTGGTCTTGAGAGAATTTTTATGGCTTGGACTTCTAAAAATCCAGGTTCACCATCTCCTAGGTCAATTTTTCCTTCCATGGCCCATTTCAATATGAAGGCGTTCATGTAGTCTAATCCGAGATCTCTGCCTATTATTGGGATGTATTTTAATAGGTAGGCTATGTCTTCTATGTGGCCGTCGTAAGGGATGTTTTTGTAATATTTATTTTTAAATTCTTTTGGATGTGGGAGCTCGTCCGCATTTACAAGTGCTTTTGGGTTAAAATATAGTTTAGCTCCCCTTATACCAGCAAAAACTCCACCTGCTCCTAGGAGGGCTCCAAGAGCTATTAAAACTTTGGCCCAGGCTGGCATTGGTACTTTGTAGGCTTCTCCTTCTCTTTCTTCCCATTTTGATCCCTTTACAGCCTTATTTACGTAGTCGGCAAAGGATTTATCTTCTTTATATGATGTGGCAAAGGTTCCTTTGGGGAATTTGACCATGACTGTGGTGTAGTTTATATCTCCAGTTGATTTTACTATTATTTCTCCGTTTTCTTCATGGATTACCCCTTTTAATCCAAATGCCCAAAATTTTATGTCAGAAAAATCTTTGTAGCCTTTGATTTTTATGTTAACTTTTTCTGGTTCTGGATCAAAATTATCTCCAACAAAGGTGAAAAACACCATGTCAGAATCATTTAAACCTATTGCAAGAGGGTTTACGAGATAAGAAAGTTTGTAGGTGTTATCAGCGTAGTTTGAAATCCCCCAACAAAGCTCGATTTCGTCCTCACTTCTCTCTATGACGCCTGCTTTATAGGCTTTTTCGTCGAAATCAAGGTCAGTATCCCAAGGGTCCTTTTTTTCGAACTTTTTGCCAAAAGCTTCAAGCTCAAAATCTTCGATTTTAAGTCCCTTAAGATTATTAATGGTTTTGTATCTTTCTGTATAATCTTCGTTGGTTTCATTTATTTTCCAAACTTCTTCGATGTGGCCAATGCCGTTTTCATCAATGTTTGCTTCGATATTTATTTCTTTGAATTCTTCTGCGTGGGCATTATTTGGAATAAAGATTCCTAAAATAATTGACAAACTTATTAGTAATTTTTTCATAAATCCTCCTTTTAATTTATTATACATCATATTATTTCTATTTGTGCTTTTGTAATAATAACTTTACAAATCATTTTTGACCTAATATTTATTGGTGGTAAGATTTCTCTACAGGTATCATAAAGCTATAGGAGTTATTATGAATAAAAGTTTTATAAATAAAATATATGATAAGATTACTTTAAACCCACCCCTTGTTTTAAGCTTGGGTTTTGCTA
>QWCE01007109.1_pt1 | contig 21318 bp, 16 predicted proteins | sample 1972531 | NCBI WGS metagenome assembly QWCE01 (sample SAMN09866716, study PRJNA288562) | Human gut metagenome isolate term4_stool, whole genome shotgun sequencing... | reverse complement strand
GCCGCAACCTGCACGGAGAAGGCAGTTTACTACAAGTCCTGCACCGTCTGCGGCGAAAAAGGAACGGAAACCTTCGAGGTTGGCAATATTCTCGGCCACGACTGGGGTGAATGGCAGCCCAACGGCAATGGTATCCACAGCCGCATCTGCAAGCGCAACGCAACCCATAAGGAAACCGTCAGCTGTTCCGGCGGCACGGCGACCTGTCAGGCAAAGGCGGTCTGCTCTGTTTGCGGTCAGGAGTATGGTCAGCTTGCCGCGCACGACTTTACGGCGGAAGTGGCGGAGGAACAGTACCTGAAATCCGCCGCGACCTGCACGGAAAAGGCGACTTACTACAAGTCCTGCACAGTCTGCGGCGAAAAGGGAACGGAAACCTTTGAGGTCGGCAATATTCTCGGCCACGACTGGGGCGAATGGCAGTCCAACGGAAACGATACCCATAGCCGCATCTGCACCAGAAACAGCGGCCATAAGGAGACCGTCAACTGTTCCGGTGGTACGGCGACCTGTCAGGCAAAGGCAGTCTGCGCTGTGTGCAGGCACGAATACGGCCAGCTTGGCACACACAGCTTCACGGCGGAAACCGTGGAGGAACAGTACCTGAAATCCGCCGCGACCTGCACAGAAAAGGCAGTCTATTACAGGTCCTGCGCCACCTGCGGCCTGAGCGCCAAGGACACCGCCGAGGAAGCGGTCTTTGAAACCAGGGCGCTCGGCCATGACTGGGGCAAGTGGCAGTCCAATGGCGACGGCACCCACACCCATGTCTGCACCAGAGACGATACCCACAAGGAGACGGTCAGCTGCTCCGGCGGCACCGCGACCTGCGTGGAGCAGGCGACCTGCAAGGACTGCGGCGGGAAGTACGGCGAAAAGGATGCCGCGAACCACACCGGTGCGAAGAAATGGACGACCACAAAGACCACCCACGAACAGAAATGGTCCTGCTGCGGCGAGATCACCGTCGCCAAAGAAGCCCATACCTTCGGCAAATGGGTCGTCACCGAAAAGGCAACATCCAGAAAAGACGGGGAAAAGACCCGCACCTGTGAAGTCTGCGAGTACGTGGAGAAGGCGACAATCCAAGCCACCGGCGCCCCGGCGAAGACCGGCGACGACAGCAACATCGGCATGTGGGCGGGCATCCTCTGCGTATCCCTGGCCGGTATCATAGCGCTGGTGGTATGGTATAAACGGAAGAACAGGAAGTAAACCAAGCCATATTGCAGTCATAACCACCGGCCAGCGGTTATGACTGGGTATTGGAATCTTCGCCTACTGCTCAGTTTCCCGAACGCTGTCCTCAAAATCGGCTGGTTGTTCCAGGCAGAAAAATCCGGACTTATTCCCGAGTGGGGAGTAAGTTCGGGTTTTTCGCTTTATCCAGGAAGTGCCACACAGAAAAGATTGCCATGTGCAGCCGGATGTAGTATGCTGTCAGAAAGAAAAATCTTCCATTCCACGTTTTTCTGCGTGTATAGGGGTGAAGCTACTAAAAAAGGAGGCGGCGACATGGATGACAATGAAATTCTCGATTTGTATTTCGCCCGGTCGGAACAGGCGATCGTTCAGACTGACCAGAAATACGGATTTTATTGTTACAGTATTGCCAAACGTATTTTATCCGACCCCCTGGACGCTGAGGAAAGCGTCAACGATACCTATTACTCCGCCTGGAAGCTGATCCCGCCCCGCAGACCCCAGCGGTTTTCCACCTTCCTGGGAAAGATCACCCGGAATCTTGCCATCGACCGCTGGCGGAAGAATACCGCCGAAAAGCGGGGGAAGGGGGAGACGCAGGTGCTGCTGGACGAGCTGGCGGGGTGCGCCGCTGGAAGCGAAAGCCCGGAGACGGAGCTGCTTCGCAAGGAGCTGACCGCCTCGCTGAACCGCTTTCTGCGGAAGCTCCCGGAAAAAGACCGCATCGTCTTTCTGCTCCGGTACTACTATGCCGGTACGAAGGAAGACATTGCCCGGAAGACGGGGCTGTCCTCCAATCAAGTGAAGTACATCCTGCAAAAGGTAAGAAAACAGTTGGCCGACACTCTTAAAAAGGAGGGTTTACAATGACAGCTTATCAGCTTTTCAGAGGACTGACCGGCGTGGACGGGGAGCTGCTGGCGGCGGCAGAGCTGGTGGATTCCCGGAAGGAATCCGCCACAAAGAAACTGCCCGCGAGAAAAATCTGGCTTGTTGCAGCGGTCATTGCGCTGGCGCTGCTTTTGGCAGGGTGTGCGGTGGCCTATGCCTTGACTGTTTTCGGCAGTCCCGCGGAGATGATCGCCGGTCTGTACGGAGGGGCTGACAGCGCCGCCCCCTTCGAAGATTCCGACCCGGATCGGCCGAACGCCGCTTGGACTGTTCCGGGGTATGAAAAATCTCCCGTGGAGGAAACCGTTGCTCAGGAGCTTCAAAAGTGGGTTTCCCCTGTAGGAAAAAGTATTTCTACGGACGGATACACTCTGACGGTCGATGCCTATGTCTACGACAGCACCACTCAGTGCGGGTTTATCACCATGCTTCTGACCCACGACGCGCCGATAGAGCTGTCCCCAGGCCGGAACGGTTTGCTGGGCAGTGTTCCCGTAAACATCAATCAGTACGGCTATGCCTATCTGATACCAGAAAAAACGACGGACACCCAGCTGGCGTTTACCTACTATTTCCGGGCGGATATGCAAAATGGAACGAATCTGCTGGTATCCTTCCCGGACTTTGAGGCGGAAGCCAAATGGGAGGAATACGAGAAAAACCGTTCCGCTGAAATAGAGACCATTCGTGAGCGGCTGAAGCAGGAGCTTACCCCTCAGCAAGCTGCCGAGAAAATGGAAGCGCTGGGTTACGGGAGCGGCGGCTATACCGGAAGATACGACGACTACTATTTTCTGGCCGCTCATGAATATGATGCTGCCCACAGCGCAGACCAGCTCAGCGAGGAAGAGATAGAACGTCAGGCGCTGGAGAAAAATTTACGAGAAGAACTGACGCCGGAGGAAGCGGTGGAACAGCTTCGTTCCCTCTGGGGAGACGAACTGGTAGACGAGATTTTCGCCGGCCAGACGGAGGAGATGACCGCCTTCGCATACCTCACACTGTCGGAAAGAGCCTACGAGCAAGCCCACATGGACGAAATGGTGTGCGTTTCCCTCCCGGACGGCGGCAGTCTGCCCCATCGGACCTTTGGTCAGGGGGATGTTTATGTAAACTCCCTGTGCGTTCGCATCCGGTCTTCCCGTTACGCGGAGCCGGGCAGCGATATCCAGACCCTCATCTTCCACATGACGGACGGCACCGACTTTGTCGTTGTGGATAGCGTGACAGACAACACCCTGTTCAAGCGGGTCATTGAACACGGTGATTTTCTCGACATGTTCAACAGCGCAATCAACATCGATAAAATACAATCCGTGGAGGTCGTTGGCAAGCTGTCCAGCGCAACGCTGGAAGCCGACGCGGATTGAGTAACAGCGCCCCGTTTCCCCACAGATCGGAAAACGGGGCGCATTTTGCTGTTGACGTCCGGGAATGCGCGTGGCATAATAGTTGTACATACAACGATGTATATACAACGAGTCAGGAGGCTGCTATGGACATTACGGAACGGAAAATCACCAAAATCGCCCGGGAGGCGGAAAAGCTGGTTCTGCGCACCATGCGGGAAACCGGCGTCGGCACGGCGGAGATCGACCTGATCCATGCCCTGCGTCACAATCCCGGCTGCACCCAGGCGGCGCTGGCGGAGCTGCTGCACGCGGACAAAGCCGCCATCGCCCGCAGAACGAAAAATCTGGAAGCGAAGGGCTACCTCGTCCGCCGGGACGCCCCCAACGACCGGCGCAGTCAGCTGCTGTACCCCACGGAAAAGGCGGAGAACCTGAAATCCTCCAAAGCGGAGATCGAAGCGGCCTTTTATGAGTATCTGGCGGACACGCTGACGAAAGAGGAAGCCGCCGCCTTTGCTGCCGCGCTGAACAAGCTCTACGCGGCATCCAAGGCGGAAAGCCGGGCGGGCTTCCCGCACTTTATTCAGGCGGCAAAGGGGAAAAAACGGGGATGAAACGTGAAAAAGCCTTCCGCCCGGACAGGATCGGTTCGTATTTCCGCGTCGAATGGCTGCCGCTGGCACTTGTGACCCTTTCCGGCCTGATCTACAACATCGGTCTTCTTGCCACGCCATGGTTTGAAGGGCGGCTGGCGCAGTGCCTTGCGGACATTCTGGGCGGGAATGCCGCTGCCGGGAAAATGGCGGTTCTGGTGCTTGCCTATATTCTCGTCACGCTGGGGGTGCAGGCCGCGCGGTTTATCAAGCGGTTCTATGTCCGCCGCTTCGCCAACAACATCAACCGCCGGATGAAGGGCATCCTGTACGCCAATCTGGTGCGCAGAAGCCGGGCATCCCTGGAACAGGAGGGCGCGGGCGAGCTGATGACCAAGGCCATCTCCGACGTGGACGACTGCGTGGAGGGAATGCGGAAATTCACCACCGAGGTCTTCGACACCGGCGTGGCGCTGGTGGGCTACGCCGTCATGCTTCTGATATACGACTGGCGTCTGGCGATCCTGAGTTTGCTGTTTACGCCGGTGTCCTACGTCTGCGCGGCGTGGATGAAGCGGAACGTCCAGCGTGCGGGCGCCGCCTACAAAAAAGCGGCGGGCGCACTCAGCACTGCCACGCTGGATCGGGCGAAGAACGCCGTGACCTACCGCATTTACGGCTGTGAAAGCACCCGGGAGGGGCAGTACGAGCATACGCTGGACACCTACGAGAAGACCGCCGTCCGCAGCAACGTATGGCAGTCGGCCCTGCCGCCGCTGTATCTGGCCGTGTCGGAGGCGGGGGTGCTGTTCATTCTGTGGTTCGGGGCGAAAAACGTCCTCGGTTCCGGGTGGCGCGCATGGGATATTGCGGCGTTCACTACGTTTCTTTCCTGCTTTACCAAGCTGACGGTGAAATCCTCCAAGGTGGCGAAGCTGTTCAACTCGGTGCAGAAGGCGGAGGTCTCATGGAAACGCATTCAGCCGTTGATGAAGTCCCCGGAGACGCTGGAGCCTCTCGCCGTTCCGTCAGCGGTGGACGTGACCCTTGAGAATCTTTCCTTTGCCTACGGCGACCAGCCGGTTTTCTCCGGGCTGAGCCTGACGGCCCATCCGGGGGATATCATCGGCGTTACCGGGCCGGTGGCCTGCGGCAAGTCCACCTTCGGGCGGGTGTTCCTCTGCGAAGCGCCCTACGGCGGCTCGGCGAAATTCGGGAAGACCGAGTTTTCCACCCTCACCCCCCGTCAAATCGCAGAGACCGTGGGATATTTGGGGCACGACCCGGAGCTGAGCGCCGACACCATCCAGAATAACGTCCTCTGCGGAAGCAATCAGGACGCGAAGCCGTATCTTGTCGCGGCGGCGATGGATCATGAAGTGCTTGCCATGGAAGCGGGGCTGGATACCGTCATCGGCAGCAGCGGCACGCGGCTTTCCGGCGGTCAGGCGCAGCGGCTGGCGCTGGCAAGAACCCTTGCCCACCCAAGACCGGTTCTGGTTCTGGACGACCCCTTCTCCGCGCTGGACAGAAATACCGAGGACACCGTGTTTGCAAATTTGCAGGAATACGCAAAGGATAAGGTTGTGTTCCTGATCTCTCACCGCCTGTATCACTTCCCGCAGATGCGCAGCGTAATCTTTATGGAGGACGGCAAGGCCACCGTCGGCACTCACGGGGAGCTGATGGCGTCCGTCCCGGTGTACCGGCAGCTCTATGAAAGCCAGGCAGGAGGGCAGGCTCATGAATAAAAACGGTGTGTTTGCCGCCATACGGACGGCGGCAGCGACCCACCATCTTCTCACGGTGGGGACGGTTCTCTGCGTGGCGGCGTCGGTGGGTGCGTCCCTGCTCCCACCGCTGCTGCTGGCACGGGTGGTCGATCGCCTGACCGTGGGCAGCGGACTGACGTTTCTCGCGGTACAGGGCTACTTTTGCAGTCTTGCGCTGGAGGGACTGCTTTCTTCCGTGCAGGAAAGCCTGCTCGTGCTGTTCGGCCAGAAAATGACCCACGCCCTGCGTTCGGAAATGTCCCGGAAGCTGACCCGGCTGCCCGCAAGCACCCTTGTTGACCAGAATCCCGGCGAGGTCGCCGCCCGGTTTTCCGGGGATGTGGATACGGTGGAGGCGCTGTTTACCTCCGGCATCATCAGCATGGTGGCGGACGCGTGCCGCATTCTGTCCATCATGGCGGTCATCGCGGTGAAAAATACCGGCCTTGCCCTGATTCTGCTGCTGGTTCTGCCCCTGTTTGCCCTGTTCACCCGCCACGTGCAGAAGCGGATGCTGGCCGCCCAGCTGAACAACCGCCGCGCCGTCGCCGCCGTGTCCGGTCAGGTGCCGGAGACGCTGCACAATATCCGCACCATCCGGGCGCTGGGGCTGGAAGATTACATGGAGCGCCGGTACGATCGGCGTATTTCGGACGGCTACGCCGCCATGGAGCGCACCAATTTTTACGACGCCATCTATTCCCCGGTGGTTCTGCTGCTGAACGCCGTGGTGGTTGGCATCGTCATGCTGCTGTCCGCCTCCGGAAATGCCGAAATTCTGCGTCTGTTCGGCATGTCGGTGGGCACGTCGGTGGCCGTTATCAGCTACATATCCCGCATTTTTGCACCCATTGAAAGCCTTGGCATGGAGATTCAGACCATTCAGTCGGCCATGGCCGGGGTCAAGCGTATCGACGCGTTTTTAAGCCAGCCGGAGCGCGACATCCCGGAGCATCGGGAAACCGCCGCCCGGGGGGACGTGGCGCTGTCCCACGTGACCTTCGGCTACGGGGAAAAGCCTGTTTTGCAGGACTTTTCCATGACCGTAAGGCAGGGCGAGCAGGTCACGCTGGTAGGCCGGACGGGCGCAGGAAAAAGCACTGTGTTCAAGCTTCTGCTGGGGCTTTATCGTCCGGAAGCCGGTACGATTACCATTGGCGGCGTGGACGTTTCGACCATTTCGGATCAGGAGCGCCGAACCTGCATCAGCTGTGTGGAGCAGCACTTTTCCCGCGTGCCGGGGACGGTGCTGGATCAGATCACCCTTGGTGACCCGCAGATAACGGAAGATATGGCAAAGAACGCGGCGCACCTTGCCGGGATCGACGCGGCTATTCAGGCATTGCCGGAGGGCTACGCCACGGTATGCACCGAGGGCATGTTCTCACAGGGCGAATGGCAGCTTCTGTCCATCGCCCGCGCCGCGGCGGCGGACCCGGCGGTGCTTCTGCTGGACGAGATCACAGCAAATCTGGACGCCGAGACGGAGGAGCGCGTTCTGGAAGCTCTGCGCCGCGCCTCTGAGGGGCGGACAGTTTTGTCCGTTTCCCACCGCGTCTATGAAAATCTGGGTGGGAGGACGGTCGAGATCAAGCCGCAGGGGCAATGAAATGGAATTTCAGGGAGAAACGGCGCAGGCGATGACCGGCGGGAGCCGCCAGTCTCTCCCCGTCACAGAGAAAAACCGCCCTCCTGACAGTTACTGATGGCAAATGCGAAAAATGTCTCCTTTGCGATAGCCGCAAAATAGCCGGTCTGCTCGTACTCATGCGCATAGTGCTTGGCAATGTGTCCCAGCGTCTCCTTAAGCTGAAGCATCGCGGCAAATTCATGCTTGCAGGGATAGCTGCAAAAGCAGTCGCACAGTAAATTCTGGATTTCCCCGTCGTGATAGCGGAATTCAACGGCGTATGCTTTTGTCCCTTCCACGACTGCATACCCCTTTGTCCCATCCAGACAGAGATAACGGACGCGGTTCTCCATGAAGTAATCGTGTCCCCGCTCCGCAATGGCATTGGTGACTTTCATTTCCTCCAAATGCTCCAGAGAGAAGGAGAAATCGTCGTTTCCGCTGGCAAATTCCTCGCCTTCGCCGACGGGTGCCCGGAACCAGCTTGTTACTTGGGCGGCGGGGAGAGCAGCGGGGTCGAAGGTGATAAAATGGGAAGCGGATATGTAAAATCTGCCGTGCACCCGGGTATTTACCTGGAAAATGACCTTCTGATATTCGGACAGCCGAATCCTGAAATTGTAATTCACGCTGGTCACGATGCCGAGAACCCCTTCCAGCTTGCCGCTCACATAGACCCGGTCGCCGGCCTTCAGGTCGAACCGGTCGTTGTAATAGGCGAGCGACCTTCCGGTCTCCGGAAAACAAACCTGCACCACAGACTTCCGGGGCGCGGCGCTGACCGGTTCTGCCTCCCGCGCTGCCGGAGTTTCCTGTCCCTCTTTGGACGCTCCACCAAAACCACTGATCGTAAAACGCATAGCTTTTCCTCCATCCATATTTTTTCTGGGCTCCTGAGAGGATTATACAATGCGATGTGTCCAATAAACCGGACTAATTCAAGTAAAACACATGATAATATTAATTCTTAATAAGCCAATTTAACTATTCGCAACGATGTGATATACTATATCTGGGTGATGAATATGGCTTCCAGATATAAATTCAGTGAAAAAGAAATCGAAGGAATTGAGCAGGCTCGCAAAGAAAACAAAGATAAGCGAGCAGAATGCCGGTTGGAAGCACTTGAGATGCGGGCAAAAGGAGCAATCTCCAAGGAAGTTTCTGTAGCAACCGGATTTCATGCTGCCTATGTTACACAGCTTGTCGCAAAATATAGAGATCATGGACTGGATGCAATTTCCGGCAATCACTACGGTGGAAACCACCGCAATATGAGCGTAGAGGAAGAAGCAACCATTATTGCGCCTTTTAAGGAACGAGCAGAAAAAGGTGAATTGGTCGAGGTCAGTGAGATCGCAAAGGCATACCAGGCAGCAGTAGACCATCCGGTCAGCAATGGTCAAATCTACTTTGTTCTGCATCGGCATGGATGGCGAAAGGTGAAAATGGGAAATACATACAGTATTCCTCCATTTTCGGAACTTTGAATTGGAACAAAAATCCTGCCTGAGACTTCTTGCCGAATTGTGCGGTGCTGCCCTAGTACAAATCCAATGCCACTTCGAGCATATCCATGTTGCTGACACTTTTTGCCTATTTATAGTATACTCCTCCAATCTTGTATTCATTTTATGCATGAGGAAAGCATTCCCCATGCATAAAATAATCTCCTTGCAGAATGTTGTTTGCATCTCCGCCTGGAAGGTATAAGACTGCGAATACGGTTTACTCTGGGCGTTACTTACAAATTCATATTTGGGAGTGTATACACTTCTAACATCCAGGACGTATATAAACCGATATCCGGCAAATACATGCAAATAGGCTTTTCTTGCTACATATTACATATTTTTCCAATACACAATAAAATCGCTTCCAAACACATTCCGCATATCACCGGATAGTAAAAAGTTGGAATTACTATAAAATTTGCTATAATAGCTACCATATCGAACGCAACAATTAGTCCGATACAAACTTTTCGGTATCTATACCTCTCCGATGCATCCAAAGGCTTCCCTCTGTTACCCAAAGGGCTAAACGCTAAAAGGCATACATTGCAGAGAAGAAAGCATAACGGGAGTTTTGCATTTGAGGCTTTGAGTACCTTGATAGTAACTGTTGCTGTTCCCATGGCCAATGTTGTCCATATTGTGCAAGCCATCTCTGTTTTGGCGTGTATCCCTCCTGCATAACTCCGCAAGAGAATGAATAGAGACGAACTGAATGAATTTCTGCGGCGGATCAGCAGATCTTTTTCGCTCACAGCCCTTGCCGATTTCATCAGAGCTTCCTTAGCTCCCCGCATGATCGCAGTACACGATTTCAAGGCCAACGTATATCGCACAAAAACATCGTCTTTTTATCAGCCGCCGAGATATGCCGCCTTTACGCTTTCATTTTCCGCCAAGTCGGTGCTGTTGCCAGAAAGCTTAACGACACCATTCTCCAGAACGTAGCATCGCAGCGATGCTTCCAATGCCATATATGCGTTCTGCTCTACAAGAAGGATGGAAATACCTTTTTTCTCATTGATTTCTCTGATTTTGTCAAAAACTTCATCAACAATCACCGGCGCAAGTCCCAGCGACGGCTCATCAAGCAAAATAATCTTCGGATCACACATCAGGCCTCTGCACAATGCCAGCATTTGCTGTTGACCACCAGATAATGATCCCGCTAGTTGAGACCTTTTTTTCTTCAAAATGGGGAACAGCTCAAACATTTCATCGTAATGTTCCTGAAGTTCTGCTCTGGAATATGGCTTGCTGAATGCTCCCATTTCCAAATTCTCAAGAACGGAGAGTTTTGCAAACACCTGGCGTCCCTCCGGAACATATACAACACCACGCTTTACGATTTCATGCGTTTTCATTGCCGTCAAATCGGTATCGCCATCATAGATTTTTCCAGACTGTACCTTCACATCTCCAACAATGCTTCGCATCAATGAAGACTTTCCAGCACCATTAGACCCAATAATCGAAACAATCTCGCCGTCATTTACCTCAATGCTGACGCCAAGGAGCGCTTTCACCTGCCCATACGACACGGAGATATTGTCAATTTTTAACATATGCAAGCCTCCTTTATTCTTTTTTGAATCTGGCGCCAAGATATGCACTGATTACATCATCGTTATTTTTGATCTCTTCAGGCGTCCCTTCAGCAATCTTTCGTCCAAAGCTGATAACTGTAATCCGGTCCGAAAGCTTCATCACCACGTCCATGTTGTGCTCAATAATAAGCAGGTCAACACCCATATCAAAAATATTCCGCAAATTAAGGATCAAGGATTGACGCTCCGATGGATTCAGCCCCGCCGCTGGTTCATCCAGAAGAATCATTTTTGGATTTCCCGCCATAGCTCTTGCCAGTTCGACTAGTTTTTTATGACCATACGGAAGGCTTCCAACTAGTTCGTCTTTACATGCATACAAATTGAATTGGTTTAGACATTCCGCAACAGCCTCCCGTGCTGTTCGTTCCAAATTCATTTGACGCTTTGGCGTAACCAAAAATTTTAGAAAGCCATCATTTTCATAGAGATAATTGCAGCCCAGAAGAAGATTTTCTTCCACGGTCATGGTGTCAAACAGTTTGATATTCTGAAATGTCCGGCCCATGCCCATACGAGTAAATTCATGCGTGTGTTTTCCGGTAAGATCCACTCCATCAAAATAAATTTTACCGGACGGAACCGGCAATGTTCCGTTTATCATACTGATAGTTGTCGTTTTTCCTGCTCCATTCGGTCCAATCAGAGAATGAATTGTCCGTTTCTTGACCTCAAACGATACATTATCTACAGCTACTACGCCGCCAAAGCACATAGAAATGTTTTCAACGCGTAAGATGCTATCATTCATGTTTATGTCCTCCCAATAAAGATATCCCTAAGGCGTTTCCAACTTTCTTTACGGCTGAGCTTCTTTGATCCAAATACGTTGACAAGGCCTCCCGGGAGGAAAATAATTACAAGCATCATGATGATTGTGTAAACAAGCTCGTAATATTGGCCCAAAAACCTAAGCATCTCTGGAAAGATAACAATCAATACTGTCCCCACAAAGCAACCCGCAACAGAGCCCATGCCACCGAGTACCAGCATGCTCAGCACCTTGATTGACATTGTCTGCGTAAAGGTCAGTGAATTGATATAATTATTCATATGTGCATACATACTCCCTGCAATTCCGCAGTATACCGTGCATAAGCAAAATGCGATCACTTTCACATAGGTAACGTTAATTCCGCAAGCAGGAACCGTATCAATATTATCGCGTACAGCCAACAGGCTGCGCCCCCACTGAGAGTGGATGATCCTGTCCGCAAGAAGTGCAAGAATAATACATAGGACAACATAAACCAGCAGTTTATCTTTAGACGATGCAAACATATAGCCGAATAGTCTGTAGGTTGGGATATTTTTAATGCCTGTCGCTCCGCCAGTAAGCCCTGTGAGATTCGTAGCAAAGATTCTGACAATTTCAGAAAAGGCAATGGTTGTAAAAGACAGATAGACGCCCGACAAGCGCAAACTTGGATAACCAAGTCCAACCCCAATGAGCGCGCTAATCAAAATCACCGGTATCAACGCCCAAAAGGGATTCCACCCATATGAAGACAAAATACCAGTTGTATAAGCGCCTATGGCAAGAACGCCTGCTGCACCCATCATAGGCTGTCCCGTCATGCCTGTAATAAAATTTATTCCCATGACTGCAACAAAAAAACAGCAGATTTGTTGGAGAACCGTATAGATATACTCACCTTTATAAAGAGCTGAGATCAATAGATATAGGGCAATGCTCCCTATTGCAGCCCCATAACGTTTTGCTGATTGCATTTTATTCATCTTCACGCCTCGCTTCCAAAACTGCCGGTTTTCCTGTCATCTTAACCCTGGCTGTTCCCAAAATGCCGTTCGGCTTGATTAAAATAACCAGGAACAGGATTACATAGCTGATCACATCTTTATACACAGATGGGATATACATTGTGGCGCAGTTCTCAATCACACCTACAATCAAACCGCCAATAATTGCGCCCGGAACTGAGCCAAATCCTCCGAGTACACCTGCGGTAAATCCCTTAGATGATACCGTAGAGCCCATGGTGATCGTCACGCTAAGCAGCGGAGCCAGGAGCATGCCTACCACAGCACAGATGATTACGCTCAACACAATCGTAATTACCATATTCTTTTTAACATTGATTCCTACCATGGCTGCCATGCCTTTGTTTTCGGACACACATTTCATAGCCCGGCCAGTTTTTGTCTTGTTCATGAAATAAAGCAGCAATACTACAACTACGGCGCATATGGCAATAATGTAAAAATAGACCACAGGGAAAGCAATCATTCCGATTCGGATAATGCCGCTTAGATATCCATTGAGGTAAAACGGATACTGTCCCCAGAGAAGTGTGACACTGTCCGTAATCATCATAGAAAACATCAGCGTGGCAATAATCGCATATAGCTTACCAACATCCTTTAGCGGGATAAATACTGAGAGTGCTAACGCAACACCAATAATTCCGGATAAAATGATAGTTCCAATCCAGCCTGCGGCAAAGGACATCCCCAGTGACGTGACCATAGTACCGGCAAAAATATACGCACCAAACATAACAAGCTGGCCATGCGCAAAATTAAGCAGTGCGCATGAATTATAGATCAGTGTATATTCAATGGCAATTAGGGCATAAATAAGGCCCATGGCGACGCCGCCGATCAATAATTGTAAAAACAATGTTATCCCTCCCACCTTATTATTGCAACAGCACCACGACCAAATCGTTTAGGCTGACGCCCTGCCGCGCAAAAATGCCGTTATTTGTTTTCCATAGCGGTGCAGACGTATTGTGTGTAAGAACGCATTCTTCCAGTTCAAACCCTTTTTCCTTCAGCTCTCGCTTTGTATTGCCGTCCACAATTGCGCCAGCCAAGCAGCGCGGGGCATCCTCTGCGATAAAACCGCCGGGGCCATCCGTTCCATCCGTATCTACGCCTGCGTATACAATTCCAGGCTTGTCTGCAATCCATTTGGCGCAGGATAGCGCTGCTTCCTGGTTTCTACCTCCGACATTTTCTGATTCTCCCACTGTGACAATCATCTCGCCTGTAAATATCAGTGCGGCTGGGAGCTTCATCGCCTGCCCTCTCCGGGATATGCATTCAGCCATAAGTCCGATGAACGCGCCGACATGAGAGGCCTCAATATTAAAACCGTCCGACATAAAATACGGTGTATAGCCCAATTCTTTAGCCCGATGCATCGCAGCATGGAAAAAGCCGTCCGCTTCTGGCATAACACCGAAAATTCTACTCTTGAAATTCCGGTATTCTTCATACTTCAAAGATGCATTTTCAGGGCTTTGGCTTCGCAGAAGGCGCATAACGGATGCCGGAATCCGCTCTTCGACATTAAATTCTTTGATCGTTTGAAGTGCACCCTCATAGGTGGTTCCATCCGGCACGTTATGCAGCCAGTAGTTTTCTTTTACAAGGTATTGGAAGTCGGTCTTTCCAATATCAAACGCACGATTGAGATCCGCACCGCATAGATTAATCAGAGTTGCCCTGCTGAACAGGCGCAAAAGCTTACCGCCCTTTAATTTATCAATATGATTTCTAAGTGCATTTAGCTTTCTTGTTGTCACGCCAAGTTCAATCTGCATTAGCCGGGTAACCTCAATGGTATCTTCCAATGTAATACCGTCCGCAGGGCATGTAAGCAGAGAACTGCCACCATTCATAATAACTGTGAATACCAGATCATTCTCTGTAATTCTGCTGGAAAGGTTGAGAATCCGCTGGCAGCCTTCAACACACCCATGGTCCGGAGTCGGGTGGCTTCCCATGGTCACGTGCACCTTTTTTACAAGCATTGGGTCCCCATGCTTACAAATGATTTCTCCGCCAGTTAGATAGTCTCCCAACACATCTTCAATCGCTTTAACAACAAGTTGGACACCCTTACCTGCCCCGACCACATAAATATGCTGAAAAGAGGTTACGTCATAATCTGTCGCGCCCGTATCAGGGTCACCGTCTGCCTCAAACTGCTTCCCTCCAACAGTAAGCTTTCCACTTTCCAGTTGTAAAAGCTTCCGTGTGTTCTCATATGGGTCGCAGGCAGTCATTCCACTTTCGATAATATCCAATGCATCGCTTCGGAGTGCAGCCCCGCCGCAAAAATATTTTTGCGGCGGGTCCATAGCGTTTCACTCAAAATTGCCAGCACTCAACCGGCAACGTCCATCACCTTATCCAGTTGCTGCGTGTCTGGATTCCACTTTGTAATGCAAATCTCATGCACCAGAGAATTGGTATCGTCACAGTCGACAGTGCCAAATATCGTCTGATAACCGTGGATATTCTGCAGAGCATCTTTGACCTGCTCCGGATCTGTTGGATCTTCACACTGTCTAAGGGCCTCAACCAAACCTTCCGTCAGCTTTTCGTAGCTTCTGAGCGTATTGTCCGGGTACATTCCATAATTCGCAAAGGTTCTCTCGCCGAACTCAACCATTGTTGCATTGGTCGTGTCATAGAAAGACTCCTGTACGCAGTAAACATCCTCCAACCATGCCAGATCCATTGCCTCCTGAACAGAGCCAGAGCCAATACAAGGCGACCCATAGAATTCCATGGTATCATGCAGACCAAGTTCATAAGCCTGACGGAGAAGAATTGGCATCGGTGTTTCAGTGGTCCAAAGAATCAGGACATCAACGCCTTCCGCCTGCATCTTAAGAAGTGTAGACGAGAAGTCAGTGTCTGCCTCATTATGCGTTTCGGCTACAAACTTAATTTGCGGATTAGATTCCATAACTTCCTTAACGCACTCATAGGCACCCTGGCCAAAGTCTGTTGCGCAATAGCACATACCAACCGTTTTTGCGTCTGTATTTTCTACAACATAATTGGCAATTGCTTTTGCCTGAATTGCATCACTGGGACGTCCCAGGAAGAGGTAGTTGTTGTCGGTTGTAGGAAGCTTATAGTTTGTGCCGCCGCCAATGCAGGGAATGCCGCCTTGTTCAATGATCTGCTGCGCGGCAAAAATGAAGCCTGAGCCGTGAGGACCAATGATTGCCGACAGATCTTCCTTTTCCAGAAGGTTCATGGCATTGAGGCAGGCATCCGAATCGTTGCCTGCATCCTGAATGTGAAGCTTTATCTGTTTACCGTTTACACCTCCCTTTTCATTGACCATATCAACGTACTCTTGCACGCCGGCCAGCATGATCAGGCCGTTCGGTGCACCGGAACCGGTAATCGTAAGGCAAACGCCAACATCAATGCTATCACTGTCTCCTGTCGAGGTGCTGGAGTCCTTTTCGCCGTTATTGTCAGGTGCTGCTGTTTTCTCTGTTGCAGACACCCCGTTTGTTGTGCCCCCCTGTGCGCAAGCAGCAAGGCTGAACACCATCACCATCGCTAACAACATTGCTAATAACTTTTTCATTGTTTCCTCCTGTTTTTTATTTTATTTTCACTGGATTCCAGTGGTTCACTACGCGCAATTATTCCTGAAATTTTCTTCCCTTCAGGCCACGTTTCCCCCAGAATTTTGCTTTTGAGCCAAGTTCATCTTCAATTTCGAGGAACCGATTTGCTCCGTTGTTCAAGATTGCCATTTCTCGTACGCACTCCGTGCCAAGGCCAACACAGTAATCTGCAATGTCCTCATCTTCTCCACGGCTCTCGCAGGGCATAACGCCCATTCCGCATTCGTGTGCGAAACGTGCTGCCTCAAACGCTTGGGAAATAGATCCAACCTGATTGACCTTAAGCAACATCACATTTGTTGCTCCCGTTTCCACGCCTTTAGAAACCCGCTCACGCATAGTCGTATACAAATCATCGCCCACAATTTGAATACCAGATTTTTCCCTGAGAATGGCATGGCTTTCGTAATCATCCTCGTAGAACGCATCTTCGATGCTGACAAACGGGTAAGTATCAATCAGTTTCAGGTAATATGCAAGAAGCTGATCCCGATCCCGCTCCTCTTTGGAGAACAATCCCCGATAACGTTTGTGATTCCTGTCATAGTAGCAATCGGCAGCCACATCGATTTGAATACCGGCTTTACCATCGTTTCCGGTCTTATGAATTACGTCAGCCATAAGTTCAAACAGCTCTTCGTCAGAATGTTTGAAGATTCCGGCAGGGATTCGGTAGAAGAACCAGTCTCCTTCCGTCACGCCCCGTTTTTCAAGCTCTTTCGCAAACAGATGGTACATGTCCCACGCTGCGCTTGACGCCTCAGAAAATGAATCATAGCCAAAGCACTGAAAGGCTCCGGTCGGCTTATTACCATGTGTATGTACAGCACCGCCCCAGCGCTCACCCCCTGAAAAAGCTGGTGCACCGGGAACCGGAAGCATGCAGGCATTCTCTCCACCTATATAACGATAAAGCGGCATCTGCGTGGCAGCGGCTCCTGCCTTTAACACCGCAGCCGAAACCGCAGCAATTGCGTTGCCGCCTACCGAGGCACTGCCATTACCTTGAATAGAGAGCATAGCTTGATCAATCTCAAATTGATTTCGAACATCCATACCCAAAATCGTATCCGCGATAATCGTATTTACATTTCGCACCGCACTCATGCAACCAAGTCCGCCCCATCGGTTTCCTCCGTCATACTGAAAATGTACTTCGTGTGTTCCGACGGAAACGCCGGCATAGCAAAGTGCTTTGCCAACGGCGCCATCCATTGTTTCCACGCGCGCAGAAACGGCCATATTGTGCCGCCTGGACTGAACCTGCACAGCATGAACGCTTTTGATCCGATAATCAGGCATAAACCCATCCTCCTAGTTTTTCTTTTCACTCAATTCACAAATGAGCTTTTTATGTACGGTTTAAAATGGTGATTACAACTCAATGCCGCTGTCATCTTGAACATCAATCAGGACTTTCATAGAAGTTTCACGGTTGGCATCAATAAACTCATACGCTTGCTGGTATTCACTGAACGGGAACACCTTACTCTGAAGTGGCTCAAGCGTAACAAGCTGATTTGTCACCAGTTCCATTGCTTTGACGTAGTCTTCGTGGCGATACATCATTGTCGTATTCAGATCAAGCTCGTGATCATTTAGGACAGCCAGATCTGCCTGCGCCATACCTGCAAAAACCGCAACCAGAATAATGGCGCTGCCCTTGCGTGCATAAGCAATCGCTTGACCGATGGTAGTATTGTTTCCAGCGCAGTCGTAAATCACATCTGCTTTGCCCGGCCCGAAGCATCGAACAAGGGCCTCACCAAAGTTTTCTTTTTTCGTGTTAACAGCAAAATCAACACCCACGCTCTTTGCAAGTGCCAAACGATAATCAGAAACATCGGTGATCATAACAGACGCAGCCCCCAATCCCTTTGCAGTCTGCGCAACCAGATTACCTATCGGCCCTGCGCCCAAAACAGCGATTTTCAAGCCGCTTACATTGCCCGCTCTGCGAACAGCATGAACCGCGACAGCCAGCGGTTCCAGCATAGCTCCAGCTTTATAGTCCATACCCTCGGGCAATGGCGTTGCTTTTGCTGCATCGACGACAAAATACGTCGATGCGGTGCCAGTGGTCTGAAACCCCATAACCTTTAATTCTTCACAAAGATTGTATTTGCCATGGCGGCAAGGGTAGCACTTGCCGCACACGACCTGCGGTTCGATGGTTACACGCTGACCGATCGTTAAATTGGTTACATTTTCTCCAACCTCAACAATTTCTCCTGAAACCTCATGTCCTTGTGTAACAGGATAAGAAGTAAAAGGATGTGTGCCATGGAATACGTGAATATCGCTGCCGCAGATACCAATCATCTGGATCCGAACTTTTACCTGCCCAGGTAATACAGCCGGCACAGGTACCTTTCGAAAACCGACCTGGTGTGGCGCACGCATAATCTGTTGAACCATTTCCTTTTCCATAAAGAACTATCTCCTTTTCTCAGTGGGTCTGCGCTTAGACTGAATAATCACTTCGTCAATTCAAAATTTTGCAGCCGCTTTCGTGTCAAATGCAGAGCAATCTTAATCTTACCCGAATTTGTCAGTTCTACCGTGCAGCCATGCGCATCTGGTTTAATAAAAGAGCACTATAGACGCCGTCCCTTTTTATCGGATTGACGGCAATGTAGTCACCCGCCTGCAAAGCAGCCGCAGAGCCTGCAATGCCACACAGACGTGCATTGTTTAACAGCACTGCGGGGGCCAATAAACGGTGTCTCATTCCAATATATTAGAATTATCTTTTAGAAATTCATTTTTCATAAGATCTAATTGCAATATACCATTTATCATTAAAAATGTCAATATGATTTTCCTACATGATTTGCAGAAGAAACTTGTATACCTTGCACAAACGTGTGTGGATATGTTCCTGCGCAGCACTCCGCACCTGTAGCTGACAAGGTATTTGCCGCAACATAGGAGCAGAATACGCCCGTCATTTTACTCTGTTCTTAGAAAACTTTTTTTAAAAAAGCATTTACTTTTTTATAGTTTTGCTATATTATAATAAACATATGTTAATTTAAGCTCAGAAACGCAAAAACTAGGGAACCTCTGAATTAAAAACCCACATTCTGTTCCTAATCGAAATATTGGCCACTTTTTCGCTTGGTTAAGGCAATTTTAGCGCAAAATGGCCAATATATCTCTACTTTTCTGCTCCATTTTCCGAAAAAGGGCAGACTGCCCCCATATCAGGTTGTGGAGAGTTTTTGCCCGGCGATCGCAAGGGCGTATAAATTGGCCCTGCTGCAATTGTATTACCACGTATTAGAACATGTAAAAACCGAGCGAAGGCTATAATTGGCCTTGCACATTTCGGAAAGAAGACTATGAATGAGAATTGATACATTTTACAAGACGGAATCAGAGATCAGTTATACGAATCGAATCTTTCAGGAAATCTATTTCCAAAAGAGTATATCGAAGCAGGAAATTTCTAAATTGCTTCAGCTTAGTCTGCCAACCGTTGGGCAGTCCTTGAAGGAACTATACACGTTGGGGATTATCCAGAAAAACGGTTATTTTGAATCTACCGGCGGCAGAAAGGCAGAAGTGATTTCTGTCGCATCTAAAGCAAAGGTTGCAATAGGCGTTTCTTTATTACGCGAATTCATCACGATAACCGCCTTGGATTTGTATGGGCAGCCGATCAAGGAAAAAATATGTTACATTTCCTTTGAGCGCAGCGATGCCTATTATCGTGCATTCGGCAAAGCAGTTAACCAATTTATAGATGAGCTGAAGTATCCGGACAACGCCATCCTCGGCATCGGTCTGGCGGTTCAGGGCTTGGTGTCACAAGACGGGCAAACCATTATTAGCGGTGACCTTCTTGGCTATACGGGTACAGACCGATCCGTTTTTCAAAACAACATCCGTTTGCCATGCAGACTATTTCATGATACAGAAGTTGCTGCATATGCGGAATTATGGGAGTTTCCGGATATTCAGAACGCGGTGTATATTGCATTGAATCAAAACTTGGGTGGAGCTCTGATTGTCGGCAGGCAGGTATTTCACGGAGACGGTGTAAACAGTTGTATCCTTGAGCATATGCGGTTGATTCCTGGCGGGAGGAAGTGCTACTGTGGTCAATACGGGTGTCTGGATGGCTATTGCTCCATCAATAGTCTGGAATCCGATGCCGGGATGGATGTTAACACATTCTTTGAAAAACTAAAGCATTCAGATTCGCACTGTCAGGAAGTGTTCGACAGATTTCTGAATTATCTGGCATTGGCAATAAACAACATTCGCATGGTTATTGATTGCGAGTTTATCCTTGCCGGTTTTCTGCAGCCCTATCTGACGCAGGAGCACTTACAAATGCTCGCTAAAAAAGTGTCGTCGGTTGCCTCTTTTAAAAACATGACGTTTTCTTTCCGAAGAGGCGTACATGGCCCCAATGCAGCAGCCCGCGGTGCAGCGTTGGTTTTGATCAGTAACTATATTTACGGATTGTGACCGTTTTACACACTGTGAGATCCCGCTGCATCGGCAATTTGTGATGCTGTAATATTGTACAAGCACCGCATTCTACCTTTTCCCTAAGAAAGAGCGGACAGTTTCGGCTGTCCGCTCTTTGCAATTGTGCGCCCGGCTGAATACGCCGGGCCGGAACCGACAGTTTGACCGCGCAAGTCCGACACCCATTCTTTTCAAATCCTACACTCTTTCCGCCTCTCCGACACCTTCTGTATAATGGGGTTGCATCGCAAGATGCAAATCTATTACAGGAGGTCTGCACATGACCAATTACAAAGAGATCCTGCGGCTGCATTGCAGAATTCGCCCGTGTAAGGATTTCGCTTCGAGCGGTGTGAGCGTTTCAGTTTAGACGGTGCGGACATTTCGGACGAACGGTGTGGCTTGAGCATGGATATGATACATTTTTCCTGTAGCAGCTGCTACGAGAAAGGAGTATCATTTTCAATGCAAAACAGTACAACAATCCTGGGCATCATCGAGATGCGCATAAAGGGCATCACCTATCCTTTGGTTTGCAGCCCTCAACCTTGTTGTTGAGAGCCACAGCCTGACCGTTTCTGCCGTTGGGGTTCTTCGGGTCAATGAAATCGCCCTGATTGCCCTTTCCGGCGTAGGTGTCCGAGATGTTCAGCCGGAGCGTTCCATCCGGACGCAAAACGCGCCTGACTTCGGTAAACACTTCCGTCAGGCGCGAGATGTATTCCTTCGGCGTTGTCTCTCTGCCGATCTGAGCATCCATGCCGTAATCACGGAGCGCGTAATACGGAGGGGACGTCACACAGCAATGAACGCTGTCTTCGGGCAGCGTTTTCAGGATTTCAAGGCAATCGCCGGTATGAATGATGTCA
>QWCE01006467.1_pt1 | contig 21369 bp, 17 predicted proteins | sample 1972531 | NCBI WGS metagenome assembly QWCE01 (sample SAMN09866716, study PRJNA288562) | Human gut metagenome isolate term4_stool, whole genome shotgun sequencing... | reverse complement strand
CGCATATCCAGCGCTCCGTCAAAACGGAATGAGAAGCCACGCTCGCTGTCGTCGAAATGGTGGGAGGACACGCCGAGGTCGGCGAGGATTGCGTCCACCTGTTCGATGTCATGATACCGCAGGAAATTCTGCAAATAGCGGAAGTTGCTGCGTACAAAGGTGAAGTGGGGATCATTGACGATATTCCGTTCGGCATCCTCGTCCTGATCGAATCCCAGCAGGCGCCCGCCTTCTCCAAGGCGTGAAAGAATCTCGCGCGAATGCCCTGCTCCTCCGAAGGTAACGTCTACATACGTTCCGTCCGGATGAATATTCATTCCGTCAACGCTTTCCTTTAGCAGTACGGGTACGTGGTATGTCAACTCATCTTTCTCCATCTTGTCTATTTTCATCGTTCATAATCTCTTCTAATGCTGCACCGAACTCTTCGGGGGACATGAACGGTTGTTCTGCCCGTTCTTTGGCCCAAATCTCTATCTTGTTGTCGATACCGATAAAGCGTATATCTCCACGGATATTACAAATCTGTAAGTAACGCTTCGGGATCAGTATGCGTCCGTTGCTGTCGGGCGTAACTACTTCGACGTCACTCACAAACTGTCTGAAAATGAGCTGGTGTTTGCTATTCCATTTGTTCAGCCTGCTTCGGAGCTCATTCAGCTCCTCGTTCCACACGCTCTCGGGGTACAGTGTCAGGCAGTCCTGAAATACGTCTTTACGCATAATAAGTCTCTCTTCGGAAGCAGCTTGCAGTTGCTTCCTGAAAGTAGCGGGGATGAACACTCTTCCTTTGGCGTCCGCCCTGACTTCAATATTGCCTAAAAAACGTATCATTTACCTTATTATAATAAGAGAGTGTAAAAGTAGGAAATTCCCCACAATTCCCCACAATTTTCCATAAAAATCTTTTAGATAAGTTTTCAACCGATTGTTAAATGCTTATTTACTTGAAGGTTTGCACGACACCCGGGTCTCGGTATGTATGACACCCGGGTGTCAGGACGTACAACACCCGGGTGTCAGTATGCTCGACATCCGGGTGTCATATAGGAGGGATTAGTAAAAAAGGCAGAAGGTATGGTAACTCTTCTGCCTTAAACTAACACAATTAAAAATCTGCACTAAAAATATCTAACTTGGAATTGATAAATAATATAGTTAAAGGTTTAGCGAAAGTCTTTCAGTTCTTCCTGCAATTTCTGGCGGGTGAAGAAGATACGGCTCTTCACGGTGCCCAGCGGGAGGTTCAGCTTTTCAGCGATTTCGCGGTACTTGAAGCCGGAAACGTGCATAGCGAACGGAACTCTATATTCTTTCGGGAGCGCGTTGACTACCCGATGCATTTCTTTCAGGTCGTACGTTCTTTCCGTACTTTCAAAGCCGGTGTCTTGCGGCAGGTTCAGATGATAAAGATTATCGGTCTGATCGATGAATGTCTGGTCGCGAACTACTTTACGGTAGTTGTTGATAAAGATATTGCGCATGATGGTATACATCCATCCTTTGAAATTTGTGTCGGGCATATATTTATCCTCATTGTCTAATGCTTTGAGTGATGTCTCCTGCAACAAATCGTTTGCTTCTTCGCGGTCGGTTGTCAGTTTGTATGCGAAGCGGAGTAACTCATCCTGTACTCCTACTAAATCTTTTCTGAAGCTTAAACTTTTCATATACGTTGCTTTTAAAAAGTGAATATTCGTTTGTATTTTTCGATGGTGCAAGTTTACGGCATTTCTGATAATGAGATAGGGTATGAACCGACAAAATTTAGGGGAAAAACTATCCGCGGATAGTTTTTAGGTGGTATTTGATAGTTTTTGGGTGTTCTTTTTTCAAGTTGCAAACTTAAATCCTGCATTTTCTGGCAAATTATTGCGATTAATAAAAAAGAACCGTTAATTTTGTGGCATCATTTTTATTTGAAAAGAATGACTGATGACTCTTTATTTTTAATCGATGTCGATAAGATACTTCGGACGAAAGCTCCGAAGCAATATAAGTACATCCCTAAGTTTGTGGTTTCTTATCTGAAGAAAATAGTTCATCAGGACGAGATTAATGTGTTCCTGAATGAATCGAAAGATAAACTGGGAGTGGATTTCCTTGAAGCATGCATGGAGTTCCTTGATGCGAAAGTGGAGGTGAAAGGTATAGAGAACCTGCCGAAAGAAGGATTGTATACCTTTGTGTCCAATCACCCGCTGGGAGGACAGGATGGAGTGGCTCTAGGCTATGTGCTGGGGCGCCATTATGACGGGAAAGTAAAGTATCTGGTGAATGACCTGCTGATGAACCTTCGCGGTTTGGCCCCACTTTGTGTTCCTATCAATAAGACAGGAAAGCAGGCAAAGGACTTTCCCAAGATGGTGGAAGCCGGGTTCCAGTCCGACGACCAGATGATCATGTTTCCTGCGGGACTTTGCTCGCGGCGTCAGAACGGAGTGATCCGTGATCTGGAATGGAAGAAGACATTCATTATAAAAAGCATACAGGCGAAGCGAGACGTAGTTCCCGTTCATTTTGGCGGCAGAAACTCTGATTTCTTCTACAATCTGGCGAATGTTTGTAAGGCACTGGGTATTAAATTCAATATTGCTATGCTGTATCTGGCGGACGAGATGTTTAAGAACCGCCACAAAACCTTTACTGTCACTTTTGGAAAACCGATTCCCTGGCAGACTTTCGATAAATCGAAGACTCCTGCGCAGTGGGCGGAGTATGTGAAGGACATTGTATATAAACTGTAACTGATAGAACACTATAACAAGAATATGGAAGAGATTATTAAACCGGTGAGCAAAGAACTGCTGAAAGCAGAGTTGACGGAAGATAGACGCTTGCGAATGACCAATAAAAGTAATAATCAGATTTATATTATTACCCATCAGAATGCACCTAATGTGATGCGTGAAATTGGTCGTTTAAGAGAAATTGCCTTTCGTGCTGCGGGTGGAGGAACGGGCCTGTCGATGGATATCGACGAATACGACACGATGGAACACCCATATAAGCAGTTGATCGTATGGAATCCGGAGGCGGAAGAAATATTAGGTGGTTACCGGTATTTGCTTGGAACGGATGTGCGCTTTGACGAAGCTGGGGCTCCGATTCTGGCTACTTCTCACATGTTTCATTTCTCGGATGCGTTTATAAAGGAATATCTGCCTCAGACCATTGAGTTGGGACGCTCTTTTGTGACGCTGGAATATCAGTCTACACGTGCCGGCAGTAAAGGTCTGTTTGCGTTGGATAATCTGTGGGACGGATTGGGAGCGCTGACAGTGGTGATGCCGAATGTGAAGTACTTCTTTGGCAAGGTGACTATGTATCCCAGCTATCATCGTCGTGGACGCGACATGATTCTGTACTTCCTTAAGAAGCATTTTAATGATCGGGAAGAGTTGGTTACACCGATGGAACCGCTGATTCTGGAAACTTCCGACGAGGAACTGAGAACGTTGTTCTGCAAGGATACCTTTAAAGAGGATTATAAGATATTGAATACGGAGATTCGCAAGCTGGGTTATAATATCCCGCCGCTGGTCAATGCCTATATGAGTTTAAGCCCTACCATGCGTATGTTCGGGACGGCTATCAACTATGAGTTTGGTGACGTGGAAGAGACCGGTATCCTGATTGCTGTAGATGAAATCCTTGAAGACAAGCGAATCCGGCACATCCAGACGTTTATAGAAAGTCATCCGGATGCGCTGAAAATGCCTTGTGAGAGCGAAGGGGTGTTTACTCCTAAGGTGGTTACACCGCAGGAAGGCTGTTGCCATTAATTTTCCGGTAAAGATCGAGTGCGAAGACATCGGTCATTCCAGATATATAATCAAGTACCGCCTGTATTCTTTCGTAGAGTACGGGCGATTTTATATTGTATTGGTCGGAAACGCGGTTGGTTAAAAGTTCGGAGTAAGCTTTTTCTTTTCCCGGTAAGGTGACGGCATCTACCATCAATTCCAGCAAAGTGCTGATGATACGGAAGCCTGCCAGCTCGATGTCCAGTACATCTTGCGAACGATAAATTCTTTTCAGTGATATTTCCGCACAATGATTGTAAGCGGCTGCCGGACCTTCGGCGATGTGCTTGATGAGCGCTCCTTCGAAAGTTCCTGCCAGTATTTCCTGCTCGTGTTCCAGAAAGACACGGGTGCACTCGCGGACTAACAGACCGATAACAGAAGAACGCAGATAGGCTATCTGTTCATTGATATCATTGACTATTTGGAAAGTACTTCGGAGACGGGATTGCCGGTCTTCGGAGAAAAATGCCATCAACAGCTCTTTGGTCTCGTCTGTAGTGATAATCTTTAGTTTATGGGCGTCTTCGATATCCATCATCTGATAACAGATGTCATCTGCTGCTTCTACCAGATACACTAGCGGGTGTCGCGCATACTTTAACGGTTGTTCGCTAAGCTGGATGAGTCCCAGCTCGGTTGCGATTTTGCGGTAGCTTTCTTCCTCACTGACAAAGAAGCCGAACTTGGATTTTTTGCCTGCAATCCTTCGAACTGGTGAGTGAGGATGCGGAAAGCGTTCGCATTTCCTTCGAAATGTGTCAAATCTTCCCATTCCATCGGAGAAAGTTGCTCTCCGTCCGGCTGCTTTTCCTGTAGCCTTTGTCCTTTTCCTTCTGAAAAGAACGTAGAGATAGCCCGTTCGCCGGAATGCCCGAAAGGCGGATTGCCTAAGTCATGTGCCAGGCAGGCGGCCGATACGATTGAGCCGATTTCCGGCAGGAAGGAACTTTCCAGTTCCGGTTGGCGTTCCAGGATTGCTTTGGCTACATCGTTGCCCAAAGACCGTCCTACGCAAGATACTTCGAGGCTGTGCGTCAGTCGGTTGTGTACGAAAATACTACCGGGCAGCGGGAATACCTGTGTTTTGTTCTGCAGGCGGCGGAACGGTGCGGAAAATATGAGGCGGTCATAGTCCCGTTGGAACTCGGAACGGTTCTCTTGCCGTTCTTCGTGAAACTCTTCCATTCCGAAGCGTTTGGCTGATATTAGTTGCTTCCAATTCATCATTTTATTTACTATTTGGCTGATTACAATTTGCAAATTGGTTGTTACCACATTATTTAACTGCAAACTTAACTAATTTTCAGTTCAAAATGTGTATTTTCGCCCGTTAAATAGTAAATGTGCATTTATGAACGTTCAAGTTATCAATAAATCGAAGCATCCGCTTCCGGCTTACGCCACTGAGTTATCTGCAGGAATGGATATCCGTGCTAATCTTTCTGAACCTATCACATTGGCGCCATTGCAGCGTTGCCTGGTGCCGACAGGAATCTATATTGCTCTTCCACAAGGATTTGAAGCTCAGGTTCGTCCCCGTAGCGGACTGGCCATTAAAAAGGGTATTACCGTGCTCAACTCTCCGGGAACGATTGATGCGGACTATCGTGGAGAAGTCTGCATTATTCTGGTCAACCTTTCCTCCGAACCTTTTGTGATCGAGGACGGGGAACGTATCGCCCAGATGGTGATCGCAAGACATGAGCAGGCGGTATGGCAGGAAGTGGAAGTGCTGGATGAAACAGAACGCGGAGCAGGGGGCTTCGGACATACAGGACGAGGATAAGTACCATAAAAAGAGAAAATGAACAAGAAAAATAGTATATGGCTTTTGGTTGCTGTATGGACATTGGTTTCGTGCGGAACGGTGAAAAGTACAAGGGAAAAGCCAGCTGTCGCTTTGGCGCAGTCTTCATTAACGCCCGAACAGCAGCGGAAATATGATTATTTCTTTCTGGAAGCTATGCGCCTGAAAGAAAAGAAGGATTATGCGTCCGCTTTCGGATTATTGCAGCATTGTCTGGATATTCATCCGAATGCGGCTTCTGCGCTTTATGAGGTTTCGCAGTATTATATGTTCCTTCGTCAGGTGCCGCAAGGGCAAGAGGCGCTGGAAAAGGCTGTGGCGAATGCGCCGGATAACTACTGGTATAGTCAGGGACTGGCATCTTTGTATCAGCAACAGAACGAACTGGATAAGGCTGTCACCCTGCTGGAACAGATGGTGGTACGTTTTCCTGCCAAGCAGGACCCGCTTTTCAACCTTTTGGACCTGTATGGCCGACAAGAAAAGTATGATGAAGTCATCTCTACTTTAAACCGTCTGGAAAAGCGTATGGGCAAGAATGAACAGTTGTCCATGGAGAAGTTTCGTATCTACCTCCAGATGAAGGATGATAAGAAAGCATTTCAGGAAATAGAAAGTCTGGTGCAGGAATATCCGATGGACATGCGTTATCAAGTCATCTTGGGAGACGTATATCTTCAGAATGGCAAGAAACAGGAGGCTTATGACGTTTATCAGAAGGTGCTGGCGGCGGAACCCGATAATCCGATGGCTATCTTCTCGATGGCTTCTTACTATAAACAGACAGGGCAGGAAGAACTCTACCAACAGCAGTTGGATACACTGTTGCTGAATAAGAAGGTGACTCCTGATACCAAAGTGGGCGTCATGCGTCAGATGATTGTGGAAAATGAACAGGCCGATAAGGACAGTACGCAGATCATCGCTTTGTTTGACCGGATCATGAAGCAGGAGCAGGATGATCCTCAGATTCCGATGCTTTATGCGCAATATCTGTTGTCCAAGAATATGGAGGCGGAGTCAGTCCCCGTCTTGGAACAGGTGGTTGACCTGGACCCTACCAATAATGCTGCCCGTATGATGCTGATCGGTGCTGCGGTAAAAAAAGAAGATTATAAGCAGATTATCAAAGTCTGCGAGCCGGGTATTGAAGCGACTCCGGATGCGCTGGAATTTTATTATTATCTGGCTGTTGCCTATAATCAGGCGGAGAAACCGGATAGTGTGATAAGCATCTGCAAGAGAGCGCTGGAACATAAGACGGCTGACGGTAAAAAAGAAATCGTTTCGGAGTTCTACTCTATTCTGGGGGATATGTATCATACGCAGAAGCAGATGAAGGAGGCTTATGCCGCCTATGACTCGGCGTTGGTGTACAACCCTTCCAATATTGGTGCACTGAACAACTATGCCTATTATCTGTCAGTAGAGCGTCGTGATCTGGATAAAGCGGAAGAAATGAGCTATAAGACCGTAAAGGCTGAGCCCAATAATGCCACTTATCTGGATACGTATGCCTGGATTCTCTTTGAAAAGGGGAACTATGCGGAAGCTCGTATTTACATCGATAACGCCATGAAAAGTGAGGGCGGCGATAAGAGTGATGTGATTGTAGAACATTGCGGAGATATCTATTATATGACCGGAGATGTGGACGGCGCGCTTACCTACTGGAAGAAAGCACTGGAAATGGGCAGTGAGTCGAAAACATTGAAACAGAAAATAGAAAAGAAAAAATACATTGCAGAATGAAAAGAATCGCTTATTTTTTGTTGATTGCAGTCGTATTGGTAGGTTGTAAGAGTTCAAAGCGTCTGACGGCGACAAAGGTGCCGGAAGTAGCTGCTTCCGAAGCAGCTATTCCCAGTTATCTGGCTTCCAGACTTCAGCTGACGATTCCGGGTAAAGGCGGAAGTATGTCAGTGGGCGGTACCATGAAGATGAAGAGCCGTGAACGGGTACAGATTTCCTTGCTGATGCCTATTCTCCGTACGGAATTGGCACGCATCGAGGTGACTCCTACTGAAGTATTATTCGTCGACCGGATGAACAAGCGGTTTGTACGCGCAACCAAAAATGAATTGAAAGAAATATTATCGAAGAATGTAGAGTTCTCCCAATTGGAGAAATTGCTGACTGACGCTTCTAAACCCGGAGGAAAGACTGAACTATCCGGGAAAGACCTGGGAATCCCCAAACTGGAGAAAGCGAAAGTACAACTTTATGATTTTTCGACCAAAGAACTTTCAATCACTCCGACAGAAGTTACTTCCAGATACCGTCAGGTCTCTTTGGAAGAATTAATGAAAATGCTGGTAGCTTTATTATGATAAAACGTCTCTTTGTAATTCTGGTAAGCAGCCTTTGGCTGGCAATTCCGCTTTCTGCTCAATCGAACAAGCTGATTCGTGAGCTGGAAGGTAAGCGCGGTGCTCTGCAGAAGCAGATCGCCGAGACGGAGTCGATTTTACAGAATACAAAGAAGGACGTAGGCAGTCAGTTGAACGGACTGGCGGCACTGACGGGACAGATTGAAGAACGAAAACGGTATATCCTTGCGATCAATAACGATGTGGAGACTATCGAACGCGAATTAGTGTCATTGAACCGCCAGCTGAATAGTCTTGAAAAAGACCTGAAAGAGAAAAAGAAGAAGTACGAAGCATCTGTCCAGTACCTCTATAAGAATAAATCGATTGAAGAGAAACTGATGTTTATCTTCTCCGCCAAGAACCTGGGACAAACGTATCGTCGTATGCGTTATGTGCGTGAATATGCCACCTACCAGCGTCTGCAGGGAGAGGAAATATTAAAGAAGCAGGAGCAGATACGGAAGAAAAAAGCAGAACGTCAGCAAGTGAAAGCCGCCAAAGAGGGACTGCTGAAAGAACGTGAGAACGAAAAGGCGAAACTGGAAGCTCAGGAGAAAGAGAAGCGCACACTGGTGGCTAATCTGCAAAAGAAACAGAAAGGTCTGCAAAGCGAAGTGAACAAGAAGAGACGGGAAGCCAATCAACTGAATGCCCGTATCGACCGGTTGATCGCAGAAGAAATAGAACGCGCCCGCAAACGTGCCGCGGAAGAAGCCCGCCGCGAAGCGGCAGCCCGCAAGAAGGCGGATACAAATGACAAAGGTGCCTCCGAAACCGGAACGGCTGCCAAACCGAAGTCGGAGCCATTGGACGCTTTTACGATGAGCAAGGCAGATCGTGAACTGTCCGGTAGCTTTGTTGCCAACCGTGGGAAACTTCCGATGCCTATATCCGGACCTTATATCATAACCAGCCGCTATGGACAGTATTCCGTTGAAGGACTCCGTAATGTGAAGCTGGATAATAAAGGAATTGATATACAAGGAAAGCCGGGAGCACAAGCCCGTGCCATCTTTGATGGTAAGGTAGCAGCCGTGTTCCAGTTGAACGGACTATTTAACGTCCTCATCCGGCATGGTAATTATATTTCCGTTTACTGTAATCTGTCTTCCGCTTCGGTGAAATCCGGCGATACGGTGAGCACAAAGCAGTCTATCGGACAGATATTCTCTGATGGCGCGGATAACGGACGAACGGTACTGCATTTCCAGTTACGCAGAGAGAAAGAAAAGTTGAATCCGGAACCCTGGTTGAATCGTTAATCTAAACATAAGACACACTTGGTATGAAGTTAACAAAGATACTGATACTTTTACTGGCCTTCTGGCTCGAACCATTGTCTGCATCTCCCTATTTCTCCTTCAAGAAATATCAGGTGGAAGATGGCTTGTCACATAATACGGTATGGTGTGCTATACAGGATAGCTATGGATTTATCTGGCTGGGCACCAGTGACGGACTGAATCGTTATGACGGTCGGGGCAATAAAGTTTATCGGAATGTATTGAACGATAAATTCTCATTGGAGAACAATTTCGTTGAGGCACTGATTGAAGAAGATCAGAATATATGGGTTGGAACGAACTCCGGACTGTATATCTATGACCGGGCAACGGACCGTTTCTCCTATTTTGACAAGACTACTCAGTATGGCGTATACGTCAGCAGTGAAATCAAGAAGATTGTAAAGACGGAGAACGGACTTCTCTGGATTGCCACCTTAGGGCAGGGACTTTTTATTTATGATCCCAAGACCGAAGTGTTGACTCAGAATAGTATTCAGACCTCTTTTGTCTGGGACGTCTGTCAGAGTTACGATAAGAAGAAGGTGTATGTTTCTTCGCTACAGGAAGGACTGCTTTGTTTCGATGAAAACGGCAAATTTCTGCAATCATATAAGGTCTCATCGGACGTGAACTCTTCCGATAGTTACAAAATAAACTGTGTACTGGATGTAGAGGGAGAAGTATGGCTGGGAGCAGGCAACAATTTGTTGGGGAGATTGAACCGGCAGACTGGAACGGTTGAGAATTACATGGCTCCTTCATTGAACTTCGGGGCAGTTCGCAGCCTGCTGAAATATACGGAAAATGAACTGCTGGTAGGAACCGATAATGGACTCTATCTATTCAACCGCGAGTCGAAAACCTTCCTCCGTGCAGATAATCCGGCTGATCCGCGAAGTCTGAGTGATCAGACTATAAACGGCATGATGTGGGATGCGGAAGGTGCTCTGTGGGTATTGACGAACTTGGGAGGTATCAACTATATGTCCAAGCAGACCAAGCGTTTCGATTACTATTCACCCGCCTATCTGTCGGGGATAGCGGGAGCAGGAGAGGTGGTAGGCCCATTCTGTGAAAATAAAGACGGAAATATCTGGATTGGTACTCAGAGTGGCTTATATTTCTTCAATACCGTTACACGGGAGCTTTCGGAATATCATATCGGTGGTGTAAAGAGTCAGAAATATGATATTCGCTCTTTGATGTTAGACGGCGATTGTCTTTGGATCGGTACTTATGCGGAAGGAATACGTGTGCTTAATCTGCGTACCGGTTCGATAAAGGAATATACACACTCGCGCGGAATCCCCAATACCATTTGCAGCAATGACGTACTATGCATATATAAAGACCGGAAAGGGGAAATCTTCGTTGGAACAAGCTGGGGCTTATGCCGGTATAATCCTGATGCCGATAATTTCATGACGATTACCAGTATCGGCTCCATGATTTCCGTGGGCGATATATATGAGGATATGTATAACAACCTGTGGATTGTAACGACCAACAGCGGCGTGTTCTCCTACAATACCCTGAGCGGACACTGGAAACATTTCCAGCACGAACGGGAAGATTCGACCACCATTACCAGTAATTCGGTGATCACGGTATTTGAAGATAACAAAGGCGTGATGTGGTTTGGCACGAATGGGGGAGGATTATGCTCCTTCGATCCCAAAACAGAGGCATTTATTGAGTTTGATTCTGCGCTTCCCAATAAGGTGATCTATTCTATTGAACAAGATCAGACAGGAGATTTTTGGATATCCAGCAATGCAGGGATATTTAAGATTAATCCGATTTCTAAAGCTCATTTCCGACAGTTTACGATTAATGATGGTCTGCAGGGAAATCAGTTTATGGCACGTTCTTCTTTAAAGTCTTCTGAAGGTAAACTATATTTTGGCGGAATCAACGGCTTTAATGTTTTCCAGCCGGAACGTTTTGTGGATAATTCCTACATTCCTCCGGTATATGTGACTGATATCCGTTTATCCTATCTGAATGACGAACAGGAAGTGAAGAAGCTGCTTCAACTGGGGAAACCGATTTATATGGCTGACAAGATAACCTTGTCTTATGAAAATAATAGTTTCACGATTCGTTTTGTGGCGTTAAGCTATGAAGACCCGGCACGAAACAGATATTCCTATATATTAAAAGGAGTAGATAAAGAGTGGATTACCAACTCCGAGAACAACTCTGCTTCTTATACCAATCTGCCTCCCGGAGAATACGAGTTCGAAGTGCGTGGCTCCAATAATGACCATCAATGGAACGAGAAGACGACTACTCTGCGGGTAGTGATTACTCCCCCTTGGTGGCGTAGTTCTTTCGCCTATTTTATTTATATTCTCCTGTTGATGGGCTGGATTGTCTGGATTGCATGGCGCTGGAATCTTCGCGTGAAGCATAAGTACAAACGTCGGATGGAGAAATATCAGATTGCTAAAGAACAGGAAGTTTATAAATCAAAGATCGGCTTCTTCATTAATCTGGTACATGAGATACGTACCCCTCTCAGTCTGATCCGATTGCCTCTTGAAAAGTTGCAAGAGATAGAACATGAAGGAAAAGAAGCTAAGTATCTGTCTGTAATAGATAAGAATGTAAACTATCTTTTAGGGATTACCAATCAGCTGCTCGACTTCCAGAAGATGGAAAACGGAGCTTTGCAACTGAATCTGGTAAGTTGCGATATTAAGGAAATAGTGAATGATGTATATAGTCAGTTCACCAGTCCTGCCGAGTTAAAGGGAATTGAACTGGTATTGACTCTGCCCGAGCAGGAACTGGTATCAATGGTCGATCGGGAAAAGTTGAGTAAGATACTGGTGAATCTGATGGGCAATGCGATAAAATATGCCCGTACGCGTATCGATTTGAAACTCGTGACAACTGATGCGGGATATGAGATATATGTGAGTGATGACGGTCGTGGAGTACCGGATGCCCAAAAGGGAAAGATATTTGAAGCCTTCTACCAAATGCCGGATGATAAAGTCGCTACCGCCACAGGTACCGGTATCGGACTGGCTTTTGCGAAATCTCTGGCAGAAGCCCATCAAGGCAGCCTGCGCCTTGAAGATAACGAACCGCAAGGCTCCTCGTTTATATTATCTCTTCCTTTAAGCGAAAAGAAGGCAGAAGAAGCTGCTGATATCGTTGAGGTTCATTCCGAAAACGAAGGTTCGGCAGAGAATATTCCTTCAGAGTTCTCCGGAAAGAAATTCACCGTATTGCTGGTAGAAGATAATGTCGAACTGTTGAATCTGACGCGTGACTCGTTGGTTGCCTGGTTCCGTGTGCTGAAAGCTCCGAATGGTCGTGCGGCACTTGAGATACTCGAACAGGAGAGTGTAGACGTCATCGTCAGTGATGTGATGATGCCGGAAATGAACGGGCTGGAACTCTGTAGCAAAGTGAAATCGGAAATCGACTATTCACATATTCCGGTCATCTTACTGACGGCAAAAACGACGCTGGAATCTAAGGTGGAAGGACTGGAATGCGGAGCCGATGTGTATATTGAGAAGCCATTCTCTATCAAACAACTGCATAAGCAGATCGAGAACCTGCTCCGGTTGAGGCAGTCTTTCCATAAGCTGATGGTTAGTTTGTCCGGGAATGCCAATCAGGCCTCGGCAGAACTTGCGATGACTCAGAGAGATTGTGAGTTTGTTGCCAAGATACAGGAAGTGATTGCCGACCAGTTGGCAGACGAGAATTTCTCCATCGATACTCTTGCAGAGCAGATGAACATGAGCCGTTCCAACTTCTATCGGAAGATAAAAGCATTGTCGGGAATGTCGCCCAATGATTATCTGAAGGCCCTCCGTATGAATAAGGCAGCTGAGTTAATTCAGGGCGGTACACGTATTTCCGAGGTTGCGGCACAGGTTGGATTCACTTCCTCCTCTTATTTTGCCAAGTGTTTCAAGGCACAATATGGAGTTCTCCCGAAGGAATATGTCAATCAGTTGTCTGCTTCCGATACAGCGGCAGAAAGCACTCCGGATGCTGATTCTACCATTTGATTTGTCATCAGATGTATGAAAGAAGCATGCAGGGCTTGACAAACCGTTTTTTATGTTGTATATTTGTAAGTGAGAACCGGAAGTAAATTCGATAACATTGATAATATAGACGAAAAATGAGTAATAATAAGTACAATATAATAACAGATTGCAAGCGTTTCCATTTCGGATAATGCTTGCCGGATAGTCTGATACAAGCTAAGGGCTGCGATTCTTTATGGGAATTGCAGCCCTTTTTGTTGCTTAATATTAATATTTGTTGCTGAAATAACGATGCTCGGGTTTATAATAAACTTGGGGGACGTTTATAATAAACGATGAACGAATTTATTAATAAATGATTCGGAAGAAGTATATAAACGGTTAATATATTTCGTGTGAAAGTGTGTAATGATGCCAAGAAACTTTCTGTTTTTATTATTAATGGGTAGTTTGTCTTTACATTCTCTTTTTTCTGTTTTCCTGTCATCAGCAGGATGTGTCACGATGTAATGACGAGAATGATATTCCAAACTTAATTTTTATTTTCGCTTTATTAACTATTAATGAAAAAAAAGTCTTTTCTTTGTATCATCTTAAAAATGAAACTATGAGAATCAATTTATGTTTGTTATTATTCCTTGTTTTGCTGAACATCTCTTGTAATTCCAAACGGGCGGGAAAAAAAGAAGATGTTGAAAAAGATACTTATGCCAATCCATTATTTATGGAAGGGGCTAATTCAAGCGCGATTTACCATAATGGTAAATATTATTATACCCATGAAACTAATGAGCAAATATATCTGTGGGTAACCACCGATATTACCGATATGGCTCATTCCACTTGTAAAGAGGTCTGGGTGCCTAAAGATCCTTCGAATAGCCATAACCTTTGGAATCCGGAAATACGGAATATCAATGGTAAATGGTATATCTATTTTGCTGCCGATGATGGAAATACAGATAATCACATAAAGGGGAGCTTTATCTTCTATGGTCCGGGTGGCCTAATCGGAGGATAGGCAGTGAAACACAATGCATCTATATTGCCCGCATGGAAAACCCCTGGACATTGGCTACGGAAAGGGTTCTGATTTCGAAGCCGGAGTATGAATGGGAACGGCAGTGGGTAAATCCGGATGGCGGGCGGACTGCTTATCCGATTTATGTAAATGAAAGCCCTCAGTATTTTCATTCCAAAGATAACCGGACTGTCATTGTCTATTATGCGGCAAGCGGTTGCTGGTCTCCTTATTATTGTACCGGAATGTTGACTGCCGACGCGGATAGTGACTTGCTGAATCCGGCTTCCTGGAAGAAGAGCCCCGTTCCTGTATTTCAACAGAGACCGGAAGATGGAGTGTATGGCCCGGCTAACCTTTCCTTTCTTCCTTCGCCTGATGGAACGGAATGGTATATATTGTATCAGGCAAGAAGTGTTCCTAGCGGTAATACGGGAGAGTCGGAAAGTCGCAATCCACGATTGCAGAAGATAGGATGGGATGCTGATGGAATGCCGGATTTGGGAGTCCCTTTACCGGTGAATACTCCGTTACCTAAACCATCTGGCACAGTTCCGTTTACTCCTTGAGTTAGAATAAATGATAAGAGGGTGTCCGAAGACACCCTCATAAATAAAACTGAAATATAGTTCTATTTAAGTCTAAATACTTCCGAATAAATTCCTTGATCAGACCCTTTGGGCCACAGGCAAATACGTCCAAACAATGTTCCTCTTTTTAAAGCTGTTTGGAACATACTGTTATTAGTATAATCTTTGGTAGTAAAACTATATATCTTACCTGTTTCGTCGTATTGTGCTAAATTTTCAGTTTCGTCATAACGATCTACATTATGTTCAGCATCACTCAAGAATTGTGTGGTACTTAATAACATAATCATACGATCAATTCCAGTACCTGCTATTTTATTTACTTTAAATGAAGCATCAACTTTATTACCATTCAGAGCTATTTTAGCATCTTCTATTAAGTAATAAGGAGTTACTTCAACATCTTGTGTGGCAAGTCCATTTAATTTTATCTCTATAGTATCGCGTCCCTCATCACTCCAAGGTCCATTGCCAGCCTTCGTTATTAATTGATATTGTCCATCAAAGATACAGATAGAGAACTCTCCATCTTGGTTTACAAAAACCTCTACAGGATCATGTTTTTGATAGCCACGTTGGTATAGCTGCAATTTGACTGCTTCGTTGCCACGTAATTGTAAAGCCTCTCCTTTATAGACCACACGGCCTTTTATAAAGGAGGTAGGTTCGTCATAATTATCTTTGCTGCAGCTTATTAATGCAAAAATGGATAATATGACTATTGAATATATTTTAAATGTTGTTTTCATCTTCATTGTTTCTTATTAAGTTACTGATAAGGATTCTTCACTAACTTTGGATTATTATTAATCCAGCCGTTATCAATTTCTGAATAATATTGTGCTTCTGTACATTTTAACGGACGGCGCCATAAATCTAACTTTTGCATATCTTTTTCAATAAATACCCACTTGCCATCGTTAGGATCACCTGAAGCAACCACTTTGAATGGCCATAGTCCTAAGCGTTGTGAAGTTCTTGCTGTTGGTTCACCAGTCCATATTTTGCTTGCCTCCATCCAGCGTTTCAGATCCCACCATCGATTACCTTCAAATGCAAATTCTACTCGGTATTCATGCATGATTTTCTCATGATCAATTGTATTTAATGACGAGATTCCAGCCCGATTACGAACGGCATTAATATACTTCAGTGCATCTGTATCAGTATTATCCCGTGATAGCTCCCAGCTAGCTTCAGAGGCAATTAGATAAGCCTCTGCTATACGGAAATAAACATTCCACATTTCGGAACCACGTCCAATAGTACCTGCTGAAGGTGTAGCATCCAAATATTTGCGCACGTAGAAACCGGTACGGTTTATTTCTCGGTCATTACCGCCGAAAGGACCATTATTAGCTGTAATCAACCTGCCATCCTCGTCATAAGAATTACGGGCTCCAGTCACTTCAGACCATGAACCATTTTCTTTTCGCAGTTGCCCAGCTTGTAATTCAATAACCTTACTGTCAAAAGTTGCTCCAGGTACAATGATAGAACCCATTAGGCGTGGGTCACGTTCCATGAATAGTTCTGTTGGTTCGGTAAAGAATTTCGGATTTTCAAGGGTACCAATTTCAAATGGTATACTCGTCCCTTTTTGTTCTTCCGTGGCATCAAGTGGTTCGAAAGCCTCAACTAGATTTAGTAAAACAGATAAACGGTCACTTCCAGTATCTTGTTCTATACTTTTGGGCAGGTTTCCTTTAGTGAACTGATGTGTTTGCCCCGGAGAGACATAATCACGACACCAAATGACTTCTGTATTACCATCTTTTTGGCATACAGCTTTATAGAAATTGTCCGCATATGCTTTGTGAGTTTGCTCTGATGCCAGCATGAGCTTGTAAGGTCCATTTTCTATAACATCTTTTGCAGCGGCCAACGCTATTTTATAGTATTCTTGGGCTTTGGAAAAAGGTATACCTACTTCTCCACCATTCGTGCGCAACTGCGGATGTGCCTCGGCCGTGTTATAAGTAGCTAATGAAGCTGCAGTTAAAGCAGCACGGGCTTCCAGCATTTTTGCTACCCAATAATTGGCTCGTGCAGAGTTTTTGTTAGTGTCTTTGGTCAACATTTTGGAGGCTTCCTGACATTCTGAGATTACATAATCGTATAAATCAGCCTCAGTAGAACGGGGTATCTGCAGAGTTGTTATATCCATTCCTGGAGTGTAATTGAATATCTCATCATTTATTATAGGTACACCACCTAAAGTACGTCCCATACAAAAATAAAGCCATGCACGAATATAGCGTACTTCACCTATATAAGCAGTTTTCGTGGCTTCATCTACAGCGTCTGAGGGTTTAATACCTTCTAAGAACTGATTAAGGTCATGTACTAGAGTATAGTCATATGTACGCCATTTGTTTCTATCAATATTCTCATCGCTATTTGTGTCGAAATGAATTACCTCGTCTAGCATTGTCCATTGATCCCAGTCATCAATACGCTGTCCTATTGTTACACGTCCATAAAAATTGGCCAATACGGATTTAACTAATGTAGGGTCTCCAAAAGTCTGATCTTGGGTTAATAACGTATCGGGCTTTGTATCCAAGAAGCCACTACAACTGCCCAATGACAACATCGTGGCAGTCATTATTGTATATAAATATTTCTTTTTCATTGTTTCTTAAAATTTTAGGTTTACGCCAATGTTTATTACTCGCATCGGAGGGTAATCCAAACCGTTGTCAGATGCACATTCCGGATCCATCACAGACAAATTGGATAAAGTCAGTAAGTTTGTGCCTGAAACAAACAGTCTTAAATTACTAATGCCAGTTCTGTTTAACCATGTTTTGGGGAATGTGTAGCCGACTTCCAAATTACGTAACTTTAAATAAGTTACATTATGTAACCAATATGAACTTTTATCATAAGCACTAGTTTCATCAGTATTTAGACGAACCATGGGGTATTTACCTGGAATTAACGGACTATTAGCATCCCATATATCAGATAAATGCCATGCATCCTTCAATACTTCATCAGGACTGTTACCATCGTTTTGGAACGGACGGGCTGTCTCATAACATTGATTCCATGATGTCATACCGGAGCCGGTCCAATCCATTGCCAAATCAAATCCTTTCCATGATGCAGAAAGATTAATACCAAAATTGAGAGTAGGAGTACTATCTACACGATACCCAATGGGACGTTCATCCAAATAATTGATCACTCCATCATTGTTTTGATCCTTATACATGATATCTCCTGGAACTACTGTACGATTCCCTTTTCTATCATTATCAACTGGATAATTGGCAATTTGCTCCCAACTATCAAAACGACCGATAGCTTCATACCCCCAATTCACATATCCTACACGATGCCAAATGCTGTTACGGTATTCATCCCACGAATTACTAAAGCGCGGCTTATATTGTTCCCAATCCCAAAAGCGGGAATAGGTTATATTACCCCCAACACTATAATTGAAATCATTGATTTGATCAGTCCACATAATAGAAGCATCAAAACCTCTATGCATATCTGATTTAAGATTCTCCTTTGGTAGACTAAAACCTGCTTCGTTCGGTATTAACACATCATAACGAGGTTCAGGAATTCCATCACGTACACGACGGAAATAATCAAATTGTATATTCAAACGGTTATTGAGAAAACCTAAATCTACGCCAATATCTAGAATCTTTGCTGTCATCCAGGATAGTGTTTGGTTAGGTAGTCCCCGAGTTGAAGTTCCTACTACCCAGTTGCCATCAATTACTGCACCCCCACTGTTGTAATTATAGCCAGGTAGATAGTCAAAAGCAGAATAGTCAGAAACAGCATCATCACCAACTTCGCCATATGAACCACGTAACTTTAAATTAGTAACGATCTCACCAATTTTGCTCTCTTTCCAAAAGTTCTCTTCAGAAACACGCCAGCCTAAAGAGGCTGATGGGAAAAAGCCCCAACGATTATCCGGACGGAATTTCCATGATCCATCCCAACGAGCTATTAATTCAACTAGGTATTTGTCAGCATAACTATAATTGATACGTCCCAAATATCCCATACGTGCCTCTGTTCTATTTCCATCATCATTAAACTCCTGAATTTCTTTCAGACGAATCAAATCCATTGCATTAGAAACTGGTGTAGAATGAATCCACATTTTAGGGCGTTTACGCTGACTTGCCTCAAATCCAGCTACAGCAACAACCGCATGTTTACCAAATTTGCGGTCAAAGTTTAACTGAAAGTTTGAAAATTGATCTTCTACCTTCTCGCGGTTGCGCTCACGATAAGGATTTGACATACGGTTGGTTACATAGTAATTATCTTTTTGTTCGTCATAACCATATAGTTCATAGGTGAATTCTTGGTTATCCAGTTCGTTATAAGCATAATAGTAGCCTAGCATTCCTTTGAATTTTAATCCTTTCAGAATCTCATATTCAGCAGTACCATTCATTTGAATTACGCGCCATACATCTGATACCTTTCCTGTAGTCTCGTAATTCAAAATAGCAAAGTTTGTTTCCGGTTGGTCGGATACTAGCTGTGGATAATTCGGGTTATCATTAGCAAATGGTCGTTTAGTTGGTTGATTTTTCATTGTTGCGAAACGAGGCAGCCATGTATCATCAGCTCCCGGTACTCCAGGATGACGACGATCTTCAATGCGTCCATTCATACTTGCCCCTACCTTGAGACGTTCATTTACATTCATTTCGATATTCATCTGTACATTTGTACGACGGAATCCACCATAATTGCGGATAGTTGCATCTTGATTAATGTGGGATACCGCTACATAATAGTTTGCTTTATCTGTACCTCCGGAGAAATTAGTATTAATATAATACTGCGGAGCGCTTACCCAAATATAGTCTTCCCAATTCCATCCTTGATATTTAGGTTCTGTACCACTCATCCATTTCTCGTATTCTTCTTTGCTGTAACGACGAGAATCGCCATTACGTCCAGAGAATGTTTCTGCTGTTACATAGGCATGAACATAATCCTTTACATTAGCTGGACTAACATATTTAGAGTTTTTCTGCCAACCATAATAAGCATTAACAGAAACTGTATTTTTAGAATTACGACTACCTTTCTTAGTTGTAACAACCACTACTCCATTCGCCGCGCGTACCCCATATAAAGCAGCTGATGCATCTTTTAGTACAGATATAGATTCAATATCATTAAAATCCATCTGACTAAATTGCCCTGTATCTGAAATAACACCATCAATTACAAATAATGGAGTACCCATGTTACGAATTTGCAAAGCTGTTTCAGCGCCAGGACGTCCATCTTGTTGACGAGTATTTACACCTGCAATTTTACCAACCAGAGCTCCACCTGCAGTAACAGCAGAAGAACGAGCAATTTCTTCAGATTTAATTGAAGAAACAGCACCCGTCAATGTTGCTTTCTTTTGTGACATACCAAATCCTGTTATAACAACTTCATCTAGAACTTGTGTATCTTCTTGTAAGGTTACAGTAATTTGTCTCGCCTCTCCCACAGTAATATTCTGTGTTTGATAACCGATAAAAGAAATTTCTAATTTTGTTTTGGGAGCTACATTTAGAGAGAACTCACCGTTTATATCAGTGATTGTACCAGTACTCCCCCCTACTTCTTTTACATTGACTCCTATTAATGGCTCACCATTGGCATCAATAACAGTACCTTTTACAATACGTTGTTGTTGGGTAGAGTTTACTATTAATGTATTTTCATCTATTATACTGGCAGCATGAGTATAGCTACCAGGTAATAATGAAAATGCAGCCAGACAGAGTGGGATACACCACATCTTATTATGGCTTAAAAACCAAAACACTTGTTCTTTACTTTTCATAGCAAATTAATTTTATCACCTGTATTATACTTTAGAGAATCAGTACAATACGGGTGGATGTTTAAAATATATTGAGTTATTTCACATTCTATTTAATTGTATCAACTTTGAACGATTATTTATTTTATTGTTTGTTTTGTACTTTATTTATTAATACTTTCATCCAGTATCCTCCAATTACTGAACGCGCTTTAAAACCTGTCATTTTGCCTGTTTTTGTATCATGCCAATCACTAATAGGTACCCGTGAAGTCGTTTCATTGATATATTTATAGAGAGGATCTATGAATTTCTTGAAAGTTTCTAAATCTGGAGACATAGCTGCAATCCACATAATCCAGTCAGACTTTGTATACTCTTTGCGAGAATCTAACGGTAACCCATAAGGATTCTGTTTCATTAAATAATAATTGACTTCTTTGCTGATTACATTATTCGAAAATAAATTCAGACTCCACATCTTATCCCAGATCATATTATACTTTTGGCTCCATGTATTCTCACGGTCGAAAGCAAGGCGGTAATGGTCACCTTCATTTGCCATTTCTTCCCATTTCACCGCCATTTTCTTGGCTATACCTGCATATTTCTCTGCAACATCATATAAACCAAGCATATGCGCCATT
>QWCE01002690.1_pt1 | contig 21390 bp, 20 predicted proteins | sample 1972531 | NCBI WGS metagenome assembly QWCE01 (sample SAMN09866716, study PRJNA288562) | Human gut metagenome isolate term4_stool, whole genome shotgun sequencing... | reverse complement strand
CGCCGACGGCGTGAAGGGCAAGGTGGATGTGTCCGAGATGATGGGCTCGTCGGTCCACCTCCATGTTACGGCGGAGGGCAAGGACGTCATCGTCATCGTCCCCACCAACGGCGCAGCGGCCCATTTCCCCGCCGGCAGCGAGGTCAATATGATCTTCGGCGGCAATGTGGCCCATGTGTTCAGCAAGGAGACGGAGAAGAATCTGGAGTGGTAACGCCGCTTTGTCTATGACGGGAGGGGGCCGCAGCGTGGCTGCGGCCCCTCTTTTTCACAGGGAACGTGTATTTTGTGTTGACAAATGGCTCCGGGGATGGTAGAATCATATCTGCGTTTGGCAGAGGTTTGCTTTTACACACGGAGAGATGGCTGAGTGGTTGAAAGCACCGGTCTTGAAAACCGGCGATGTGAAAGCATCCGTGGGTTCGAATCCCACTCTCTCCGCCAGCTTTATCACCGGCCTGCGGAAGTACCCAAGTGGCCGAAGGGGCTCCCCTGCTAAGGGAGTAGACGCCTAAACCGCGTGCGAGGGTTCAAATCCCTCCTTCCGCGCCAAAAAAACGGCAAGCATCGCAGGATGCCTGCCGTTTTTCCTTTTGCCCCGACGGGCGGACCTTATCCACGTCTGCCCCATATCGGCTCTTTACAAGGGCGGGGCTCTTGGCATATAATCGGGACAAACAGACGATATGGCGCAGATACAGTGTCTATCACAGATCCTGACCGGAGAAATCCTGCGGCATGGAACAGAAAAACGGGCAGACAGAGCAGGGAACGGCCATGCCCGACCAGAGCAATCTGGAGCGGAAGCGGCAGATGTGCAACGCCCTGTGCGTGAACGATACGGCGGCCTATTGCTGCGACCTGAAAAACGCAAAAAGTGCCGTTTGCGGTGGGAAGTTTACAATTTAGCCGTTTACTATTTGCGAGAGCTTGTGCTACACTATCTATCACAAACGGCGGTCGGCCGGATGCTTTTGCGGCGACCCCGGATCACATGGAGGAAACGCCTATGAATGAGGTCAAATCACCGAAGAAGCCTTTGCTATACTACTACCTGCTGGTGATGCTGGTGCTGCTGTTGTTCAATCTGCTGGCCATGCCGTGGATCTCCGAGCACCAGATCAAGGAGGTGGACTACAACACCTTCGTCAGCATGGTGGAGAAGAAGGAGATCGGCAAGGTGGACATTCAGGAGCAGGATAACCGCATCCTGTTCACCGACACCGAAGAAAAGACCATCTATAAGACCGCCATGGTGCCGGATGACGATCTGGTCTCCCGGCTGCTGGAGGCCGGCATCTCCACCAGCGGCACGGAGATCCAGCAGACATCGCTGCTGGTGAGTATTCTGTGCTGGGTGCTGCCGATAATCATCTTCATCGGTCTGGGTCAGCTCCTCTCCCGCAACCTTATGAAGAAAATGGGCGGCGGAAACTCCATGATGTTCAATATGGGCAAGTCCAACGCCAAGGTCTACGTCAAGTCCGCCGAGGGCATCAAGTTTGACGATGTGGCCGGAGAGGACGAGGCCAAGGAGAATTTACAGGAGGTGGTCAACTACCTCCATGACCCCAGCAAGTATCAGGACATCGGTGCCTCCATGCCCAAGGGCATCCTGCTGGTGGGTCCTCCGGGTACCGGTAAGACCATGCTGGCCAAGGCTGTGGCCGGTGAGGCCAACGTGCCGTTTTTCTCCATGTCCGGCTCCGAATTTGTGGAGATGTTCGTGGGCATGGGCGCCAGCAAGGTCCGTGACCTGTTCCGTCAGGCCAAGGAGAAGGCCCCTTGCATCGTGTTCATCGACGAGATCGACGCCATCGGCAAGAAACGTGACGGCCAGCTGGGAGGCAACGACGAGCGGGAGCAGACCCTGAATCAGCTGCTAACGGAGATGGACGGCTTCGAGGGCAACACTGGCGTCATCATCCTGGCGGCTACCAACCGTCCAGAGTCGCTGGATCCGGCACTGACCCGTCCCGGCCGTTTTGACCGCCGGGTGCCGGTGGAGCTGCCGGATCTGAAGGGCCGTGAGGAAATTCTAAAGGTCCATGCCAAGAAGATCAAGATCGCCGAGGATGTGGATTTCAACAAGGTGGCCCGCATGGCCTCCGGTGCTTCCGGCGCAGAGCTGGCCAACATCGTCAACGAGGCGGCCCTGCGGGCCGTCCGGGACGGTCGCCGCTTCGCCACGCAGGCGGATCTGGAGGAGAGCATCGAGGTGGTCATCGCCGGGTATCAGAAGAAGAACGCCATCATGACCGACCACGAGAAGAAAATCGTCTCCTACCATGAGATCGGCCATGCGCTGGTGGCGGCCATGCAGACCCACTCCGCTCCGGTGCAGAAGATTACCATCGTACCCCGCACCTCCGGGGCCTTGGGCTACACGATGCAGGTGGAGGAGGGCAACCACTACCTCATGACCAAGGAGGAGATGGAGAACAAGATCGCTACCCTTACCGGCGGCCGGGCTGCCGAGGAGGTGGCGTTCGGCTCCGTTACCACCGGGGCCTCCAACGACATCGAGCAGGCCACCAAACTGGCCCGTGCCATGATCACCCGCTACGGCATGAGCGACGACTTCGGTATGGTGGCGCTGGAGACCGTCACCAACCAGTATCTGGGAGGCGACGCCTCGTTGGCCTGCTCCGCCGATACCCAGACCAAGATCGACCAACAGGTGGTGGAGCTGGTGAAGCGGGAGCATGACAAGGCGGTGGACATCCTTACGGCGAACCGGGCGAAGCTGGACCGTCTGGCGGCCTTCCTCTATGAGAAGGAGACCATCACCGGCGAGGAATTCATGCACATTCTGGGGGAGTGAGCAGCTGATTTTCCGCCGAAAAACATTTAAGACTTTTGTAATAATTACCCCCGAATTTTTGTAACATCCCTTGGGTATCCTATACTTGCAAGAGACAAATAACTTTTTTCATCAATCTTCCTACCATGAAGGCGGAGAACCGAGAGGTTCTCCGCCTTGTGGTTTTAGCAGGTCTATTTTCCACCGCCGGTGCATACCATGGAGGGACAAAGCCCTATAGACGGTACAGAGGAGAGGGAGGTATGCCCCATGCGTTCCTGTGCGGCGGTGACACTTGTGCTGATGCTTTTGCTGTTTGGCATCCCGTGGCTGGCGGAGGCCCCGGAGGGGGGACAGGCTCCGTCGGAGCCCCTCGCCGCTGAGGAGCAGCGGGCGGATGCGGACATTGCCCTCACCGTGTGGGACGGGCGGGAGCTGCGGCAGATGACCATGGCGGAGTATCTGCCGGGGGTGGTGCGGGGGGAGATGCCCGCCGCCTTCTCCCAGCAGGCGCTGGACGCTCAGGCTGTGGCGGAGCGCACCTTCATCTGCTACCACATGGCGGGCGGACGTAAGGATGCCCATCCGGAGGCGGATGTCTGTACCTCCCCGGCCTGCTGCAGCGCCTACGTATCGCAGGAGGACGCAGCGGCCCGGTGGGGCGACAAGGCGAAGGAGTACGAGACCAAGGTGCAGCAGGCAGTGCGGGATACCGACGGGCAGATCATCCTCTATGACGGCTCGCCCATTCTGGCGGCCTTCCACTCCTCCTCCGCCGGGGTCACGGCAGATTCCGGGGACGTGTGGTCCTCCTCGCTGCCGTATCTGCACAGCGTGGAGACCCCGGAGGGGGAGGACAGCGTCCCCAACTATTACAGCGTCAGCACCTTCTCCCCGGAGGAGTTCCGGGAGATCTTTCTGGCGGCCCATGGGGATGCCGACCTCTCCGGCGACCCGGCGGAGTGGTTCCGGGATCGGACGGTCAACGACTCTGGCCGGGTGGAGCGTGTGACCATCGGCGGTGTCAGTGTAGAGGGGACGGAGGTGCGGCAGCTGTTTTCCCTGCGCTCGGCGTGCTTCACCGTGGATACGGATGGGGAGGGCATTGCCTTTCGGGTTACGGGCTTCGGTCACGGCGTGGGCATGAGCCAGTACGGAGCTGAGCTGCTGGCCCGTCAGGGCAAGACGTGGCAGGAGATCATACACTGGTACTATGCCGACGTTACCATTGGGGCGTATAAGGAGTAGGGAAATTTCCGGGGCTTGACCCGTTGAAATAGCGGCGTCTGCATGGTATGATCGCCCATGACAAGACATAAAACGGAGGCGGCCATGGATTGGGAGACGCTGGGGGCCTGCAATACCTATCAATTCACGGTGCTGGACTGCCCGCTGGATCGGCAGGTAGCCGTGCGCACGGCGCTTGAGAATCGGGTGGAGTACGCCACGGAGCTGCCGGTGCAGAGCGATGAACTGCTGTCAAAGACTATGCGGGGAGAGATCAGCTTTAGCTGATACCTGCATCAACAAAAAGGGATGCTGATACAGAGTATCAGCATCCCTTTTTGTTGTCGGAAGAAAGGTATAAAGACCCCTGCGGCCCCAAGGGGGGAGCAGGGGTCTTTATGATACGCTTTTGGGATGCCCTCACGCCTGGGGCTTTTCAAACTCCTTGGCCACGTCCACCAACAGCTGCCGGATGGGCAGGTGCTGGGGACAGATGCGCTCACACTGGCCGCAGCGGATGCAGTCCGATGCCTTGCGGCCCGGCCCGGTGTGGACGTCCTCATAGTAAAAGTCGGCGTTCCAGTCGTGGTAAAGTTGCTTGGTGTTCATCAGGGCGAACAAATTGGGGATGGCGATGTGCTGGGGACATCCATCCACGCAGTAGCGGCAGGAGGTGCAGGGGATCAGGTGCATACCGTGGAAGATCGCCTGTACCCGATCCACGGCGGCCCGCTCCTGCGGATCCAGCGGCCGGAAGTCCTTCATAAAGGCGATGTTGTCCTGCATCTGCTCCGGTGTGCTCATACCGGAGAGCACCATCAGGATGCCCTCGAAGCCGGCGGCGAAGCGGATGGCATAGCTGGCGGGGCTGCCGCCGTGGAGCTCATCCAGTACAGCCTTGGCCTGGGGCGGCAGGTTGGACAGATGCCCGCCCTTCACCGGCTCCATCACCAGCACGGACTTGTTGTGGCGGCGGCACACCTCGTAGCACAGGCGGCTCTGGACGCCGGGGTCGTCGTAGTCGACGTAGTTGAACTGGATCTGCACCACCTCGATTTGGGGATAGGTGGTGAGGATCTCCTCCAACACCTCCGCCCGGTCGTGGAAGGAGATGCCCACATGGCGGATCTTGCCCTCGGCCTTCAGGGCGAAGGCCGTCTCATAGGCCCGGCAATCCCGGAAGTGGCCGAAGTTCCCGGCATGCTGAGAGTGCATCAGGTAGAAATCGAAGTACTCCACGCCGCAGGCCTCCAGCTGGCTCTGGAAGAAGGGGCGGATGTCCGCCTCGGTCTTGAAGTAGCTGCCGGTGAGCTTATCCGTCAGCACATAGCGGTCTCTGGGGTAGCGGCTGGTGAGACAGTCCCGCAGGGCCGTCTCGCTCTTGCCCTGCAGATAGCCGTGGGCGGTGTCGAAGTAGTTAAAGCCCGCCTCCAGAAATGCGTCTACCATCTGGCACATCTGGACCTTGTCTACCTCGTCGCCTGACATGGGCAGGCGCATACAGCCGAAGCCGAAATTCTTCTTGATGCGGTCCATAAATATCCCTCCTCAACGGCGTTTTGCGGTATTTTTCCGCCTTTATTTTACGCAAAAGCGGAGGGACTGTCAAGCGGCCGGCGGACAGGGGGATGTCAGGGCTTGGACGGACCCATGCGATATCCCTTACCCCACACGGTGCAGATGGCACCGCTGCCTACCTTCTGGCGGATGTTGCGGATGTGGACCATGACGGTGTTCTTACAGCTGTAAAAGTACGGCTCCTCCCAGATGCTCTCGTAGAGGTTCTCCGCCGAGAAGATTTTGTTGGGATAGGAGGCCAGCAGCAGGACGATGCGATACTCCAGCTCCGTCAGCGGTACCTCCCGACCTTCCTGCCACACGGTGCCGGCGGCGGTATCCACCTCCAGCCCGCCGCACCGCAGCCGCCGCTCCAGACCGGTGGGCCGGGCGCCGTAGACGCAATAGCGCCGCAGGAGCGCCTTCACCCGCACCGCCAGCTCATGGCAGGAGACGGGCTTTTCCAGGCAGTCATCCCCTCCCACGGAGAAGGACAGGGTCTTGGCGCTCTCGTCCGCCTTCTCCAGTAGGAACAGCACCGGCGCAGCGGACTGCCGCCGCAGAGCGGTGCAGGCGTCGAAGCCGCTCATATCCGGCAGCTGCTGGGGTAGGATGACAAGGTCCGTGCTCCGCCGCAGCTGGGTCAGCAGGGTGGCCCCACCGGCGGCCTCCTCCAGCACGCAGTTCTCCCCTGCCAGCAGGAACCCCAGATTGGAGCGCAGCTCCGGATCCGGATCGGCACACAGAATACATCGCTTCTGCATGATATCTCCTCCTTGACAAATAGTGCAGAAAATTCGACAAAACTTGATAAAAACTATATATACAAAAGAATATAGTGCTGAAAATAACCTGTGATCTTATGATAGCGATTCTGCCGCCGCCGTCAATCCCCTGAGGGCTTTTTTAGCAGAGCCTTAAGAAACCTTCATACTTTTTGCTACGAAATATTAAGGAGGCACCGGTAGAATGGGATCATCCTCCCGAAAGGGGAGACGGGGATAGACCCCTCAAATTTGGTGAGCGCAGCCGCCGGACAACATCCGGCGGCTGCGCTTTATCCGGTGAAGAACGGCACACGGCGGGAGGTGCTGACGGGAAGAGGGTTTTCCGTCTTCAGAAAACTTAAGAAACACCCTGTCGGTTTATTAAGCTTCCGGACCCATAATCGGTGCCGTTAGGAGCCACGGAATATCCTATAAGGAGGTCGAATCACGCAATGGAAAAGAAACGCACAAAAATCGCATACTTTACAGCCGTCGGTGTATTCCTCGTTTTGCTGGTGGTACTGGGCCTTACATACCGGGAGACGCCCCTGCCCACGCTGGAGGTAGAGGGGGAGCCGGTGCTGGCCGACACGCCCTTTGCCGGTACCTTCTGGTCCCTGCTGCCGCCCATCGTGGCCATCGTGCTGGCCCTGATCAGTAAGGAGGTCTACTCGTCCCTGTTTCTGGGGTGTTTGGTGGGCGCTCTGCTGTACGCCCAGTTTGCCCCATGGGACACCATTGTGGCGCTGGTGGGCGCAGACTACGGCATCGTCTCCGTGCTGGCCGACAGCGGCAACATGGGCATCATCGTCTTTCTGGTGACGCTGGGCATCATGGTGGATCTGATGAACAAGGGCGGCGGATCGGAGGCCTTCGGACGCTGGGCCTCTAAGACCGTAAAGACCCGGTGCGCCGCACAGCTGCTGACCATGCTGCTGGGCGTGCTGATTTTCATCGACGACTACTTCAACTGCCTGACGGTGGGCGCTGTGATGCGGCCCGTCACCGAGAGCCACAAGATTTCCCGTGCCAAGCTGGCCTACCTCATCGACGCCACGGCGGCCCCGGTGTGCATGATCGCCCCGGTGTCCTCGTGGGCGGCGGCGGTATCCGGCTATGTGCAGTCCGACGCCGTCAACGGCATCGAGATGTTCATCAAGCAGATCCCGTGGAACTACTACTGTCTGCTGACGTTGGTGATGATCGTGGTGCTGTCAGTGATGAACATCGACTACGGCTCCATGCTGACCCATGAGTATAACGCTCAGGTGAAGGACGATCTCTTTACCACGCCGGAGCGCCCCTTTGAGGGGGCCGACGACTATGAAAAGCCCGCCCGTGGCCGCTCCTCCGTGCTGGATCTGCTGCTGCCGGTGGTGGTGCTGATCGTGGTGTGCATCGTGTCCCTGATCTGGTCCGGCGGCTACTATGACGGCGAGAGCGAGTACTTCCACGACTTCGTGGGGGCCTTCTCCAACTCCTCCTCCGGCATGGCGCTGGCCTTGGGTGGCCTGATGGGGATGCTGTTCACGGTGGTGTACTTCTGGCTGCGGGGGGCCATCTCCTTTGAAAAGTCTATGGAGTCTGTGCCGCAGGGCTTTATCCAGATGATCGCCCCCATCCTCATTCTGACCTTTGCATGGACCCTGTGCTCTTTCACCCGCTTCGGGATGTACTCCGCCGTGTTCGTCAAGAATGCCATGGCAGGGGCCGGGGATCTGAAGGTGTTCCTGCCGGCGGTGATCTTCCTCATCGGCTGCGCCATCGGCTTTGCCACCGGCACCTCCTGGGGGACCATCGGCATCATGGCCCCTATCGTGGTGTCCGTGTTCAACTACGACGTGGAGCCGGTGCTGTGTACCATCGGTCTGGCGGCAGCCTGCTCCGGCGGCGTTATGGGCGACCACTGCTCGCCCATTTCCGACACCACCATCATGGCCTCGGCGGGCGCTCACTGTTTCCACCTGAACCATGTGTTCACCCAGTTGCCCTATGCCCTCACCGCCTCCGGTGTGGCCTTCGTCAGCTTCATCATCGCAGGACTCGTGCAGGCGGTGTGGCTGTGTCTGGCCATTGCCGTGGCGCTGATGATCGGCACACTGCTGGTGATCCGGGCCATTGTGTCCCGCCGTCACGCAGGTATCTTCCAGGAGATGGCACAGGCCAGCCAGCAGCTGCTGCACCGCTGACACCGTCTCGTCCGTGGCCGACAAAAAACAGGGAAGCGCACAGCGCTTCCCTGTTTTATTATGCTGTTGGGGAAAAATTACGGGCGGATGACCTTCCCGGCGGAGGTCATGGTCTCCACGATGTCATACATATTGGTGACGGAGCCAACGGCCAGCTTGTCGGTGAGACCGTAGTAGTTCAGGCAGGTGCCGCAGGTGCGGATCTCCACACCCTGTGCCTCCATGTTCTTCAGGTCCTCAATGGAGACGGAACCCTCGGTGGTGACCTTGGCGCCGCCGTTATAGAACAGGATGGTGCGGGGCAGACGCTCCTGCTGGCTCAGGGCGTAGAGAAAGCCCTTCATCAGCGTGGCGCCCAGCGTATCGTCGCCGTTGCCAAGGCAGTTGGTTCCGATGGCCACCACGGTGTTGTCCCGGTTATCCGGGGCGCAGGCGGCCTCCTCCGGAGCGGTGCCGGACACGGCGGCGGGGTCGTCCACCGTCAGAGTCACCACGAACAGCTTCTCCTCCCGCTTCTCGGCGCTGAACTTCAGGCCCTTGCCGGTGGCCAGACGGTTCAGATTCTGCACGGCGGTCTCGTTGTCCACATGGACCTCCACCGTACCGGCCTCGGTCATGCCGGACAGGGCGTGGATGGTTTTCGTGACGGGAATGGGGCAGGCGTCGCCCACGGCGTTGACTAAAATTTTGCTCATGTGATGTTACCTCCTATCAGGCTGCCCGCTGGGGGCAGAATCCTTTGCTTTAGGATTATTATACCGCCCCGATAGGGGCAGGTAAAATGGCAAAAAACGATGGATGCCGGCGTTTCATAGGAAAATGCGATACGACGGCCGTTACCGGCACAGATGGCAGGCCACCCGGTGGCCACTGCCCATGTCGCAGAGCTCCGGCTTCTCCGCCCGGCAGCGGTCTGTGGCGTAGGGGCAGCGCCCGGCGAACCGGCAGCCGGGAGGCGGGTCCACGGGACTGGGGACCTGTCCTTGCAGCACGCTGCGGGGGCGGGCCCGTTCCACCTTGGGATCGGGAATGGGGATGGCGGCGATGAGGGCCTTGGTGTAGGGGTGCAGGGGGTGGGTGTACAGCTCCTGCGCCGTACTCTCCTCCACCACCTCCCCCAGATACATTACCAGAATACGGTCCGACAGGTGCCGCACCATGGACAGATCATGGGAGATCAGCAGATAGGTCAGGGACTTCTGTTCCCGTAGGTCCAGCAGCAGATTGACGATCTGGGCCTGAATGGACACATCCAGCGCCGAAATGGGCTCGTCGCACAGCAGCAGCCGGGGCTCCACCGCCAGCGCACGTGCGATGCCGATGCGCTGTCTCATGCCACCGGAGAATTCGTAGGGATAGCGGTCGATGCCGGAGGGGTTCAGCCCCACCTGCTCCATCAGGGCCTGCACCTTCTCTCGGCGCTCCGTCTGACTGGCGTACAGGTGGTGGATGTCCATGCCCTCGGCAATGAGGTCGATGACCTTGTTTTTGGGGTCCAGTGAGGCGTAGGGGTCCTGAAAGACCGTCTGCACCTGACAGCAGAAGGCACGGTGCTTGGCGCCCCGCATCCGGTGGACGTCCTCCCCACGGTACAGGGAGACGCCGTCGGTTTTGCTGTACAGGCCGATGGCGGTGCGGCCGCAGGTGGTCTTGCCGCAGCCGGACTCGCCTACGATGCCGAGAATTTCTCCCTCCTGCACAGAGAAGCTCACGTCATCCACCGCACGCAGGACCTTGCGGCCCCCGGCGGGGAAGTATTTTTTCAGGTGCTCCACCTGAAGGATGGGCTGGCTCATGCCGTCACCTCCTGTTCTGCGTGGTGGCAGGCCACCAGATGGCCACCGCCCAGATCCCGCAGGGCGGGTATTTCCCGGCGGCACTGCTCCGTGGCGTGGGGGCAGCGGGGGGCGAAGGGACAGCCGGGACCCGGTGCGATCAGCTCCGGGGGCGTTCCCTCGATAGTGTAGAGCCGTCCGCCGCCCATTTCGTCCAAACGGGGGGAGGCCTTTTGCAGGCCCCTGGTGTAGGGATGGGCGGGCTGATAGAAAATTTCATCGGTGGTGCCGGTCTCCATGACGCACCCGGCGTAGAGGATGACGATGCGCTGGGCCAGTCCCGCCACCACGCCCATGTCGTGGGTGATGAGCAGCACCGTGGTGCCGCTGCGTTCCTTCATCTGGCGGATCAGGTCCAGGATCTGGGCCTGAATGGTCACGTCCAGCGCCGTGGTGGGCTCATCGGCAATGAGGAGCCCCGGCTGGCAGGCCAGCGCCGAGGCGATCATCACACGCTGGCGCATACCACCGGAGAACTCGTGGGGATAGCGGCGCAGGGCCGCCTCCGGGTCAGAGATGCCCACCAGCGCCAGCATCTCCGCCGCCTTCTCCAGCGCCTCCTTGCGGCCGATCTTCTGATGGAAACGGTAGCACTCAGCGATCTGATGACCGATCTGCATGGTGGGGTTCAGGGAGGTCATGGCGTCCTGAAAGATCATGGCGGCCTCCCGGCCCCGATAGCTCTGCCACTGCTTTTTGCTGTAATCGAGGATGTTCTCCCCGTGGCAGAGGATCTGACTGCCGGGCTGACAGCGTCCGCCGGTGACCTCCGTCAGGCCCATGAGGGAGCGGGCTGTCACGGATTTGCCGCAGCCGGATTCCCCCACCAGCGCCACGCACTCGCCCTGATCCATGCAGAAGCTGACGCCCCGCACTGCTTCCACCACGCCACGGCGGGTGGGGAAGTGGATGCGGAGGTCACGGATGTCGTATTGATGCATGACTTACCTCCCGGAATTGGGGCTGAAGCGGCGGCGGAAGCCGTTGCCCAGCACATTGAAGCACAGAACGGTTAGCAGGATGCACACGCCCGGATAGACCGCCAGTGAGGGGTGGGTGAGGATGTAGGTCTGGGCGCCCTCCAGCATACCGCCCCAGGATGGGTTGGGGATGGAGATGCCGAAGCCCAGATAGCTCAGGGACGACTCCGTCAGGATGGCGGAGGCGATGCTGTTGGTGGAGGCCACCAGCACCGGGGAAAAGACGTTGCGGGCGAAGTGCCGGGTGATGACCCAGCTCTTCCGGGCGCCCAGCCCTTCGGAGGCCAGAATGAAGTCCCGCTCCCGCAGACTCAGTACCTCCGCCCGGACGATGCGGGCCACGCCCATCCACGAGAACAGACCGATGGTCACCACCAGCGTCCGGATGCCGGCGTTCATGTAGATGTTCAGAGTGATGATAATGAGGAAGCTGGGTACCGACATGAGGATGTCCACGATACGCATCATGAAGCCGTCCACCAGCTTGCCGGAGGAGCCACTGACGATGCCGTACACCGTGCCGAACACAATGGAGATGAGCATGGACAGAAAGCCCACCAGCAGGGAGACCCGTCCGCCGTAGAGCAGGCGGGTGAAGGTGTCCCGGCCGAAGTTATCCGTTCCCAGCAGGTGCTGGGCGGAGGGGGGCAGGAACTTCTGCACGGTCTCCACGGCGATGGGGTCGTAGGGGGACAGGGGCGCCAGCAGGGCGGCCAGAAGAATCAGCAGCAGCACACCGCCGCTGAGAACCATGGAGAGGGGCAACTTATGATTCTTTTTCATCGCTTGTCACCTCGCATGGCCTTGATGCGGGGATCGGCCAGACAGTAGCACAGATCCGCCAGCAGATTTCCGCCCACCAGCAGCAGGCACGAGAGCATGGTGGTTCCCATAATCATGTTGTAGTCACGGGAGTAGATGGCGCTCATGCCGGTGGTACCCAGTCCCGGCCAGCCGAAGATGGTCTCCACGATGTAGGCACCGGACACCAGACTGCCCAGATTCATGCCCACCAGCGTAATGACCGGCAGCAGGCAGTTCTTCAGCACGTGGCGCAACAGGATATAGCCCCGGCTTGCCCCCTTGGAGATGGCGAAGAGCACATAGTCCTCCGACAGCTGCTGGATGGTGGCGGCCCGGACGTACCGGGCGTAGATGGAGATCTTCCCGATGCTCAGCACCAGCACCGGCATGATGGCGTGGCGGGCCAGATCCCAGAAGGTGTGTATGCCGGTGGTCCGCATCCCGGAGCTGGGCAGCCAGCCCAGATTCAGGGAGAACAGGATGATGAGCATGATGGCGAACCAGAAGGAGGGGATGGAGATGGCCACATAGTGCAGACCGTTGGTGATGCGGTCGAACCATGAGTTTTCAAAGTAGCCCGCCAGCATCCCCAGTGGGATGGATACCAACAGGGAAAAGACGATGGAGGCGGCCATTAGTCCCACGGTGGCCGGGAGTTTGGCCTTGATGAGGGGCCACACGCCGGTGTGGCTGCTGGTGGAGACGCCGAAGTCCCCGTGGAGGACGTTCCCCAGCCACCGGCCATACTGCACGATGACCGGATCGTTATAGCCCAGCTCCGTTTTCAGCTGCTCGTACTCCTCGTCGGTCATCTCCAGCGTCCGGTACTGGGCGGCGGGGTCGCCGGGGGCCAGAAACACCAGCGCAAAGGAAAAGACGGATACCAGCAAAATTACCGGCAGGGCCAGAGCCAGTCTGGTCAGAAAGTATTTTTTCATGTTTTTCCTCATACCGCCGTGAAAGGCAATTGCGTGGAGACCGGCTCCACGCAATTGCACGCTCAGCGGCGGTGTCAGCCGATGAAGTAGATCTGAGTCAGGTCAGTGAGACGGTCGCTGGCCTCGAAGCCGCCGATGTTCTTCTGGGCGACGCAGACATAGTTGGTATCCAGCACGGGTACGCAGGACCAGCAGTCCTTCAGGGCCTGCAGGCCCTGATTCATGATGTCCTGACGGACAGCGGGATCCATCTCACGGTCCAGCTGCTTCCACAGGTTATCCACCTCGTCGGTGGTGTACATATTGGCGCCGGAGCGGGTGTGGGCGAACAGACCCACGAAGCCGCTGGGGTCGTCCAGCATACCGTTGCCCATGAGAGCGATGTCATAGGAATCGGTGGCATAGAAGTAGGACTTGAAGTAGGCGGCGGTCTCCATGGAGTCGATCTGGGCATTGAGGCCCACAGCGTCCAGCTGGCTCTTGATCATGGTGGCCAGCTCCTCCTGACCCACACGGGCGGAGTTGTAGATGATCTTGATGGTCTTGTCCTTCAGACCGGTCTGCTCGATGAGCTGGGCGGCCTTGTCCAGATCCTGCTGATAGTTGGTGATCTCGGGGTTATAGAACATGGAAACGGTGGACAGGATGCTGGTGGCGGTTCGGCACAGGGCCTCGTCGCCGTAGGTGCCGTACACCAGAGCGTCCAGATCCAGAGCGTAGATCACAGCCTGACGGGCCTCCATGGTGGACATGGCCTCGCTGTTGGGGTTGATCTCCATGAAGGTGATGCGGCCGTCGGGGTAGGACACCACCTGATACTCGTCGTTATCCTTATAGTTGGCCAGCGTCTCGGCGTTGCTGATGGTGAAGATGGAGAGCTCCTTGTTGCGGAAGGCGATCTCCTGGGTGCTGGCGTCGGAGACGCAACGGACCTCGAAGCCATCGATATGGGCAGCCGTGCGGTAGTAGTTGGGGTTCTTCAGGCACACCAGCTTCTCGCCCACGTTGAAGCTATCTACCACGAAAGCGCCGCTGGTGGCGATGTTGGCGTTCTGCTCACAGGTCAGCACCTCGGTGGCGGGCACGTCCTTGAAGCAGTGGGCGGGCAGGACGTACAGGGCGCCCAGAGCCTTCTTGAACAGGTTGGAGGCCCGGCCGATCTTGAACACGATGACGGTGTCGCTCTGCTTTTCATAGGTGCAGAACTCGCCGTCCACCTTGTAGGCGGCAGCGGTGCTGGGAGCCACCTCGGGAACAGTCAGCGTATCCAGAGTGAACACGATGTCATCGGTAGTGATCTTCTCACCGTCGCTCCAGAAGATATCGTCCCGCAGGGTCAGGGTGTAGGTGGTACCGTCCTCGCTGATGTCCACACTCTTCGCCAGACGATAGTCCAGAGAGCCGTCGGTGTTGGACTTCCACATGGGGTCATACAGGTTCTGGAACACCTGCTTGCCCAGATCTGTGGAGCTGTTGTTGTACCAGTTCAGGGAGGTGAGGGGTTCCTCGATGGCGTAGACAAAGGTGCCGCCCTCAATGGGCTTACCTTGGGTGTCACCCGTTCCGTCACCCTGCTTGCCGCAGGCCGCAAGGCTCAGCAGCATCAGTGCGGAGAGAACGAGGCAAATGACTTTGGAAAGCTTCTTCATGTCTTTTCTCCTCTTGTGATTTTGATGATTATTATGTATAGAGGCCCGTTGCCGGGAGATCTATCAGATGAACACGTATTCCTTCAGCCGATCCATGGCGATGACGACCTTCTCCATGGGCAGGGCCAGATTCATGCGGATGTGGTGCGCTCCGTGGAAGGGACGGCCGTCCTGCCACACAACACCCACCTCGTACCCGGCCTTTTTCACCTCGTCCAAGGTGCGGCCGCTGCGGCGGCAGTACTCCTCGCAGTCCAGAAACAGCATATAGGTGCCCTCCGGCTGCTGCACGCTGACCCCCGGCAGATTCTTGCGGATGAACCTGCAGGCGTACTTGACGTTCTCCGTCAGCACCTCCCGCAGCTCATCCACCCACTGGCTGCCCTCGTCGCTGTAAGCGCCGATGAGGGCGTGCATGGACAGCACGTTCATGCTGTTGTAGTGGCTGAGACTGCTCTCCTTCTTCATCCGTTTGTGGAGAGTTTCGTTATACACGATGTGGTAGCTGCCGATGAGGCCCGCCAGATTGAAGGTCTTGGAGGGGGCGTACAGGGCCACGGTGCGCTGCCGGGCGTCATCGGACACGGATTGCAGGGGGATGTGCCGGTGACCACGGAGGGTCAGGTCCGACCAGATCTCGTCGGAGATCACCGTTACATTCAGCCGCCGGGCCATGTCCATGAAGTGCTCCAGCTCCTCCTGCTCCCATACACGGCCTGTGGGGTTGTGGGGGGAGCAGAACACCACCGCACGGATGTCGTTGCGCTTGATCTTGGTCTCCATGTCGAAGAAGTCCATGCGCTGCACACCGTAGCGGTCCGGCTTCAGGGGGCTGGTGATGACGTGATAGCCGCCGTTTTCAATGGAACGGGTGAAGCCGATGTAGGTGGGGGAGTGGACCAGCACATGGTCGCCTCTGGCGCATACGGCGGCCAAGGCACTCATGAGCCCGCCCAGTACGCCGTTTTCGTAGCCGATGTGTTCCTTCTCCAGCCCGGTGACGCCGTTGCGGCGCTGCTGCCAGCGGATGATGGAGTCAAAGTACTCATCGCTGGTCATAAAGTAGCCGAACAGGGGATGCTCCAGCCGCTTCCGGATGGCCTCCGTCACGGCGGGGGCCGTGGCGAAGTTCATATCCGCCACCCACATGGGGATGGCGTCGAAGCCCTCGTTGGGCTGGAATACAGGGATTTTCTCCACGGCGTCCACCGCCATGGCGTCTCTCCCACGGCGGTCATAGATGGTGGTAAAGTCGAATTTCATATGCCGCTCCGCCTCATAGCATCTCTACGAAGGCGGCCATGCGGGTCTGGATCTGGCCTACGTCAGACTGAGAGTAGTCGGTCTCCACCACAGTGTAGGGGATGCCCTTTTTCTCCTTCACCAGCTTGCCCACCAGCGCCGTCTCCACGTTGTAGGTGTGGCAGGCCTGCAGGATGATATCCACCACACCGTCCACATGGAACTCGTCAATGAGCTTATCCAGCATGGCCATGCGGTTGGGGTTGGGGGACATGCAGGAGCAGCCGATGCCCAGATACCGCCGGGCCAGAGCGTCGTAGACGTCGGGGTTCTCCTCGTCGGTGAGGAGCATGGATTTCAGGCCGCTGCAATTCTCAAAGGCCACCACCACAGCGCCGGCGTCCTCGATGGCCCGGATGACTTTCAGGGCTGCGCCGCCGGAGGGGGAGCCCGTCACCAGGATACGGGGCTTCTTGCCCTCGTTCTTGCCGGCGGCGTACTCCGCCTCGATCTGGTCCGCCAGATCGTTGATGCGGGCAGGCAGGGACTCCACGTCCATGTTGAAGCCGCTGCCGTAGGCGGTGTTGACGATGTTCAGACCGCTGACGGGGGCGGGATCGTTGGCCATGAGGTACTGCAGCCGCAGCAGGGACTTGGTGATCTCGTTGTTCAGGTGGATCTCGTGGCGGATGGCCTCCTCGGTGATGGTGGTCTCGAAGCGCCGCTCCAGTTCCTCCTTGAACCGAATGATCTCCCGGCGGTACATGGCGATGCCCTCCTCGGACTGCCGGTTGGGCAGCTCGATGACGTAGACGGGCTTGAAATCCGCCAGCATCTCATACATCTTCTTCTTGCCGTCGCAGGTGGTCTCGCCCACCACCAGATCGGAGAAGTAGAAGAAGGGACACTTGTCCGTCTTGGCGAAACCGTAGCTGGACTTGATGAGGGGACACAGGTTCCGGGGCAGATCCTTCTCGGCGTCGGGGATGGTCTCATCCGACACGGAACACAGACCCACTACCGCAGCGCCCATGGCACGGGGCAGCTCCTTGGGGAGGTAGGTGCAGAAGGCACCCACCACAGGCACGCCCTGCTCCTTCAGCTTCTTGATGGCCAGGAAGGAGTTTCTCCGCTGATCGGCAAACTCTTCAAAAATTTCCGGCAGATCCTTTTTCAGTTCAACCATATGACTGTTCCTTTCTTTTCGCATATATCCTGACCGGCTGGAGCCGGTCCTGTTCATTTACCGATTGATCCGCTTCCAGCCCAGCACCGCAGCGCCGATGGCACCGTTATACTGGCACAGGGGATGGGCAGTGACGCTCTCTACCCCCAGATACCGGGCCAGCACTTCCCGCACCACCTGCGATTGGGCCAGTCCGCCGGAGAAGAACACCTTGGGGTGCTCCGGGGCCAGCTTCTGAGCAAAAATAGCGGTGCGGCGGCAGATGGAGTAGATGCACCCCAGAGCGATGCTGCCGGGAGGTGTCTCCTGCGCCAGCAGGCCGATGATCTCGCTCTCGGCAAACACGGCGCACATACTGTTGATGGTCACCGGCTCCGCCCCCTCCACAAAGGTGTCGATGGAGGCGATGTCGCTGCCCACCCGGCTCATGGTCATTTCCAGAAACCGGCCCGTTCCGGCGGCGCACTTGTCATTCATCAGAAAGTCCTTTACCTGCCCGCCGGAGGGATCCAGCAGGATCACCTTGCTGTCCTGCCCACCGATGTCGATGACCGTGTCGCAGCCGGGGCAGAGAAAAGCGGCCCCGGCTCCGTGGCAGGTGATCTCCGTGATGGACTTGTCCGCCTCCGGCAGCAGCGCCCGGCCATAGCCGGTGGCCACCACAAAGGCGGTGTCGGGGGTCCTCAGTTCCTCATAGAGCCGATGGATGACCCGGCCGGGGGTGGAGCCGCTAGGCTCCATCCGGAAGTCCACGATCTCCTGTCCGTCAAACAGCACCGCCTTGGTCATGGCGGAGCCGGAATCGATTCCCATAGTGAGCAATTTTGCCTGCCTCCTGTTGTGCCTTGACGGCACGATATCTTCAAAGCTTCGCAATAGCCGTCCTGATCGCATGGTTCACCCACTGACAGCGGTCTGCCGAAGCACTTTGCAACAGAGATTCTACCATCAGCCTCCATTAGTGGCAAATAGCGATTTCAGGAGATAAGGCCGTTCTATCGGTGTTTTCGATTCAAATAATGTATACATAATTGTAATAAAATAAAACGGGCGAAAAACGCTGCGCCGCAGGAAGAATATGGAGGGGGCAGCGGGAGATGGGGGAGAACGCAAGAAAGCCCACGGCGCAACCGTGGGCTTTCTTGCGTACCATTTATTTTTCTGCCTGCGTCTCGCAGTAGATGCAGCGATAGACCCGCTTTTCCCGGTCGGTGAGCACGAACTCCTGAGGCAGCTCCTGCTCCACGGAGGTGATGCACCGGGGATTCTTGCAGCGCAGCACGCCACGGATGCGCTCCGGCAGCTTCAGGGTGCGCTTTTCCACCAGCTGGCCGTCTCGGATACTGTTGACGGTGATGCTGGGGTCCACGTAGCCGATGAGATCCCAGTCCAGCTCCATCTCACGGTCGATCTTGATGATGTCCTTGCGGCCCAGCTTACCGCTGGTGACGTTTTTCAGGATGGCCACGGTGCAGTCCAGCTTGTCCAGACCCAGAATACGGTACAGCTCCATGGCCTTTCCGGCGGAGATGTGGTCGATGACGATGCCGTTTTGAATGGAATCAATAATCATGGTAATATCCTCCCTCATTTCAAGCGATGTTCAGCAGCTTCAGGATCAGCGCCATGCGGATGTACTTGCCGTATTGCACCTGCTGGAAGTAGCAGGCACGGGGATCCTCGTCCACCGCCACAGAGATCTCATTGACACGGGGCAGGGGATGCAGGATCCGCAGGTCCGGCTTGGCGTTTTTCAGCTTCTCCGGGGTGAGGATGTAGCTGTCCTTCAGGCGCAGGTAGTCCTCTTCATTGAAAAACCGCTCCCGCTGGACACGGGTCATATAGAGGATATCCAGCTCCGGCATCACCTCATCCAGAGAGGTAGACTGGATGTAGGGGATGTTTTTGTTCTTGATGTACTGCTCCTTGACGTAACGGGGCAGCTTCAGCTCCTCCGGGGAGATCAGCACGAAGCGGATGCCGGTATAGCGGCTCATGGCGGCCACCAGAGAGTGGACGGTGCGGCCGAATTTCAGGTCGCCGCACAGGCCGATGGTCAGATCGTCGAAGCGGCCCTTCTCCCGGTGGATGGTCAGCAGATCCGTCAAGGTCTGGGTGGGGTGGTTGTGGCCACCGTCTCCGGCGTTGATGATGGGCACCAGCGAGTGGCGGGAGGCCACCAGCGGAGCGCCCTCCTTGGGGTGCCGCATGGCGATGATATCGCTGTAACAGCTGACGGTGCGGATGGTGTCGGACACGCTCTCGCCCTTGGCGGCGGAGGAGCTGTTGGCGGAGGAGAAGCCCAGCACCTGTCCGCCCAGACTCAGCATGGCGCTCTCGAAGCTGAGACGGGTGCGGGTGGAGGGCTCGAAGAACAGGGTGGCCAGAATTTTGCCGTCGCACTTGTGGGCATAGGCGGCGGGATGGTCGATGATGTCGCAGGCGGTGTTCACCAGCTCCATGATCTCCTCCGGGGACAGCTGCAAAATGTCAATGAGATGGTTCATACGGTTCATTCTCCTTTTCTGATCCAGTTTTCGTCGGAAGGGTCATCCCGGAAGGCCAGCAGCCGGGCCACGTCTCCCTGCGTGATGTATCCCTGCTGGACGCCCACCTGAGCGATGGTGTCCAGATCGGTGAGGCTGACGCACTTGACACCGGCCTCTGCCAGCCGCTGGCGGCCCTTGGCCATGCCGTAGGTGAAGATGCTGATGACGCCCAGCACCTCCGCTCCGGCGGCCCGCAGGGCGGACACGGTGTCAAGCACACTGCCGCCGGTGGAGATCAGATCCTCGATGACCACCACCCTCTCGCCGGGGGTCAGCTTGCCCTCGATCTGGTTCCTGCGGCCGTGTCCTTACTGCCGGAGCGGACGTAGCCCATGGGCAGGCCCAGCAGATGGGCGGCGATGGCGGCGTGGGCGATACCGGCGGTGGCGGTGCCCATGAGCACCTGCGCCTCCGGGTACTCCCGGCGGACGGTGTCGGCAATGGCCTGCTCCACCTCGTTCCGGGCCTCCGGGGCGGTGAGGATCAGGCGGTTGTCGCAGTAGATGGGGCTTTTGATGCCGCTGGCCCAGACAAAGGGCTCGTCGGGCCGCAGAAACACCGCTCCGATGGAGAGCAGGTGCCGGGCAATGTGGGTGCGGATGTTGTCCATAAGTTCCTCCTATTCCTGCAGCAGAAGCTGCTTGAGCTCGTGAAGATCGGCGGCCAGATAGTCGGCTCCGGCGGCAGTCAACTCCTCCCGGCTGCCGTAGCCGTAGAGAACGCCGATGGCGGGCAGACCGTTTTCATGGGCGCCGGCGACGTCGAAGCGGCGGTCGCCCACCATGACGGCGGGGCCGTCCGTGCCGCTGCGGCGCAGGGCGTCGGCCACCACGCTGCCCTTCTGGGCGCTGGCCCGGTCCTCCCTCTGTGCGCCGCAGATGCGGTGGAAGTAAGCGGCCAGACCGAAGTGTTCCATGATGCGCAGGGCGAATTCCTCCGGCTTGGAGGTGGCGATGACCAGCTTCAGCCCGGCTCCTTGCAGGCTCTCCAGCAACTCCGCCATGCCCTTGTAGGGGATGTTCTCCGCCCAGCCCTGCCGGGAGAAGTACGCCCGGAAGTCCTCCACGGCCCGATCCGTCTGTGCCTCCGTCAGGCCGAACAGCTCCGGGAAGCTCTCGTGGAGGGGAGGGCCGATGAAGGAGGTGAGGGTATCGGGGTCAGCGATGATGCCCTGCTGCCGCAGGGCGTAGGCCACGGCGCAGGTGATGCCCTCCTTGGGGTCCGTCACCGTGCCGTCTAAGTCGAAAAGTACCGTATTCCAGCGCATCAGCCCATAAACTCCTTTACGCAGCGGCGATAGGCAGCCACCGGGTCCTCCGCCTGCGTGATGGGGCGGCCCACCACGATGTAGTCGGAGCCCAGTTCACGGGCCTTGGCGGGGGTGGTGACCCGCTTCTGATCCCCGGCATCCCCTCCGGCGAACCGCACACCGGGGGTCACCGTCAGAAAGCTGGCCCCGCAGCGCCGGTGGATGGCTCCGGTCTCCAGCGGAGAGCAGACTACTCCGTCCAGCCCTGCCGCAGCGGCGTTGGCGGCATAGCTGAGCACCACCTCCTCCAGCGGGGCGTGGATCAGAAGCTCCCGCTCCATGCGCTCCTGATCGGTGGAGGTCAACTGGGTGACGGCGATGAGCAGAGGGCGGGTGCCGTCGGGGCGGGTGAGGC
>QWCE01002685.1_pt1 | contig 21417 bp, 17 predicted proteins | sample 1972531 | NCBI WGS metagenome assembly QWCE01 (sample SAMN09866716, study PRJNA288562) | Human gut metagenome isolate term4_stool, whole genome shotgun sequencing... | reverse complement strand
GCCGATGAAGCGGTAGAGGAACTACGCGAAATTCAAGAGTTCCTAGCCAATCCCGCGAAGTTCCATAACCTGGGGGCGCGGATCCCTAAGGGCGTTTTGCTGTGTGGTCCGCCCGGAACTGGTAAAACTTTGCTGGCCAAGGCGGTAGCCGGGGAAGCGAAAGTTCCCTTCTTCACCCTGTCCGGCTCGGAATTCGTAGAAATGTTCGTGGGCGTGGGTGCTTCGCGAGTGCGCGACCTATTTAGCCAGGCTAAAGAGTCCGCCCCGGCGATCGTATTCGTTGATGAAATCGATGCGGTGGGGCGTCACCGCGGCACCGGTATGGGCGGCGGGAATGATGAACGCGAACAAACTCTAAACCAGCTACTGGTAGAGATGGACGGGTTTGACGAAAACACCAACGTCATTTTGATTGCCGCCACCAACCGTCCCGATGTACTAGATCCTGCGCTGCTGCGGCCGGGACGTTTTGACCGGCAGATAAACGTAGATGCCCCCGATATAAAGGGGCGGAAAGCAATTCTGCAGGTGCACGCCAAAGGTAAGCCCATGACTACCGATGTGGATCTAGAACAGATCGCGAAACGCACTCCCGGTTTTACCGGCGCTGACCTGGAAAATGTGCTTAACGAAGCTGCTTTGCTAACCGCTCGTTCTAATGCGGATCTGATCGATATGCGGGCAGTTGATGAGGCTATCGATCGGGTAATTGCGGGGCCGCAAAGACGCACTCGGGTTATGAATGACCACGACAAATTGGTTACTGCCTATCATGAGGGCGGACATGCGCTTTGTGCGGCTGCCTTGCGTTATACCGATCCGGTTACCAAGGTTACGATTCTGCCGCGTGGGCGCGCCCTGGGGTACACCATGGTGATGCCGGTTGAGGATCGCTATTCGCGCACCCGTAACCAGCTTTTAGATGAACTGGTTTACGCCATGGGAGGGCGGGTAGCTGAGGAGCTAGTGTTCCTGGATCCTTCCACCGGTGCCTCTAACGATATTGAAAAGGCCACCGCTACTGCTCGCCGCCTAGTAACCGATTTCGGTATGTCCGACAAGGTAGGGCCAGTAAAGCTCGGCAAAGATGATAGCGAACCTTTCTTGGGGCGCGATGGTATCTCCAGTAGAAACTATTCCGAGACAGTGGCCAGCACCATCGATGAAGAAGTACGTAGTTTCCTAGATACCGCCAATCGTGAAGCATGGGAAATCCTTACTCGCAACCGCGGGATTCTCGATGAGCTAGCTGCCCGAATGATTGAAAAAGAAACCCTGCTAGAAGAAGAACTAGAAGAGATCTTCTCTCCGGTTCAAAAACAGGCTGAACGCACCGTTTGGTCCTATGGTCAAGAAGGGGCAGTACCCGGGGCGATTTTTGGTAAACCGATTGCTGGTTCCCAGACTCCGGCTACGGCTCCGATTCCGGAAAACCTAGCGGTAGAGGGCGAGTAACTCGTGGGTTATAACCAGGATGGAGTAGAAAAGGCGATTCGCGATTTGCTGATCGCGATCGGTGAGAACCCCGATCGGGAAGGACTGCAGGAAACCCCGGCACGGATGGGTAGAGCCTGGAAAGAAATAATTTCTGGGATGCACTCAGATCCGGCGCTACCCCTCGAAAAACAGTTTCACGTGGACGATGAGGAAATGGTGATGGTGCGGGGGATTCCTTTCTACTCCCTGTGCGAACATCACCTGCTACCGTTCTTCGGGGTAGCGCACGTGGCCTATATTCCCCGCGAAGGTCGGATTACGGGGCTATCGAAACTAGCGCGGGTAGTAGAGGGATTCTCTCACCGTCTGCAGGTACAAGAAAGGCTCACTGCACAGGTCGCCGATGCTTTAATGGAGAAACTGGATCCGCGGGGCGCCGCGGTAGTTATCGAGGGAGAGCATCTTTGCATGTCCATGCGCGGAATCAAGAAGCCAGGGGCGCGTACTACCACCTCAGCGCTGCGCGGGGTCATGCGTTCTGACCCGCGCTCGCGGGCGGAAGTACTTTCCCTAATCCGCTCAAACTAGTTAGCTTAGGCGTTTTATCGGATTGAAGCATGGAGAAATGCTACTTTTGCCCGCCTCCAGACCAAAAGGACGTTTAATGCCAGGTAGGCTAGAATCATGACAATCCGCCAGATTCCTGACTTTTTAACGCCCGGACGCACCAAAGTTATGGGGATCATTAACGTCACTCCAGATTCTTTTTCTGACGGTGGCGACTGGTTCAATCCCGAAAAAGCGATTGCTCACGCCCTCGAGTTAGAAGCCGCAGGTGCCGATATCCTCGATATTGGGGGCGAATCCACTAGGCCGGGAGCCGAGTCCTTAAGCCCCGCGCAAGAACGAGAACGAGTGCTGCCGGTGATTGCCGGTTACCTAAAAGCATCTCGCACCCCTCTACCTATTTCTTTAGATACCGTCAATGCGGAAACCGCTGCCGCTGGCATAGCTGCCGGAGTGCAGGTGATTAACGATATTTCCGGGGGAACCCTAGATCCGGGGATGCTTAGGCTGGTAGCCGAAACCGATGCCTACTATATTTGCCAACATATGCGCGGTAACCCCAAAACTATGGATAGCCTGTGTGACTACGGCGGGGACGTAACCGGCGGGGTTTGCCAAGGTCTGAAAGAACGTATCCAGGCCTGCGAAAGTGCTGGGGTTAATCTGAAGCGCCTGATTTTAGATCCCGGTTTAGGGTTCGCGAAAAGCGCTGAGCAGTCTTGGGAGCTATTAGGTAACTTAGAGCAACTAGCGCAGCTGGGATATCCATTGCTCATTGGGGCTTCTAGAAAACGGTTCTTAGAAATGGCGGTTCCCACCGGCTGGGACAATGCTTTGCCCGCCGGGGTTAAGGCGGGAGCCAGACGGCGGGAGGATGCTACCACCGCGGTGAGTGCGCTTTGCGCCGAGAGCGGAGTCTGGGCAGTTCGGGTACATAATGTTGCGGCTTCAGCTAGTGCGGTCGCAGTGGGGCAACTGTGGAGGGAAGCAGCATGTCGCTAAGTCAGGAAGAAATCAGTGAACGTTTGCAATACCTCGACCACATTAGTTTGGTGGGGATTGAGGAACGCGGACGGCATGGGATGCTCGATCATGAACGCCAAGACGGTCAACTATTTCTAGTTGACGCCGATATTTACTTAGATCTGCACGGTGCCGGGGCAAGCGACCGGATCGAAGATACCATCGACTATTCGCAGATATCGGCTCTGATTAGCCGGATTATTACTGGTCCGCCTTGCGACCTGTTAGAAAAAGTTGCGGCTCAGATTGCCGAAGAAACCCTAGAACTGGAAAACGTCCAGGCAGTGCGGATTTGTTTACATAAACCTGAGGCGCCGCTAGGTTTAGAAAAACAAGACGTGAAGCTAACCATTTGGCGGGGTCTGGATAATCTACTTCCCGAAGAAGAACCTTTGGAAGAAACCGCTCCCTTATCGTTGGCAGAGATCGCGGCGGAGGGCGCGACCGAAGGTGGTGAAACTTCCCTCGAAAATGCAGAAAATCCTTTAGAACAGGCTCCCACCTCCCCTCGGCAAGTGGTGGTGGCCATGGGCGGAAACCTAGGAGAGGTTTCTGCTACTTTCCGCGAAGTAGTTGCGCAATTGTCGCAAACTAGTGGGATCGGGGTAGTTGAAGTTTCTCCTCTGGTGAGGACGGCCCCGGTACTTAGCGAAGACCAGGAAGAGCAACCGGATTACTTAAATGCGGTAGTAATCCTGTCCACTATGCTTTCTCCGTTAGAGCTTTTGCAGGTATTGCAAAATCTTGAGGATGAGCACGGCCGGGTGCGAAGCGAACGCTGGGGAGCGCGCACTCTGGATTTAGACATCATCGATTATCAGGACGTTACCAGCAAGGATGAACGTTTGATTCTGCCACATCCGCGAGCCAGTCAGCGCGCTTTTGTGCTCTTGCCCTGGTCGCTGGTAGCCCCAGCGGCCGAACTGACCGGGGTAGGCGAAGTGGTAGTTTTGGCGGACTATGCCCCGGATCGGGATGGAATAAAAGAGATCTACCCCGATTGGGTAGATAATAACCATCCACTAACCGAGGCGGGGACGGGATCCATTCCCTTACCCCGCTGGTCAGCGATTTCTCGTCCTGCGGTTCCTCCGCGAGTACTAGACGATGCCCGAGAGTTGCATCCTACCGGAGAAGTGTCGCAGGTGGATAAACTTAGCTCACCGCTTCCGGCAGCTGCCGAGGAGGCGCCTTCTCCGCAGGTTTCTCCGCTTCCGGTTCCTCCGACCGGATCCGCGCAGCCCACCCCTCCCCCCTCTTCTTTACCCCTGCCACACCTGGGTAATGACCGTACCCAAGCAGCTGTGATCTTAGACGAGGAACCGATAGAAAAACCTGAGAAACAGGAAACAGCAGCGACAAAGCCTAAGAAAAAGAGCTGGTGGCAGCGGATTAAAGCTTTCTTTTTAGGGGAGAAAGCAGATCCCGAGCAATTTATGCCGGACTTTGACCAAGCCGACCACCTGACGGAAATTGCAGCCGGATCTGAGCATTCCTGGCAAGCGCTGCCTAATTGTCCCGTACCTGCCCCGCCCCCCTCGCCAGAGCAGCAGATTGTCAACGCCAAGACGAGCGCCACCGCGGAAAATAATCTGACTGCAGGCCGCGATGCCGCCCCGGCAGCCGGAACTAACACCGAAACTGGAGAAGCTAGCGACAGTCAGCAAGGGGCAGCTGGTGATCCAGTGCAAGTTATGGAGGCAGCCGAGGAAGCGAGCAACGAACCGCCAACTGAAACCATTAAGCGGGGCAGTGGTCGTCACGCCGGTAGGCTGGTTACCGGTCCGATTCCAGTTCCGGAGGACTCCCCGCAGCCGCTCCCGCTAGATATTGAGGCGGGTAAAGTTAACGATAGTAGCGATGCTCGCGGGGAAGACGAATCTCGAGTGGAACGCAAATCGATTCTGCGTCCGACTACTACCGGAGCGATCCCGGTGCTTAAACCGGAAACAGACCGAACTGAACTACCTACTGCAGTTTTCGATCCGCTAGCGGATTCCGAGTAATAATATGCGGCCACTGCGAAAACTTAGCCTGTTAGCCCTGGGGGCGATGGCATTATTGGCGGGATATTTCCTCAGTGATTTGGCAGTGAAAATGGGGGGCACGCCTTTGCAATTCAGCCCCATTCTCACGATGTTGATCTTTTGCGGGGCGGTGGTACTCGCAATTTTTGGGCAGGCCGTCAAGCGTTTGCGCGATGGGAAACCCTCCTGGATGCAGCTAGCGAAAGCCCCGATTGTAGCGCTGGTAGCCCAAGCCTCCGCGGTGTGGTCAGCTTTGTTCTTGGGATATTTACTGTCCCAGTTGATCTTGGCGTTCCAGTTGCGTCATGCGGAAATAGCGGGTTCGTTTGCGGGGAACACTATTGCTTTAGCACTGGTGAATCTGGTGCTATTAGTAGTCGCGCTGCTAGTTGAATCCTGGTGCATTATCGATGATGGCGAGGACGGCTCGCCGGGGGCAAATAGTGCTCCCGGTGGCGTTAATCCGGCTTCCACCTAGCGGCTTGGGGTAACCTAAGGGCATGAGTCCAGACCAACGCCGACGCTCTTCCGAGCGGGTACGCCCTTCGCAAACAACTTTTTGGGTGCGCCGGCTAGTAGCGGTGCTAATTTTGGCGGTGTTGATCGCCCTAGTGCTATTAATCGTTCGTTTTGCCTGGTCATGGATGCAGGCTGCCGATGATAGCAAGCAGCGTGCCCAAGCTGAACAAGCTAAAAAAGAGGTCGTAACGCAACCCACTACCTGTAATCTCGCAAATATTAGCTACAAGTTAGAGCCGGAAAAGGCTGAAAACCAGGTGGGAGCAGGCGTTAACTTCAAAGTAGTTTTACATAACACCAAAGGAAATCAGCCTTGCACTATGAATGGGGCTATTGACAAGGTGGGCGTAAAAGTTATTACCGGTGAAGACACGGTGTGGGAATCCTGGAAATGTCAGGGGAAGGTTCAGGAACAGCCGCTGCTGCTCGGAACCGGCATGGAATACGACACCACCCTCAAGTGGGATGGGAAAACTTCAAACGGCTGCGAGAAGGGCGATATGGCGCAGGTCGGCACTTACCGGGCTATTCCTGTTCTCTACGGTAAAGAAATAACCGACGCGAAAGCCGTCTTTACTTTGAAGTAGCCCCCTCCTCGGGCAGGGCGATCATCACTGCTTCTGCCAGGTTAGTTACCGGATGCAGGCTCATCCCTTTGGGGGCAGTAACCTCATCGGCTCCCAGGCGAGGTATCAGGGCGTGACGAAAACCCAGCCGCGCGGCCTCGGATAGCCGCTGTCCTAGACCCACGGTAGCGCGGATTTCTCCGGTTAAGGATACCTCCCCGATAGCCACCATTTTTTCTAGGGGAGGGCGTGACTGGGTAGCGCTGGTAATGGCTAGTGCCACCGCCAAATCAACTGCCGGTTCGCTGGTTTTGGCGCCTCCTACGGTGGAAACATAAACGTCACATTGGGAAAGGGCGAGGCGCAGGCGGGCTTGCAGTACCGCTAAGGTCATCGCCACCCGCGAATAATCTAGTCCCGAGGTGGTGCGCCGCGCTGATCCTCCAGAAACCAGCGGAGACACTAAGGCTTGAATTTCGGTAGGCATCGGGCGTCGTCCCTCGAGAGTCACGGTTACGCAAGTGCCGGGTACCCGCGAGGAAGTCTGTGACAGGAATAGTCCCGAAGGGTCTGCTAACCCGATAATTCCTTTCTCTACCAGTTCAAAACAACCAACTTCATCGGTGGCGCCATAGCGGTTCTTGACTGCCCGCAGCAGCCGTAAGCGGGTATGGCGATCCCCCTCGAACTGGGTAACTACGTCAACTAGGTGTTCCAAAACGCGCGGACCGGCAATTCCACCGGATTTAGTTACGTGTCCTACCAGCAGAATCGGGATTCCGCGGCTTTTGGCGACTTCGATTAAAGCCGAACAGACTGCGCGTACCTGGGTCACGTTTCCGGCTTGTCCGCTGACTTGGGCGGAGGCAATAGTTTGTACCGAATCTGCAATCACCAGTGAAGGGAACACTGATCGATATGCCCCAGGACGCTTTCCAATTCGGTTTCCGCAGCCAGTAAGAGATTATCGGTCAGGGCACCGATCCGCTCTGCTCGCAAACGCACCTGTGCGGCAGATTCTTCCCCGGTTATATACAGTACTGACTTGTTTTTCCAGGTAGACGCCACTTTTCCAGCAACATCCAATAAGAGTGTAGATTTGCCGACGCCCGGTTCACCCGCTAATAAAACCACAGATCCTGCCACTAGGCCGCCGCCGAGCACCCGGTCTAGTTCCCCGATCCCCGTGGGGATGAATCTAGCATCCGCAATATCAACTTCACTGATGGGCAGAGCCTTGTTTCGGGGAGTTTTGCCTGCGATCTTATTGCGGGAGGGTGCAGGCTCGTTAGCCGGGACGCTTTCCTCTAGCGTTCCCCAAGCCTTACAGTTGCGACATTGTCCCAGCCATTTGCTAGATTGCCAGCCGCATTCGGAACATTGATAGCTTGTCTTTACCTTGGCCATGCCCTAACTTTAGCGCGGCACGCCTAGTAAATATTCGAGCGGGGTAGGCTGGAAGCAGAATGCTTGATTATTTACAGCTGGGGATAAAAGGAGGACACAGATGGCGAAACGGGATACTGGCGCATCTGGAGTGCTAGTTATCGGTTTGGGGCGTTTCGGTTCGGCGGTAGCCGCCTCTTTAGAGAGCCTAGAGCGCGAAGTTTTGGCGGTGGAAAAGTCCCCGCGGATCGTTACCCAATGGCAGTCGCGTCTGCCAGTGGTGCAAGCCGATGCTACCAGTGCCGAAGCCTTAGAGCAGCTGGGCGCCACCGATTTTCAAGCCGCCGTAGTGGGGGTAGGAACCGCCCTGGAGGCATCAGTACTGATCACCGCAAACCTGGTGGATCTGGGAATCGGGTCGATCTGGGCTAAAGCCACTTCCCTAGAACATGGGTCGATTCTAAAGCGAATCGGTGCTCACCACGTGGTTTACCCCGAATATGATGCCGGGGTGCGTACCGCGCACCTGGTGGGTGGAAAGATGCTGGACTATATCGAGATGGATCGCAAGGGGTTCTCGGTAGTGAAAATGCGTCCGCCCAAGGCCTGCCACGGCTTTACTTTGGCGGAACTAGATACTCGCTCTAAATATGGGGTCACGGTTATTGGGGTGCTCTCTCCTGGCGAGCCTTTTGAATATGCTGCTCCCCAAACCCGGGTAGATGCTAACGACATCATTATTGTTTCTGGTGACGCCGAATTATTGGAGCAGTTTGCGCAAATGCCTTAATCCGCTTTTGGGGTAAAAATCGGGTTTCGAGGTCTTTAGGCAATTGCAGAGGGCGCGGGGCGGCTAATCTCGCGCGGGTTTCTAGCGTTTCTGCAACCCAGATCAGGTAGGTAAACCTTTCGGTCGGTGTAGTTAGGTGCTGAGGCCAGAACTATCCGATGATGGGGCGCTCTTCGGGCATTCTGATCACCCGGCGGCGCTCGCGCAGCGCGAGCGCCGCCGCTACTGTCATAGTGCCAGTTCTGCCCGCAAACATTAGTAATACCAGTGAATATTTCCCAATAATCGGTAAATCAGGGGTGATTCCGGTTGATAATCCTACGGTAGCGAAAGCAGAGATCACTTCGAATCCGATAACGTCCATCGAATAGTCAGTTACCGATAGCAGGAAGAAGATAGCGGTTACCACCATAATGGCGCCCAGCCCGGTAACGGCCACTGACAGACGCACTACCGAGGGGGGGATGCGGCGATGGAAAGCTTCTACGTCGCGATCCCCGCGAGCCTCAGCCATTATTGCCAAGATCATTACCGCCAGGGTGGATACTTTGATGCCGCCCGCGGTAGAGGCGGAGCCTCCGCCGATAAACATCAGTACATCCAATAAGAACCAGGAGCCTCTGGTCATTTGTCCCACGTCAATGGTGCTAATCCCCGAGGAGCGGGAGTTGACTCCGAACAGAATCGAGGTTTGTAGGGATTCGGAGGTGCTCATGGACGCGAAGGTTCCTCGGTTATTCCATTCCGAGAAAGCGATCATTACCGCAGTTAATACCCAAATTGCCAGGTAGGTGGTGATAGTTAGCTTTGAATGCAAACTAAGTTTATGGGGGGAACGCCAGTTTTCTTTCACATCTAGCATTACCGGGAATCCCAAGGCTCCCAGGAAAGTTCCCAAGATGACGGGACTGATCATCCACCAGTCTCCCAGGTGGGCTTCCATCCCTTCGGGTAGGTTGATAAAACCCGCGTTGTTAAAGATCGATATTGATTGAAATAGGGCGTGCCAGATAGCGGAGCCAACGGACTCGTTTAAGGTTAAGAAACGCGGTAATAGCGCAATGAAAATAATTGATTCGCAAGTCAGGGAGGTGACGATCACCGTGCGGATCAGGGCGCCGACTTTGCCGAGGGAGGCGGTTTTTTCGATGGCGGCCAGCATTCTTTGGGTCAGTCCAATATGACGCGATACCGCTAGTGCCAATATTGATGCCAGGGTCATTACCCCCAGGCCACCAATATGGATACCCAGTATGATTACGATTTGTCCAAATAAAGACCAGTAGGAAGCGGTGTTGACTACGGTCAGGCCAGTTACACAAACGGCTGAGGTGGAAGTAAAAACCGCATCGACCAGGGGAGCAGGTTTGCCAGTGGTGGTGGCAATTGGTAAAGAAAGCAGTAGCGTCATCACCAGGATGATTGCTGCGAACACCAGTACTACCAGCCGTGCTGGGGAGGTGCGGGCAAGATGGTCTAGCGATCCTCTGACCTTCGCACGCTTGGAAACGCGCCGCTGTTGTGCCATCACACCCCCTTTAAAAATAAATGTTTCCTGCCTTGATATTAACCCGCTGCCTCTACTTTCGGTTAGGACAGCTAGGCAGGATTATTTCCGCAGCGCCAATACAGGAAAATATAGCTTCCAGTAGAGTAAAATAGTAGAAAAATAGCTAAAGCGACTCTAAAAAATAACGGAAATTTTCGGTTTTTTAGTGACTTTCCTGTGACAGTTGAGAAAAGTGGGTCTCTTGGGGTATTTTTAGACATGGATGCCTGAAACTCTAGAATTTTTCTAGGTCAACGGCTTAAGCTTATAAATATTCCCTAACCGGCATGGATTCGAAATTAGGACGGAACATTATGGCACAGCAGCAAGCTCCGCGCTTCGTAACAGTGGCAGAGGTCGCGGAACTGATGCGCGTGTCCAAGATGACGGTCTATCGGATGATCCACGCAGGTGATATCCCCGCAGTTCGAGTCGGTAAGTCTTTTCGGGTACCGGCTGCGGCAATCGACCAGATGATGGGGCAGGGTTTTGGTGACTGGGAACAATCTTCAGGGGTAGCCAATAGTTAATCGCCGCTTAAGTTGTTGTATAGTAGGGCGAGAAAAATACCTTAAGGTAGTATCTGCGCCGCGCGCGCACCAAGAAGCAAAAGGAGAACCTAGTGGGCTCGGTAATCAAAAAGCGCCGCAAGCGCATGTCCAAGAAAAAGCACCGTAAGCTGTTGCGTAAGACTCGTCACCAGCGTCGCAACAAGAAGTAACGGCATAATGCAAAATGGATCCAGGAATAACCTGGATCCATTTTTATTTAACCGTCCCTGTTGCCTCTGCTGCTATCCAGCAACCGGTTTTGCTGTACAGGCGCTAAGCGGTGAGCCGCTGGGCTTCCTCGCGACTTTGCCTAATCAGCTCGCGCCGTTCCTCTTGGGTAAGGCCGCCCCATACTCCATAGGGTTCTTGCGCTGCCAACGCATATTCGCGACACTGCGCGATCACCGGACACTGGGCGCAGATAGCTTTTGCGGCATCATCTCTCCTGCGACGAGTTCCCCCGCGTTCACCCTCGGGATGAAAAAACTGTTCAGTGTCTAGGTTCCGGCAAGCCCCCTGATATTGCCACTCCCATAAATCAGCCACCGGTCCGGGAAGTCGCGAGATGTCGCTCATTCGATACTCCTTTTTATCCCTGTTAGTTATCGCTTAGTATGGAGGAGATAGCTTACGATTCTCTGAAAAATAGACCATTCTGCGGTGAATAAAATGTAAACACTAGATTAATCTGCAGCTCAATAGGGTAAAGATTGCGGGTTAGCGCTCAGCGAACAGTAAAGTTGGGTTCAGGCGCAATGCTCTAGGTGGAGTTAATAGCATTCGGGGTGCGCAGCAGGCTTAAAAACTTGCCACTGTAAGGTAAAACGAGTCACACCTCAGGGTAAAAGTGCTGGAATTAGGGTTAATAGGCGAAAGAAAGTGGCGGGAGCCGGGCTTTTCGCGCTAATCTTAAAAAGGTGATTATCGAACACCTGGATGCCCTCGAAGGGCTAACTTATGATGACGTTCTCTTACTTCCCGAAACTACCGATGTTATTCCCTCCGAAGTCGACACCTCCAGTAGGCTAACCAAGCGGATTACCTTACACACCCCGGTAATATCTGCAGCCATGGATACGGTTACCGAAGCTAATATGGCGATCGCGATTGCGCGCCAAGGAGGAATCGGAATCGTCCACCGCAACTTGCCGATTGCGGAGCAAGCCGCGCAGGTGCGCCAAGTTAAACGGTCGGAATCCGGGATGATCACCGATCCGGTAACTATCGGCCCGGATGCCACTCTATTGGAACTGGATCAAGAATGCGGACACTACCGGGTGTCCGGACTACCGGTAGTGGATGAAGATCGCAAACTCAAAGGAATTATCACCAACCGGGATCTGCGGTTCATTCCCGCCGATAAATGGGCCACGGTGAAGGTTCGCGATGCTATGACCCCGATGCCGCTGACTACTGGGCGTAAAGGAATGCCCCGCGAGGAAGCTCGGGCGCTACTAGCAGAAAAAAAGATTGAAAAACTGCCGTTAGTCGATAATGAAGGCCGCCTGACCGGCCTAATCACCGTAAAAGATTTCGTGAAAACTGAACAGTACCCCAACTCCACTAAAGACGAAGAGGGACGCTTAAGGGTAGGAGCCGCCCTCGGATATTGGGGAGATACCTGGGAACGCGCCGAAGCCCTGGCGGAAGCGGAAGTGGACGTGCTGGTAGTCGATACCGCCAACGGGGGCGCCCAGCTCGCTCTGGAGATGATTAAAAAGCTTAAAGCCTCTCCCACTTTCTCCGATATTGACATTATTGGCGGCAACGTGGCTACTGCCGAGGGTGCGCAGGCACTGATTGATGCCGGGGCAGATGCGGTGAAAGTCGGGGTAGGTCCCGGTTCAATCTGTACCACCCGCGTAGTTGCCGGGGTAGGGGTACCGCAGATTACGGCGATCAACCTGGCTGCCCAGGCCTGCTCGAAAGCCGATGTGCCATTGATTGCCGATGGTGGTTTGCAGTATTCCGGGGATATTGCCAAAGCCATGGTGGCAGGAGCCGATACCGTGATGCTGGGTTCCCTGCTGGCAGGCTGCGAAGAATCACCAGGTGAACTGGTGTTCGTAAATGGAAAACAGTATAAGCATTACCGCGGCATGGGTTCACTGGGGGCAATGAGTTCGCGCGGACGCAAATCCTATTCCAAGGATCGCTATTTCCAGGCGGAAGTAACCAGTGATGCCCAAATCGTTCCCGAAGGAATCGAAGGGCAGGTGCCGTTCTCCGGGGCTCTGTCGGCGGTGCTCTATCAGCTAATCGGGGGACTGCGACAATCCATGTTCTATACCGGTTCTCACGATATTTCCACCCTGAAGAAGCGTGGTCGTTTCGTAAAGATTACTGGTGCTGGCCTGAGGGAATCGCATCCGCACGATGTACAGATGACTGCGGAAGCTCCCAATTATCATTCGGCAGTTAAGTAACCACGTATTATTTAAACAACAGGTGCAGTAAGTATCGCGCGAGGCAAGGAGTAATTGGTGGGTTGGAGTGAAGGGCCATTTATGGGTTTCGATACCGAAACCACAGGGGTAAAGCCCGCCAGTGATCGGATAGTTACCGCTGCCTGCGTGGAATGGCGGCACGGACAAACCCGGGAACAAACCTGGCTTGCCGATCCCGGGGTTCCTATCCCGGAACCAGCTCAACAAGTGCACGGGATTTCAACCGAGTATGCCCGCGAACATGGGCAACCTTTAGAACAGGTGGTGAAAGAAGTCGCCGAGGTGCTTCAAGCCTGTGGTCAGGCGCAGATCCCGGTGGTTATCTATAACGCCTCTTTTGACCTGCCGCTGCTAGATAACCACCTGGCGCGTTTGGGATTGCCCACTATGCGCGAGCGGGTAGAGTTTTTGCCGATAATTGATCCCCTGGTACTAGATCGGGCTTTGGATCGCTATCGGAAGGGTAAACGCACCTTAGAGGCGCTCGCGGAGTTTTATCAGGTACGTGGGGAAGATAACCTACATGATGCCCTAGTAGACGTGCGGCAAACAATCGCGGTTTTGCGGGCGCTGGGTGCTGCCTATCCCCAACTAGGACAGATGGATTTGCGGCAGCTGCAAGACTACCAGCGCGATCAGTATCGCGAGTGGGCGCAGCATTTTAACCAGTTCCTGCTGTCCAAGGGACGCAGCGCCGATGTAAATGAGGAGTGGCTAGCGTGAGTGAACAGCCCGGTTACGGTTATCGCGGCGAGGGGGAGCCGCACGTGAATCCGCACACCCCTGACGCGGGGCAAGGCCGCTATTTCCCTCCCCGCTCTGCCAGTCAACAGCCACCATCACCTGCCCAGCCGCCGCTTCCTGCAGGCGGGATTCCCCAGGTTCCCCTGCCCGCACAGTCGGATCCCAACCGCTATCAGCAGGTACCCCCAGCTCGGGCAGGAGACCCTCGCCCAGCGGTGCTTCCGCGTCAAAGCGTCCAGCCTGCTCTAGAGCCTTCCCAGCCGGCTGAAAACTATCCGCCAGCAAATCCCGCTCCGGTTCTGCCGGCAGTTGCGCCTTATCCGGCTTCCGCGCTGGAAAGTCCGCGCGCTGACTCGCCGGCAGCCGCAGGGGACTATGATGCGCCCGCTTCGGTTTATGGCACGATGCCCAGTAACCTGCCGGCACCGCACAGTAACTTCACTTCCCCGCAGCCTCAGGCAGTTACCCCTAGCGGATTAACGTCAACTAGCTCGGAAGCAACCGCTGCTTCACCTTTGGACACCTCAAGTTCTGGCGAAGTAGAAGAAACTTCTCCGCAGGTAGCATCCTCTCGGCGTTCCCCGCTGTGGCTGCTGTATGGACTGGTAATCCTGGTTTTAATTGCTTTAGTTAGTTGGCAGATAGTGCGGCTTAGTACCGGGAAGGTGCCATCGGCGGTTCCGCTGGGATCTCAGGCAGAGACCACTGAAACCGTGGCAGCTCCCGAGCCTAAACCGGTAGCGACTACCCAAACTGAGCAGGTCAAAAAAGTGTTAGCGGCACAACCAGTGACGCCGGCACAATTGGGAGGGGACAAAAAGCGAGTAACTTTCCGCTCTCAATCCGGGATTGTGGTTTGTACCATTGCGGAAAAACTAGAGGATGGGGTACCGCCACTAGTTCCCTTGGCAGCTGATGGTTCGGGTGCTCTCGCTAGTGGCAGCGGCGTGGTTTGTGCTACCGCCAGCAATTTTGATGCTGCCGGTAACGTCGGAAAGTGTAAGCAGGGTGATCTTCGCCTGTCTGTACTGGGGGTGTGGGATAGTTCCTCTGGTATTGGTGGGTGCGTAAATGGCACTACTCCGCTGTATCAAGACGTGAAATCTGGTCAAAGGGACAACAGCGGTAAACGCTTTGATCTGCAGCCACTGGGAACAGGTCAATACACTCAGCTAGGTAAATACGCTTGCACTTTCGGAGGCACCGACGCTACCTGCGTAAACGTTTCTACCGGCAAAGGATTCACCTTTACCGATCTGGAAGGATATAAGTTCTTTTAACCCTTAAGCGGGATCCAGTAAACCGAAGCGTTCAAAGGCGACCGCCACTCCGTCCTCTTCAATCGGGGGAGCGACCCAGTCGGCAATCTTGCTAAGTTCTTCTGCCCCGCCTGCCAGGCAGACCCCGATGCCCGCTTCCCGCACCATCTCATAGTCGTTTGCGGAATCTCCAATCGCGAGTGCCTTAACTGAGTCTGTGCCAAAGTGGTGGAGTACTTCCCGCATGGCGGTACCTTTATTAACCCCTTTTACCCCCAGCTCCACCACTTCTCCTACGGGTACGGAAACTGACCCGGGGATCACCATGTAGCGATCCCCGAACAACCGGCGAGCTTCTTCAAAGCTAGAGGGCGCTTCCGGGGATAGGTAGAACATACATTTTCCGGCAGAAGTCGGGATTCCACTGGCTAGATAAGGAGTGATCTGTTCAAGGTAGGCAGACCAATCCCCAGTGGCGGCACGGTCAGATTTGCCGGAGAGACGGAAAAAATCCAGAAAATTCTCGGAGGGATAAAAATGGTCTTTACCTTGCCAAATCCAGGTGGCGCCGGAGCGGCGAAAATAATCTGTCCATTCGGTGATGCCAGCCTGGTCAATCGAATGATCGGCCAGTACTTCGTCTCCCAGTTCTACGTAGGCGCCGTTGGCGGTAATCAACCCGGAAAAAGGCAGAGAAAATAGGGAGGGATACAGCTCCGGATAGGAACGCCCGGTGGCGATAAAAACTTTGTGTCCATTCGCAGTGGCGGTGGTGATAGCTTCCTTTACTTTCGAGCTAATCACCTGGTTATGGTCGATTATGGTTCCATCTAGATCCAAAAAAGCGAACTTGCGCATTGCTGCTCCTTGTAGGGGACACCTGTCTGGGGAGGGTTGGGCAGTTTCCGGGCTGCTTCCACTCTAGGGGAAAACACCAGCTAACGCGTACATGACCTGTTCTCTAAAACAAAAGTGCAGTAGCTGCTTTAGTTAGACAGTGCCTTATAGGTGAGTGCGGGGGAAGGTTTTTCCTCCTGCCCAAAATCCGAAAAACCCGAGGGTTTTCCGGATTTAACGCCCACCCAACCTACTCGGATAAAACCTTTCCCCGCACGACCTCGATATCATGCGCTTCTTTGCTGGAGAAGGATAAGCCATTACCTATTTTCCTCCTGCTCAATATCCACAAAGAACGCTCGAAGTATTGTGCTAGTTGGGGCAGCTCAGATAAAATGAAATTGGTGGCTGTAAGCTACCTCCAAGTGCCGGGGGAGTCCCCCGGCTTTTTAAGGGTTAATACCCAAACATTTGGTGCCCCGAACAGGATTCGAACCTGCGGCCTTTCGCTCCGGAGGCGAACGCTCTATCCACTGAGCTATCGGGGCTGGACTTCAATGATTCTACACATTTACCCCGGAGCTTACTAAATCAACGCCCTCTAATTAGACGTTGATTACATTTAGGAGACAGATGCCAGTGAGGGTGAGTGCAATAATATGTACATGACTTTTTCTAGCCCCTATGAGCACGGTTTCGCCCGGGTTGCGGCCATTACTATTCCCAGCCATCCCGGCGAGCCGGATCGAAACGTACCGGAAATCGCGGCAGCAGCTCGCCAAGCTGCCCGGCAAGGTGCTTGTGTAGCAGTATTTCCGGAGATGTGCATCTCCGGATACACCCTTGATGACTTGGTGTTTTCTGAGCGTCTATTAGCAAGCGTGGAAAAAGGGATAGAAATACTAGCTAAGGCGACTTCCGATTGCGCCGAGCTAATTGTGGTTGGCGCTCCGCTGCGGATAGCAAGACAAATCTATGATTGCGCGGTGTTCTTGGCGCGGGGGAAAGTTATTGCTCTAACTCCGAAAGTTTTCCCCTCTAGCGCCGCTTATGAAAAACGCTACTTTACTTCCGGCGCGCACCTTCCTGCAGATGCGAGCTGGTATGCACCCCAGGTTCCGGGAGCCAGTGAGGCTCCTATCGGAAATGGGATTGTTCATGTCGAGGACGTGGCTGGCCTGTCGGTAGGGGCAGAAGTTGGCTGCGACGCCGTGGCGGCGCGTCCACTGGCGCTGTCTCTTGCCTTGCAAGGGGCAAGCGTAATCGTAAATCCTGCGGCCTATCCTGCTACTTTAGAGGGCGGAGAACAACAGTTACTCCTGGCAAGAGCTACTTCGCGACGCGGGATTTGCGCCTATGTGAGCGCGGGAGCCGGCAATGGAGAATCCTCCTCCGATTCGGCTTGGGATGGACGAACCTTTATCTACCAAGATGGCTCTAAATTAGCGGAAACTGCGCTGTTCCCCGTCGAAACCCAGATTGCCCTCGCCGATATTGATCTGACCGCCCTCGCCAATCGTAGGCGGCGCGAAAGCGGTTTCGCAGGTACTCAAGCCGGGAAAATCGAAAAAACCTGGGAAGTGAAGATTCGTCTAGGAGTAGGAGCGGCCGGGGCGGCAGTACCTTTCGATCCATGGGCAAATGTTTCTAATGTCGCGACTTCGCAGGATGCGCAGGTTGCGCTGTGTCCCTCTCCGGCGAGATTCCCATTCTTACCAGCGGATCAAGAGGGTATCGACCTCGCATGTCAACAGGCGTTCGAGATTCAAGTTTACGGGTTAAAAAAACGTTTACAGGCAGTCGGGAACCCCAAAATGGTGTTGGGGGTATCGGGCGGTCTGGATTCCACCCAGGCACTTTTGGTATGCAGCGAAGTTGTCGTTCGGCTCGGCCTCGAAAAATCCCAAATTTTGGCCTATACCCTGCCCGGTTTTGCCACCTCGGAAGGAACAAAATCTCACGCATATAGGTTGTGTGAATCCTTAGGTATCAAATGCGAGGAAATCGATATTCGCCCCGCTGCCCGGCAAATGCTCGCCGACATGGGGCATCCCTTCGCAGACGGCGCCGCCCAATATGACGTGACCTTCGAGAACGTGCAAGCCGGACTGCGCACCGATTACCTGTTCCGGATTGCTAACCATCAGGGTGGACTGGTGATTGGTACTGGAGATTTATCGGAGGCGGCTCTCGGGTGGTGCACCTATGGGGTGGGCGACCATATGTCGCATTATTCGGTTAATCCCGGGATCCCGAAAACTATGTTGCAAACTATGATCCGCTGGGCTTGCCGGGAAAACCGGTTCGGCGATGCGTGCACTAGAGTCCTGCAAGATATTTTGGCGCAAGAAATTTCCCCGGAACTGATACCGGGAGGCGGAGAAAAACTCCAATCCACCCAGGACACTATTGGCCCCTACGAGCTACACGAGTTCTTCCTCTACCACCTGCTTTTAGGGCGCGAACCCCGCGATATTGCCTATCTGGCTTGGCAAGCCTGGCGAGATAAAGATAACGGGGTTTGGCCGGCAGATCTGCCGGAATCAGATCGTCACCAATATGGTCTGGAAACTATTTTGCGCTGGCTGCGCGAGTTATTGCGCCGCTTCTTTACTTCCCAGTTTAAGCGGACTTGCGTGCCTGGCGGACCGGGAATAACTGCTGGATTTGGTCTTAGTCCCCGCTCTGACCTGCGGATGCCCTCCGATGTTTCTGGGAGGCTATGGATTAAGCAGGTTGAACAATTACTATCGGATTTAGAGGACGAAAAGTAAGCTACCTGCGATAAAGGCTTGGCAAACTGGATTTTTCCGGGGATAACCCAGCCTCGTCCTCATCGAAAGCGACGACCTGTCGCCATAGGACACGCAACCTCCAGTTGCGGGAGATGGAACACTCTAAATTAACTAAGCGGGGACGATGGGCTATTTTGGAACTAAGAAAGAAAAAGGTGAAACCGGGGTTTAGGGCAGCATTTTGGTAGCTATCTAAATGGTTTTCACCCTAGAAAATGGCGCATAGCGCCCGAATGTAGGAGGAACAGTGAGCGAACGGGAAGCAAAGCTAACCCCAGAAATGCTAGCGGAAATGCGCAATGATTTTGGCGCGGATCCACACGGCAAGCTAATGCAAAACGCGGTGACTAACTCTGACTTGGATCAAGTGGCGCAAAATCACCAGGTAGTTGCGTTCGCTGACCGTTCTATGTCGCACAAGCTAGATGCATGGCCGGTGGCTAATCAAAAGAAATCGGGGCGCTGCTGGCTGTTCGCCGGTCTAAACCTGCTGCGTTCGTCCATGATCAAGCGGTTGAACGTAGAGAATTTCGAATTCTCCCAGACCTACCTGTTCTATTGGGACAAACTAGAAAAAGCGAACTACTTCCTAGAATCTCAAACTGAGCTGGCCGATCGCGACCTGGATGACCGTACCGTGGCTCACCTGCTGTCTGACCCGATTGGGGACGGTGGCCAGTGGAATATGTTTGTGGCACTGGTGGATAAATACGGGGTAGTGCCCAAGTGGGCAATGCCGGAAACTGAATCCTCTTCTAATTCGCGGAAAATGGATCGTATCTTGGAGCGTTACTTGCGGGAGGGCGCCCTCGCGGTGCGCAAAGCCGCGCACAATAATCCCGAAACTGTCGGGGAAGTAAAGGCGCGTTTACTCAGCGGGGTGCACCGGATTTTAAATATCCATTTGGGAACCCCGCCGGAAAAGTTTGTTTGGCAATATAACGATAAAGACAACAAGTTTGAGCGTCTAGGAGAGGTTACTCCCCAAGAGTTCGCGGATAAATATATCGTCAATGACCTGCGTAACTATGTATGCTTGGTGAATGATCCACGGGAAGCTAACCCGTACGGAAAGACCTATACCGTCGATCGCCTGGGCAATGTGCTGGGCGCTGCCCCGGTACGTTACCTAAACGTCCCCATCCAGGTGATGAAAGATTGCGCGGCTACGGTATTGCAGGCCGGAAAACCGGTGTGGTTCGGTTGCGACACCGAGCAGCAGGCAGATAGGGAACTGTCGCTGTGGGATAAGAATCTCTATGACTATGGCGCGGTCTATGGAGTGGACTTTGGGATGGACAAGGAAGAACGGCTGCTTTCCCACGAATCCCTAATGACTCACGCCATGCTATTTGTAGGGGTAGACATGCTAGATGGAGCTCCGCGCCGCTGGCGGGTGGAAAACTCTTGGGGCTGCGAAGACCGTGCCGACGAGGGTTTTTACACTATGAACGATTCCTGGTTCGACGAGTATGTTTTTGAAATCGCGGTGCACCGGGATCGGCTCCCCGCTAAATCCAAGATAAATGTCCACTGTAGTATCCGGATCCAGTTTTTTGAGGGTTTTTGCGGTAAGATAGAGCGGTGCAATTCCAACGCCACCGCCCACCAATGCGACTTTGCCTTTCACCTCCGGAAATCCGTTTCCGTGAGGACCGTCCAGCGTGATTTCATCTCCTGCTTTCAGCCCTGCAAAAATCTCGGTTCCCTTTCCGACTACCTTATATAAGAAGCTGACCGTCTCCGGATCTGCGTCAAACACACTAATCGGTCTGGACAGAACCGGATATTCATTCCAAGCTCTCAGCATATAAAACTGTCCCATTGCAGCCTGGTTTTTCTCTTTTACCTTCATAAGATAGAAGTCTTCATTGACACGTTCATTCTGTAAAATCTCAGCCATGTTTCTATACCTCTCCTACTTTCTGTTTTGTGATTGCTGAAATGACAATAGTCAGCAAAATGTTGGTGAAAAATGCCCACATAAATCCAGGCCATCCAAGCGGAGTCACCTTAAGGATTCTTGTTGCGAATAAAATGATGATTCCGGCAGTCATACCGCAGGATGCGCCAGCTTTGGTACAGCCTTTCCAATACAGTCCCAGTAAAAACGCCGGTGCTAACTGAGCCAGTCCGGTATACGCAACATCCTGTACGATCTGAACCAGGGTTTCCGGCGGATCCAGTGCCATGATTCCACAGGCAACTGCGATAGCCAGCACAATTCCCCTGGACAGCAGCATGTTCTGCTTGTCTGAAATTTTTCCTTTATGGTTTAATAAAACCAAATCCTGGGAAACAATCTGGGAGGAAACCAGGAGCATTGCGTTGATCGTAGAGATACCTGCTGCGATTGCTGCTGCCATAACCAGCGCTGCTACCAACCAGTTGGAATGCAGAAGCATGAGAACTGGAAGAATATTATCTGCAGCGCCTACCTGCTCCGGAGTTGCTAAAAGATGTCCTGCCAGGCCAATAAATAAGGTTGCGACACCATAAATCAAAATCTGGGATACCGGAATACTGATTGCGGATTTTGCAATTGCGTCCTCATCCTTTGCCATCAGGGATTTGCTCCAGATGTGCGGGCAGAACCATATTCCAAACGGAAGTACTAAAAACTGCATGATCCAGTATTTATCGGTATAAAGCCCCTGCGCGCCCGGACGGGATAACATCTCCGGAGCCTGATTGATAATGCCGGTAAACAGTTCTTTGATTCCTCCCACCGGAGCAATCGCGATCCATGCGGCCAGAACAATACCAACCATTAAAATGATTGCCTGAATTGCATCAAGAAGTACAACGCCCCCGGCTCCTCCGATCAATACATACATCAGGGAAAACAGGATGGAAACAATAATTGCTGCTGTATAGGAAATTGCGTTTCCGCTGACAATGCTCATAGCTCTCGCGTTTC
>QWCE01002681.1_pt1 | contig 21451 bp, 15 predicted proteins | sample 1972531 | NCBI WGS metagenome assembly QWCE01 (sample SAMN09866716, study PRJNA288562) | Human gut metagenome isolate term4_stool, whole genome shotgun sequencing... | reverse complement strand
ATGCCGTAAGAGCCGTGCTGGATAAGGGTTCGGAGATAATCCGGCTGGCAAAAGAAGAAAGGAAGAAATACAACAATGGATAAGACAAAAATCATCGTGGTGGAGGACAACATCGTGTATTGCGAGTTTGTCTGCAACCTGCTGGTACGTGAGGGATTCCGTACCGTGCAGGCTTTCCACCTCTCGACAGCGAGGAAACTTCTGCAACAAGCCGCTGACGGGGACATAGTGGTTTCCGACCTGCGCTTACCCGATGGTGACGGCATCGACCTGTTGCGTTGGATGCGCAAGGAGGGTATGACGCAGCCGTTCATCATCATGACCGACTATGCCGAAGTGCATACGGCAGTTGAAAGCATGAAACTCGGTTCGCTGGACTACATACCCAAACAACTCGTGGAGGACAAACTCGTGCCTCTGCTCCGTACCATACTGAAAGAACGGAATATCGGGCGAAGCCGTATGCCCGTGTTTGCCCGTGACGGTTCCGCCTTTCAGAAAATCATGCACCGGATAAGGCTGGTAGCCCCCACCGATATGAGTGTGCTGATCTTCGGAGAGAACGGCACGGGCAAGGAGCATATCGCCCACCATCTGCATGACAAAAGCAAGCGTTCTGGCAAACCGTTTGTGCCTGTGGACTGCGGATCGTTAAACAAAGAGCTTGCTCCATCGGCATTTTTCGGACACGTCAAAGGGGCGTTCACCGGTGCGGACAGTGCCAAGAAAGGATATTTCCATGAAGCCGAAGGCGGCACGCTGTTCTTGGACGAGGTGGGCAACCTCGCACTGGAAACCCAGCAGATGCTACTGCGCGCCATACAGGAACGGAGATACCGCCCGGTGGGTGACAGAACAGACAAGAGTTTCAATGTCCGTATTATCGCTGCCACCAACGAGAATCTGGAAAAGGCGGTCAATGAAAAGCGTTTCCGGCAGGATTTGCTGTACCGTCTGCATGATTTCGAGATAACCGTTCCGCCGCTGCGTGATTGTCAGGAGGACATCATGCCGTTGGCGGAGTTCTTTCGTGAGATTGCGAACAATGAACTGGAATGTAATATTATCGGCTTTGACGGGGAAGCCCGGAAGACATTGCTGACCCATGCTTGGCCGGGAAATGTCCGTGAGCTTCGGCAGAAAATCATGGGTGCGGTGTTGCAGGCGCATACGGGACTTGTCACAAAAGAACATCTGGAACTTGCCGTAACAAAACCTAACTCACCTGTCAGCTTCGCACTGCGCAACGATGAAGAAGATAAAGAGCGGATTCTGCGTGCTTTGAAGCAGGCTGACGGGAACCGGAAGGTCGCTGCCGAACTGCTTGGAATAGGCAGGACAACACTCTATAATAAACTGGAAGAATATGGATTGAAGTATAAATTTGAGCAACCATAGCCCGCAATTCACCGGATTTGTATGATTTTGATTATCAGAATTTGGTTAATTCTTAAAATAATATTATCTTCGCATTGAGCTATTTGAAATGATTGGGAATCATGCAAAATGATGAAGATAGGTGGTTTCTAAACCATTACCTATACCTTTATTATTGGTTTGCAATTTATTGATAATCAAGCATACATTAGTTAGTGCAACAAATGTGAAACCGCAAAAAATGAAAACATCCCGTACCTGTTCTACTCGCTTAATCGTGAACTCTTTGGCAAGAATGATTTTAATCTCGTCCATTGTCAGAAATTCAGGATCGGTTTCTTCCAGTTTGAAACGGTAGTAAGCAAATGGATCTTTCTTTATCCAGTCGTTTTCCAAAGCAATGCGGATAATCTTCTTCAAGTTCTTTAGTCGGGTGATAGCAGAGTTCTGCGCACAACCCTTTTCAATCTTCAAAAAAGCATCGAACTTAGAAATGAAGTTGGCTTCCAAGTTGTTCAGAGCAATATCCGATAGCTGGTATTCTTTCTTAATGAATTCTTCCAAATATCGGGTAGTGGTTTCATACCGTTGAACAGTCTTACTAACGAAATCTTTGCCGATTAACTTGCGGCTTTGTTCGTTATGCTCCCTGAATACCTGCAATAGCGTTTTGCTATCTTCGTCCACACCATAAAACAACTTTCTCACAAGATCAACGGTGATAACTTTGCCGGAAGTTTCCAGTTCTCTATAAATTTGGTGTATGTGTGAACGTGTGATTTCTAAGTAGTGGTTCAGTTCCACCGACATACGGTCTTTGCCTTTTGAATTTTCTTTTGCCTGATTCCATAGGTTTACAGGATAGCTTCTTTTGATAGAAATATCTACCATACAGCCATTTACGGTGATTCTCATGCACACGGGTGCTTCCCCGTTCTTTAATAATTTGCCTTTCTTGATGAAGAACAATACAGAAAATGATTTTCGAGCCATTTTACATCGTTTTTAAAGTTACAAAACTATGTATTCTCTTACAAAGTAAGTTTATGCAAAAGACTATGAATCAGTGAGAAAGGTGCAAATTCGTGGGACTTTTTCCGACTAAATTTTAGTCCCACGATTTATCCACCGATAATATGCTTGAAACAGCTATTTACTGCTACCTGCCAGAAAAAAGAAATCCCCGATAATGCTTGATTATCAGGGATTTACTTGATTCTTCTTGTTGTTTCAGTGATCCGCCTGGGGCTCGAACCCAGGACCCCAACATTAAAAGTGTTGTGCTCTACCAGCTGAGCTAGCGAATCATCCTGTGCGTTACTTTTGTAATGCGAGTGCAAAGATAGGGGGTTTTATTTTATTATACAAATTTCAAGAGGGGTAAATTTTAGTTTTTTCATGGGGAGCAAACGCAAGAAACAAGATATAAGCACTTTACATCACGTATTACATCATGCATAAACCGGTTACATATCTTCACGAGACGAAGACGAACCACAATCCTAAATCGTTAGGATCACACAACCTAAAGCCACATGATCGCACAGTCCTAACCACAACGCCGCACAACCTCTCCTACCCTTCATTTATGATAACGCTAAAACTCAACTTCCGAGGAATAGCATATCTACCGGCTTCTTTCACAAGAGAATTGAACCGAGTAATCTCCACACGCCAAACTTGGCAATCGGTAGATATCTGATACCTATGATCTTTGTTCATTTGTAAAATAAAAGATATTTACGTAGATTTGTACACCATTATTTTAAGTTAAGGAACCAATTAACACACAAAAAATTATATGGCAGACGATAAGAAGATTATTTTCTCGATGGTAGGCGTGAATAAGATCTTTCCGCCTCAAAAACAGGTTTTAAAGAATATATATCTGTCCTTTTTCTATGGGGCGAAGATCGGAATCATCGGATTGAATGGTTCCGGTAAATCTACGTTGCTGAAGATTATCGCCGGTATCGATAAGGATTATCAAGGAGAGGTGGTCTTCTCCCCCGGGTATTCCGTAGGGTATCTGGAGCAGGACCCTAAGTTGGAGCCGGGCAAGACCGTGAAGGAGATTGTGCAGGAAGGCGTGCAGGAGATCGTGGACACCTTGAAAGAATATGAGGAGGTGAACGAGCGATTCGGCGATCCGGAGGTGCTGGAAGATCCGGATAAGATGGATGCCTTGATCAACCGTCAGGCGGAGTTGCAGGACAAGATCGACGCTACGGACGCATGGAACCTCGACAGCCGTCTGGAACGTGCCATGGACGCTTTGCGTTGTCCGCCGGAGGATCAGGTGGTGGATACGTTGTCCGGAGGCGAGCGTCGCCGGGTGGCCCTTTGCCGATTGCTGCTCCAGCAGCCGGACGTATTGCTGTTGGATGAGCCGACCAACCACTTGGACGCCGAGTCGATCGACTGGCTGGAGCAACATCTGCAACAATATGCCGGTACCGTTATCTGCATCACGCACGACCGTTACTTCCTAGACCACGTGGCCGGATGGATCCTTGAGCTGGATCGTGGCGAGGGTATCCCTTGGAAGGGTAATTACTCCTCTTGGCTAGACCAGAAGACGAAGCGTATGGCTCAAGAAGAGAAGCAAGTCAGCAAGCGCCGTAAGACCTTGGAGCGTGAACTGGAATGGATCAATATGGCGCCGAAGGCCCGTCACGCCAAGGGTAAGGCACGCCTGAACTCGTACGAGGCCCTCTTGAACGAGGACCAGAAGGAGCGTGAGGCTAAGCTGGAGATCTTCATCCCGAACGGCCCTCGCTTGGGCAATAAGGTGATCGAGGCACAGCATGTGGCAAAGGCGTTCGGCGATAAGCTGCTGTTCGATGATTTGAACTTCATGCTTCCCCCGAACGGTATCGTGGGAGTCATCGGGCCAAACGGTGCCGGTAAGACTACCTTATTTAAGATGATCATGGGCATGGAAAGCATCGACAAGGGGACCTTCGAGGTGGGCGAGACCGTACAAGTAGGTTACGCCGACCAGACCCATAAGGATATAGACCCGAAAAAGACCGTTTACCAAGTCGTATCCGGCGGACAAGAATTCATCCGTATGGGCGGCAAGGAGGTGAACGCACGCGCTTACCTGTCTAAATTCAATTTCGCGGGAGCGGATCAAGAGAAGCTATGCGGCGTACTCTCCGGAGGAGAGCGTAACCGCCTGCATCTGGCGCTGACGCTGAAAGCGGACGCAAACGTATTGCTGCTCGACGAGCCGACCAACGATATCGACGTGAACACGCTACGTGCCTTGGAGGAGGGGCTGGAGAACTTCGCCGGTTGCGCCGTCGTCGTCTCTCACGACCGTTGGTTCTTGGACCGTATCTGTACCCATATCCTGTCGTTCGAGGGTGATTCCAACGTGGTCTTCTACGAAGGGACCTATTCCGAGTACGAGGAATACAAACGTAAGACCTTGGGCGACGCCGAGCCGAAACGGGTACGCTATCGCAAACTAATCGTTGATTAATCATACTATAAATAGAGTTTAATGCCATGAAAAAAAGAATGCTATCTTTGGCTGTATTAGCCGCTTCCCTCTTCTGTTTCTCCGATGGGGCGAACGCACAGAAGACCGAGAAACTGTTCAACGGGAAAGACCTGTCTAACTGGAATTTCGTAGTCGACAAAAACTCCGTCCCCGCCGATCAGGTCTATTCCGTACGCGACGGTAAGATCTTCATCACCGGCCAGCCTTTCGGCTATATGTACACCAAGGAGAAATACAGCGACTATAAATTGCACGTGGAATGGCGTTGGCCGAATGGGGATTCCAACGCAAACAGCGGCATCTTCCTGCATATCGCAGACCTAAAGAACCCCTTCCCGAACGGGATCGAGTGTAATCTGCAAGCCGGGAGGGCCGGATTGTTCGTACTGCTGGGAGGCTCCGACCTTGTCGAGTACCAGCAACGCCCGGGAGAGGAACGTCCCTTCTTCCCTGTCGTAAAGAACGTGAACCCGTCCAGCGAGAAGCCCGCCGGAGAGTGGAACGAGGCGAACATCTTCGTGAAAGACGGCGTCATCACCGTTTACATCAACGGCGTATACCAGAACACCGGAACCAACAAGGTGAAGGAAGGCCATATCGGGCTACAGAGCGAGGGTAAGGAGGTTGAGTTCAGAAACGTAACCCTCACCAAGTGGTAAGCGGAGCCGTTTCCGGCGCATCTGTAATAATTAAACGGAATCTTTTAAATAGTATTAAAATAATATAGTACATTCGCGAGGATTCCTTTTCAATGAGGAACATATCATTGCAATAACCAATTTAAGAGGTAATGAAAAGAGACAACATCATTTTTGACATTATCGAGAAGGAGCACCAACGCCAATTGAAAGGCATTGAGTTGATCGCTTCCGAGAACTTTGTCAGCGACCAGGTCATGCAGGCCATGGGAAGCTGTCTGACCAACAAATACGCCGAGGGATATCCCGGCAAGCGTTATTATGGGGGTTGCGAGGTAGTAGACCAAAGTGAGACGATCGCTATCGAACGGTTGAAAAAGCTATTCAACGCCGAATGGGCCAACGTGCAGCCTCACTCCGGGGCGCAGGCCAACGCAGCCGTATTCTTCGCCGTATTGAATCCGGGCGACACGTTCCTCGGGTTGAACCTGTCGCATGGCGGACACCTGTCCCACGGTTCACCAGTAAATAGCTCCGGCGTTCTCTATCACGCTACCGAATATAATGTAAAGGAAGATACCGGACGGGTGGACTACGACCAGATGGAGGAAGTAGCCCTTCGTGAGAAACCGAAATTGATCGTTGGCGGTGGTTCCGCTTATTCCCGTGACTGGGATTACAAACGTATGCGTGAGATAGCCGACAAGGTAGGCGCCTTATTGATGATCGATATGGCTCACCCGGCAGGCCTGATCGCCGCCAGTTTACTGAACAACCCGCTGGAGTACGCTCACATCGTAACGTCTACGACGCATAAGACCCTGCGGGGTCCTCGTGGCGGTATCATCCTGCTGGGTAAGGATTTCGAGAATCCTTGGGGCAAGAAGACACCGAAAGGCGAGATCAAGAAGATGTCTCAGTTGTTGGACTCCGCCGTATTCCCGGGTATCCAAGGCGGTCCGCTGGAGCATGTGATCGCGGCCAAGGCCGTAGCCTTCGGAGAGGCTTTGGAGCCGGAATACAAGACGTACCAAGCACAGGTGAAAGCGAACGCCGCCGCTATGGCCAAGGCCTTCACGGACAAAGGGTACAAGATCATCTCCGGCGGTACGGACAACCACAGCATGCTGATTGACCTGCGCACGAAGTTCCCCGACCTGACCGGTAAGGTGGCCGAGAAAGCCTTGGTAGCCGCCGACATCACGGTGAACAAGAACATGGTTCCGTTCGACAGCCGCTCGGCCTTCCAGACCTCCGGTATCCGTGTGGGTACGCCCGCTATCACGACCCGTGGCGCTAAAGAGCCGCTTATGGGCGAGATCGTGGAACTGATCGACACCGTATTGGCCGCTCCCGAATGCGATAAGACTATCGGCGCCGTTCGTGAGAAGGTGAACGGTATCATGAAGGAATATCCTATCTTCGCATGGTAAATAGGAAATTGAGAATTGAGAATTGAAAAGGATGCCAAACGGCATCTTATCTTCAACTCTCAATTCTCTTTTTAAACTCTCAAAAACATCTAAACAATATTCAATTTTCAACTTTCAATTTTTAATTCTATGAAAAAGCTCCTTGCTACAATCTGCGCCGGCGCTGTCTTGGGCCTGATGGCCTCGTGTGATGATGCTCCCGGTAAAGCGAAAGCTTACAACCAAGGTATCAACATCATCCCGACACCGGTCAGCCTTACGCAGAACGAGGGAAACTTCAAGCTAAACAAAAACACGAAGATCTACGCTTCCACCCCGGAGGCGAAAACCGTAGCCGAGTTCTTCGCGGCTAAAATGAACACGGCGACAGGCTACCAGATAGCTACCGCCGACAAAGAGACCTCCGACGGTATCTCGTTGGTTATCGACGGCTCTCTGGACGTAAACGACGAGGGATACACGTTAGACGTAGCCGACAGCGGCGTCCGTATCAAGGCCAAGACCCCTCAAGGTCTTTTCTACGGTATGCAATCGTTCTTGCAATTGCTGCCCGCCGAGATCGAGAGTCCTTCCGCCGTGAAAGGTATCGCATGGACCGCTCCGGCCGTATCTATCAAGGACGAGCCTCGTTTCGGTTACCGTGGTATCATGCTAGACCCCTGCCGCCATTTCATCCCGGTAGAGAATATCAAGAAGCAGCTGGATGTATTGGCCTTGTTCAAGATCAACCGCATGCATTGGCACCTGACCGACGACCAAGGATGGCGTATCGAGATCAAGAAGTATCCGAAACTGACCGAGATCGGCTCTAAGCGCATCGATGGCGAGGGTACCGAGTACGGAGGCTTCTATACCCAAGAGGAGGTGAAGGATATCGTTAAATACGCGGCGGATCGTTTCATCACGATCGTTCCCGAGATAGAGCTTCCGGGACACGAGATGGCCGCTATCGCCGCCTATCCGGAGCTGTCTTGCGAGGGTAAGCAGGGTACTCCCCGTATCATCTGGGGCGTGGAAGACATCGTATTATGCGCCGGCAAGGAAGAGCCCTTCCAGTTCTTCGAGGACGTGATCGCCGAGGTAGCTCCCCTATTCCCGGGCGAGTATTTCCATATCGGAGGCGATGAGTGCCCGAAGACGAGCTGGGAGAAATGCCCGCTTTGTCAGGCCCGTATCCGTAAGGAAGGCTTGAAAGGCGACAAGGAGCATACGGCCGAGGAGAAATTGCAGAGCTATTTCGTACAACGCATGGAGAAGGTCGTAAACAAGCACGGCAAGAAGATGATCGGATGGGACGAGATCCTCGAGGGAGGTCTGGCTCCATCGGCCACGGTAATGTCTTGGCGAGGTGAGGAAGGCGGTATCGCCGCCGCTAGCATGAACCACGACGTGATCATGACCCCGGGAAGCGAGGGCATGTATATCGACCAGTTCCAAGGCGACTACAAGATCAACCCGGTATCTATCGGAGGATTCACCACGGCGGAGCGGGTCTATAAATACAACCCCGTCCCCGACACGCTGGCAGCGGCCGGTAAAGGGCATTTCATCAAGGGCGTGCAATGCAACGTATGGAGTGAGTACCTTTATAACACGGACATCATGGAGTACCGTATCTATCCTCGTATCCTAGCCCTCTCCGAGATCGCTTGGAGCCCGCTGGACCGGAAGGATTACAAGGACTTCGAACGCCGTCTGGACAACGCTCAGGTTCGCCTAGACGGACACGGTATCAACTACTACATCCCGCAGCCCGAGCAACCGAACGGTTCTTGCAACTTCGTGGCTTTCACGGACAAGGCTACCATGACATTCACCACGAACCGTCCGATGAAGATGGTCTACACGCTGGATGGCACCGAGCCTACCCCGGAATCTACCGTATATACGGCTCCTTTCGACATCACCGAGACTACGACCGTGAAGATCGCTTCCGTGTTGCCTTCCGGCAAGATGGGTAAGCCCCGCACGATCCTCGTGGAGAAACAAACGCTGGCTCCCGCCAAGGAGGTAGCCAAGACGACCCCGGGCCTCGACATGGAGGTATTCGATGGCATGTACCTAAGCGTAAATAATCTGGAGGCCGCTCAGAAGACCGGTAAGAAACAGGTCATCAAGACGACCCGTGAGCTGACCAACCAAGTGCCCGCCCCCGAATCCATGCGAGGCGTGAAGCAATACGCCGCTATCGCTACCGGCTACGTGAATATCCCGGAGGATGGCGTTTATTACATCTCTTCCGATTTAGAGGAGGTATGGATCGACGGCAAGTTGATGGTCAATAACGGTGGCGAGGTAAAACGCTTCTCCCGTCATGACACCTCCGCGGCCTTGGCAAAAGGCTTGCACGAGATCAAGCTGGTATTCCTCGGACACATCATCGGAGGTTGGCCTTCCAACTGGAACGACGGCAGCGTACAACTCCGTAAATCGGATGCCGAGAAATTCACGCCGATCACGGCTGAGATGCTAAGTCATTAAGATCATTTCCGAAGGGGGGAAGCGAGCGATCCTCCCCCCGATATATAAACCGCAGGGGCGGGATTCGTCCGCCCTCCCACGCATACACGGCACGGGAGGCGGACAGATCCCGCCCCTACTGCATTCTTCCGGCGAATATAATTGTGTTTAATAGCGAACACTACTGTGTTCAACCATGAATACTATTGTGTTCAACCGCAAACACTACTGTTTTTTTACCCTCAACTCATACAAGTCGTGGCGACGGTCCCGAAGGTTACGCACGCTACCATACGTATGCAACTCGTTGAGCAAATCAAGGTCCACGTCCGATACAAGGATCATCTCCGTATTCGGGGTTGCCTCCGCACGCTTGCCATCGGTCGGGAAAGCGAAATCGCAAGGCGTGAACACACCCGACTGGGCGTACTGTATATCCATATTATGCACACGAGGCAGGTTGCCCACGCTGCCCGCTATCACCACGAAGCACTCGTTCTCGATCGCCCGGGCTTGAGCACACACACGAACCCGAGAGTAACCGTTCTGCGTATCCGTAAGGAAAGGCACGAAGAGGATCTGCATCCCTTGGTCGGCCATGATACGGGAAAGCTCCGGGAATTCCACGTCATAACAGATCAGCACGCCGATCCGGGCGCAATCCGTATCAAACGTCTTCACCATCTTCCCGCCCGAGAGTCCCCAGCTCTTCTGCTCGTCCGGGGTGACATGTACCTTCTCGTACATCTCGTAGGAGCCGTCACGACGGATCAGGTATCCCACGTTATATAGCGCCCCGTCCTCCTTCAGCAAAGGCATGCTACCGGTGATGATATTGATATTGTAACTGATGGCGAGGTTCACGAATCGCTCACGGATCTCCTCGGTGTACTGGGCCAGCCCACGGATGCTCTGCGCCTCGCCCAGATGGTTGAACTTGGCCATCAGCGGAGCGTTGAAATACTCGGGGAAAAGGACGAAGTCGCTCTTGTAATCGGATACGGCGTCGACGAAGAACTCCACCTGCTCGAACACGTCGTCCAGTGTCTTATAAGGCCGCATCTGCCATTGTACCAGACCGACACGCACGGTTGTCTTCTTATCCACGTAATCCGTCGTAGGCGGCTGGTAATAGATATTATCCCATTGCAGCAGGGTAGCGCAATGCTTCGACTCCTCGTCGTTCGGCAAGTAGTTCATCATCACTTTCCGCACGTGGAAATCGTTGGAGAGCTGGAAGGTGAGCACCGGGTCGTAGATCTGGCGTGAGCGCACCTTCTCGATGTATTCCTTCGGACGCATATGATCGGCGTATTTATAATAGTTCGGGATACGTCCGCCGAACATGATCGCCTTCAGGTTCAACTTCTCGCACAGCTCCTTCCGGTACTCGTACATACGGCGGGCCAGCCGGAGGCCCCGGTAGTCCGGATGGATGAACACCTCTATACCATATAATATATTCCCGTTCGGGTTATGCGTGCTGAACGTCTCGTTGCCCGTTACCTTGGCGTAGGTATGATCCCCTTTCACCATGTCATAATCCACGATGATGGAGAGGGCGCATCCTACGATCCGGTCATCCACCAGCGTCACGACCTGTCCCTCGGGAAATATCCGTATCAACGTCTCGATCTGCTTGCGGGTCCAGAAAACATCCTTGTCGGCGTATACCCTCTTGAAAGATTGCGACAACTGCGTATAGTCCTCAAGCTGCAAGCTCCGGAGCTCTACCTTGTTTATCTTATGCATTGGTTCCATAACACATTTTTTTTGTTAAAGTCGCCGCGAAGTTAGGATAAATACAGATAAAGTGTACCGGCCCTCCTGCCCTATCTGACCTACTCCATGTATAATTTCAAGATCGTCACTGAATTAGGCGGGAAATTATAGATTAGCGGGCCGCTCATCGGGAATACGATAGGCTCGGTGACAGGCGTTACGGCCCCCGGGTTCTCAAACGTATTACGAGCCTCCGGCTCCCCTCTCAATTGGATCAGCTCCGCCTGGTTACGGATATTCACTCCCTCGATACGCAAAGAGGTCTTCTCCTCGTGGCGGGTCGTATTCACGACCTTCAAGTAAATCACCCGGTTCTCCTTGTCGAGGGTAGCCACGGATACCAACGACGGGATCGGACGCATATCCACCTCATGCAGCAATACGCCGTCCACATAGCAACGGACGCGCTCGTACTCGCACGTCATGCGAACCGTATACCACCGGTTACTCTCAAAAGGGAAGCGCACGGGAGAGACCAAGCTATCCTTCACGCCACCTACCTGATGGTACAGCTCGCTCGTTCCCGCCCCGATCGTCAGGGCGATATAATCCGCCTGCTCGCCCGTCCGCCCGTTGTCGCGGAGGCGAAGCTGTATCTGCCCGCTACCTTTCGTACGCCGGACGGTAGCCGTATATTCATAGGCGTAGCTCGTAGAGTCGCCGAACAATACCTGGTTCCACCGGTTGGCCTCCGGCACCAACGTACCAGCCTCCGGGACCCTCCATCCCCCGCTCATCACGGATATATCCGATACGGGCACGCCGTCGATCCGCACGTCCTTGAACTCATAGCTATTATCAAACATCTCTACGCCCGCCCGGCCCGTACGTACCTGTGGCTTCTCGTAGGTATCCACGATCGTCTTCAACACCTCATCCCCCCGATGGCGGGTAAACATCTTTAATAAATGGTAGGAAGGAGAGACCACCGCCTGATGGGTGTTGAAAGAGATCAACGGATGGCGCTGGTTCTCGAACCCGGCGTTGCCCAATACCGGGGCATACGCCAAGCGGCGTACCATATCCGGGTTCTCCTCCGCCCCGACCAAGAAACAGGCCTCGGCCACCGCCGCCCGGAGCGTACCGGCCAAGGGTCGCTCCGTCGTCCCGAACTCCCCGATAAACACCGCCGGCGAACGTCGGGAATACCGGTCGCTATTAAACCGGCCGGAGTTCGATAGGAAGAAATTCTCCCCGGCGTAATAATGGGAATCCACCCACTCGCTACGGCCTCGCTTCGTGAGGGGCGAACTGCTGATAACGGTAATCTCCGGATAGGCCTCCTTGATCGCCTTGCGGAAAAGCTCAAAGCGCCTGAAATACTCCCCGCCATAGTTCTCGCTGCCGATCTCGACATACTTCAAGTTGAAAGGTTCCGGATGCCCGTTCCTCGCACGCAGGGCGCCCGGCAGGGAATCCGCCGGGGCGTTCGCGTAGGCGATAGCGTCCAAGGCATCTCCCGTGAGCTTATCCATCGCCGTGATATCCTCGTAGCGGGGCCGGCGGCTTTGGCTCGTGATCCCGCTATTAATAACGTAGATAGGCTCCGCCCCCATATCCTCGCACATTTGCAAGTACTCGTGGTAGCCCATGCCGTTCGTCGTACCATAGGCCCATACGTTCCAGAAATGCTTACGCTCCGAGATATCGCCCAGCGTCTCCCTCCAGATAGGGTACGTACCCGCCGTATACCCCTCCACGAAACTGCCTCCGGGGAAACGGATAAAACGAGGGGCCAAGGAATCGACCAGCGCCGCCAAGTCCGGTCTCAGCCCGTTCTTCCGTCCCTTCCACGTATCCTCCGGGAAGAGGGATACCACATCCAGCCAAAACACGGCGGAGGTATCGGCCGTGATCGTCAAGACCGCGTTCGGCGCGTCCTCCGTAGCCGTAAACGTATGCCTGTATCGTTTCCACTCGTATAGCGGCGCTACCTGAAACACATCGCTCAAGACCGTATTAGCCATCGAGTCCTCCAAGGCCACCCGGATGGTACGGGGCACCATATTCGCCCCCTTGGCGAAAAACGATAGATCGTATCGTTCCCCTTTCCGGATCGGTATCCCCCGGTATCCCTCGGCTATCACGCCTCCGCGCCCCGACTCCCCGGAAGTCGATACGGCCACGAGCAACGACCGCCGGTTCTTATCATTCACCAGCTCCTTCATATCCGGGTATATCTGTGTATTAGGGACGATCCGCCTCCATCCCGGTACGGAATCTCCCCGCATGAAAGGGATCGTCCATCCATTCGGGGTAATCAAGACGTTCCGGGCGGCGTCGTAAGGGCAGTTCAAGGGTGGCACGCCATCCTCGAAGCTCCGGTTCTGGATCAGCTCGGCGTACAGCCCCCCATCGATCCCGTGGTTGATCTCCTCAATGGTCAAACCATACAGATCCGGGTTCACGGGAACCGTCAGACCATCCGCCTCCACGGTTATCGTAGAGATCACCGGCATCTCCGGCTGGCAAGAGGACAAGCCCATCCCGACAATAGCGCCAACCAATAAATGAATAACATCAAAATCTATATATTTCCTCCAACGCATCTTCGAATACTCATCTCATTTATGTGCGTACAAACTTAATCAAAAAATCGCAGTTTCCCCTATTTTCAAAGTCCGAACTGTTTTTTCAAAAAAACAATTGAAAAACATAGATTTTTTCAATTTAATATCCTAAATTTGCATAATAGATAAAACAAAAGACGACAATATTATACGACTCTATGGAGAAATCTGTTCTTTTAGTGGATGACAAGCAAGAAATCGCAAAGATAATCATGCTTTATTTATCAAGTACTTACAAGGTATCCTATAAAGAAAATCCTTTGAAAGCGATCGCTTGGCTTCAAGAAGGCAATTTACCGGATTTGATCATCTCTGACTTGAATATGCCAGAAATGTCCGGAGAGGAATTCTTGGTTTATTTAAAAGCGAACGATATGTTCAGCCATATACCGGTCTTGATCCTATCGAGCGTAGAGAGCAGCTCAAATAGAATACGTTTGTTTGAGGAAGGGGCGGAAGACTTTATCTTGAAGCCTTTCAATCCAGAGGAATTAAGGGTAAGGGTAAAACGAATATTAAGATAATGAATTATGTCTTTTTCGGTAATAACGTGCCGTTGGCCGAACGTTTACGTAAGGCATTAGGCACCGGGGTCATAGAATGTATAACGCTTCTGCAGATGAAAAACACGCTTCTTCCTGCCGAGGAAATGGATTATTGTGTATTCATCGAGAAAACAGATCCTACGTTAAACATTCCTGCGATCATGCATTTGCATAAGACGTTTCAAAATATATATATCGTATTAATCGCCCCGGAAATGACCCGGGAGGAGAAAATATCCTATTTGCAAGCCGGAACGGACTGTGTCATCTCCGAGTCTACCTCTAAGGAAGATTTAGTGAAGCTACTGGGTATCGCCGAGAAATGCAAGAGAATGGAAAAAGCGCGTAAGCCTCAAATAAAAGAGCCTGATCTCGCCATTTTCAAGCTGCCTTTATGGAAAAGGGTCTTCGACATCATTTTCTCATCCATGGCGCTCCTCTGCCTCTCCCCTATCTTTATCATCACGGTGATTTGGATCAAGCTGGAGGACAAAGGCCCCGCTTTCTACAAGTCGAAACGAGTAGGCAGCAACTATAAGGTTTTCGATTTTTATAAGTTCCGCTCTATGTATATGGATGCGGACAAACGCTTGGCTGAATATAAGAAACTTAATCAGTATACGGAATCTATTGCTGAAGAGGCTGTAGCCTCTTCAGCAACTTCTGTGAATTCACAGAAGCAAGCTTCTTTTTTTAAAGACGATGAGCAAAATATCATTTTATATTCCGACAATGACGCTACTCCTGAAAACGACTATTTAAAAGTAAAACGTCACGAACGCTCCAACGCTTTCATCAAATTAGAGAATGATCCCCGTATAACAAAGATCGGCCATATTATCCGGAAATACAGCATTGACGAACTTCCCCAGCTATTCAATATATTAAATGGAGACATGTCAATAGTTGGTAACCGCCCTCTTCCCGTATACGAGGCGGAATTATTGACCAGCGATGAATACATACAACGCTTCATGGCTCCTGCCGGCCTTACAGGTCTTTGGCAAGTAGAGAAACGTGGCAATTCTGGTAGTATGTCCGCCGAGGAACGTAAACAATTAGATATTAAATACGCTCATACATTTTCTTTCTGGCTGGACATGAAGATCATCATTAAGACCTTTACGGCGTTCGTACAGAAAGAGGACGTATAGATCCATTAATAAATCGTATGAAGAACTTATTTATCATCCTATTCATATTCAGTATCCTTTCGGCTATAGCTCAGAAAAAGAAAACCTATTTCGATAAAGCTACAACCGTGGAAGTAACATCTGGCTCAGACTCTATTCAAGCGATGCTAGATGATTATGAACGTATCCAATTTCCACCTTTATCTGTTTTTTTAGAATCAGTATATGATCACCCTTCGATCAAGATTTACGAAGCTAAGAAAGATGAAGCTAATGCTGAAATGAAAGTGACCAAAAGAGAATGGCTAGATTATTTCAGGGTATACGGACAGTACCAATATGGACGATTAGTGCAGCTATCCTCTCATGAAACCGTAGAATATCCTGAATATCTCACAAGTCTGGGTAGTAATCAACATACTTATAGCGCAGGCATATCGGTGTCTATCCCATTTGGTGACCTATTTAGCCGTGGCCAAAAGGTACGAGCTCGGAAAGCTCGTTTCCGGCAATTAGATTATGAATATGAGATCTCAATAGAAGAACGGAAATTAAAAATATTGGAAGCTTATAATAACGTATTGCAAGCTTTAGCTACTTTGAAAGCTAAATCAGACGCTGCTGCCCTTTACAACGCCCAAATGAAAATATCGGAACAAGACTTCATCAACGGTAAAATTGACATTACGACTTTGGCCATGGAAAGAGGACGTCGTTCTGGAGCCGTAATCTCTTATCAAGAGGGTAGAGCTACCTTACACAATGCGGTAACCCTATTAGAGATGCTTACAAATGTAAAAATCATAAATCGATAATTTATGGATATTACACTATACATATCCCGTTTTTTATATAGAATTCGTCACCAACTGATATTTGGAACGCTTATTGTAACAGCATTGGTTGCCTATTTCAGTCAATTCATGGAGAAAAAATACACCGTGACAACTTCGATCTACACAGGTATTACCTCCAACACGGGTTTAGATGAAGAGACAAAACCTGATTGGCAGGCAGTAAACAACACATATGATAACTTGGTTAATTTAACAAAATCAAGAGGAACCCTAGAAAACGTATCACTAAAATTATTAGCATTAAACCTAACACAAGGAAATCCTGAAATAGATAATCTCTATATAACAGCTGACAATTACAAGAAATTAACAGCATCTATACCTGAAGAAATAATAAATTTAATAGACACGGCTTCTCTCGATAACACTATAAACAGATTTAAAGAATATAAAAACAGTGATAGCCGCAATTATTTGCATGAATTGCTCAACGGAGGAGCTGCATTCTATAGCTACGCAGCTTTATCCAGCATAATTATTAGACGCCAAGGTAATAGCGATTTGATAGAGATAGCCTACACTAGCTCAGATCCCGGAATCACATGGAATACGGTTAAGTTAGTCAGCGAAGAAATGAAATATTCTTACGATAATTTAAAATATAAAACAGCAAATGATATCGTAAAATATTATGAGCAGGAATTGAATAAATTAAGGACAAAACTCAATCAACAAGAAAATGATCTTACAGATTATAACGTACAAAACAGCGTCATAAATTATACAGAACAAACAAAATCTATCGCAAACTCTTTTGCTGATTTTGAGAACCGTTACGAAGAAACACAACGAAGTTACGAGAGCTCAACCAAAATCATCAACGAGTTAGAGAAATACATGGAAGTTCGTACTAAACTTGTCAAAACGAATGAAGAGTTTATCAACGCATTGGAAGATGTTTCCCGCATCAGTGGTAAAATCACCGAGATAGAGACTTTCACCTCTGAAAACGCATTAAACAAGGATACAGAATTAACACGATATCAAGATCAACTGAAAGATGTCGAGAAGAGAATAGCATTACTGACAGATAAAATTAACAGCTATAAAGAAAGTAAAGAAGGAGTCGCTATTGACGGATTAGTACAAGAATGGTTGTCACAGACCTTGATACAAGTGAAATCCAAGGCAGACTTAGAGATTTTAAACAAAAGAAAGCACGATTTCGAGGAGCAGTATAAGAATTATTCTCCCATTGGGACTAAGATCAACCAGCAAGAACGAGAGATCAATGTCACTGAACAGTCTTATCTACAAGTTCTCCATGCCTTAAATATGGCTAAGATGAAACAGGTGAACTTACAATTAACCTCATCAAACTTAACAACTATCTCAGAGGCCGCTTATCCATTGTTTAGTGACAAAGGTAAGCGCATGTTTTTAGTCATAGCCGCTTTTATCGGTAGTTTAATTTTCATTATAGCCCTAAATTTGGTCATTGAATTACTAGACCGTACCCTCCGGGATGCAGAACGGGCTAAACGCCTCACAGGAATGAATATATTAGGAGCCTTCAACGGACGCAACTCCCAATTGAAATACAGGGGATTTGTAAAGACCTGTAACCGAATATCAGCCGCATACGCTTGCAATCGGTTGGCTCCTTATTTGCAAAAAAATAAGACTCTATACATAAATATATTAAGTATAGAAGAAAGAGAAGGGAAGACATTCGTTGCCAAATATTTTCAAGAACGTTGGGAAGAGCTAGGTTTCCAAGTACGATATATAAGGATCGGAGAAGAGATAAACATTGAATCGTCACTATTCACCACAGAAAATATAGAAGAGTATATTAAAGCCGAAAGTCAACCAGACATTGTATTAATCGAATATCCTTCCATTCAAGGAAACAGTGTGCCTCCACATTTGCTAAGCTCAAGTCAAGTTAATATTCTAATAGCTAATGTACGCAGAGTATGGAAAAATAGCGATAAGGAATTTGTTAGTTATTTGCGTGAGATAACTAAAAATACATCTTTGTATTTATACTTGAATAACGCCTCACGAGAAGCCGTAGAAGATTTCACCGGGCAATTGCCCCCTCAGACCTCCATGCGCTCTTTCACGAACCGTATGATGTATATGGGGTTAACCGCAACCAATTCGGCCATAAAATAGCGAAGCTCATGGATACTTCAAGAGAGATAAAAGAGGATTCTTCTTTCAATATGACCCTATTAATCCTTGTCATAGGACTAGTAGGAATAGGAGGAGCTTTACTATTTAATAACATCCCTCTTTTCGGGATGATAATAGCTTTGCCTTTGTTATGTATAACCTGTATCCTATTATTGAAATATCCTTGGTTCATACTATTTGTCATTTTTACGATCAACTATTTCATATTGGGTATTACCCGATATATTCCAATAGAAGGCGTTAGCGTAATCATGGATATCCTATACGTAACAGCCTTAGTATTACTATCCATTCATGCGGCCCTTTATCAGAACATCGAATGGAAAAGAGCAATTCACCCCTTAAGCGTCATGTGCTGTATATGGATGGGATATTGTATCTTTGAAATCGCTAACCCCTCCGGAGTACTTGAGGCTTGGATATTATCAAGAGGACTGATATTCAATGGGTTTATCATTGTTATTATTACATCGTTATTATGCACTCGTTACTCTTTTTTAAAATCCTTGATATTTTGTTTATCCCTATTCACCCTTTTAGCTATAACTAAAACCTTCATGCAAAAATATATTGGATTTGACAGTTTCGAGACCAAATGGCTTAATGAAGGGGGAGCTACGACTCATATCATATGGTCCGGAGTCCGCTATTTCTCTTTTTTCACCGACGCTAGCAATATGGGGGCGAATATGGGAGCCGCCACTATGTTCTTTGGGATCGCAGCATTCCACATGCGCTCCTATTTATGTAGAATATATTATTTAAGCATAGCTATCCTAGCCATTTATGCGATGTTCCTTTCCGGTACAAGAGGGGCCATGATCGTTCCATTAGCGGGATTGGCGCTTTATACATTCGTCAGTAAACAAACCAAAACCATTATCACAAGCTCGACCTTATTATTGCTTACTTATGTTTTTTTTGCCCTTACTACTATAGGAAATAGCAACGCTACCATCCGAAGGATGCGTACCGCATTCACCCCGACAGAAGACGCCTCATTCAATGTTCGAAAAGAAAATCAAAAGAAATTGGCATCCTACATGAAATACAAGCCTTTTGGAGAAGGGCTGGGATTATCAGGTGACAGGGCTGGAGAGAGAATATCAAAACGCTTTACCACCTCCATTCCAACAGATTCATGGTATGTCAAAATCTGGGTGGAGACAGGAGCGGTTGGCTTGACACTTTACCTAAGCATGATCTTTCTATCCATTGGATGGGGAGGATGGATCATAGCCATGCGGCTCAGAGATCCGGAGCTGAAAGGGCTACTGACAGGGTTACTTTGTGGCATATTCGGAATGTTTATCAATGCATACGGGAACTCTTTCTGGGGACAATTCCCGACAATGGTAATTTCCTTTACGGGACTTACTTTTATAATGGTAGGACCCTATCTAGATCAAGAAATACAAGAAAAAAAATCAACTGATTCAAATATAAAACACCATGATTGAGCAATTCTTTCAAATAGGAGAAAATTGGATAGACAAGGAGGAGTATCTATTTCAATTGATAGACGCCATCGTATTCCTATGTTTTATGGTATGCGTACTGTATTTATTCGTATTCGCCGTTTACTCTAAAAGGAAATCGACTTATAAATACCCTACGACTATGAAAAAATACCGTTTTGCGGCCTTATTTCCGGCCTATGGGGAGGATGAGGTAATTATAGACTCCGTCAAAAGTTTCCTTCAGCAAGACTATCCAAGAGAATTATATGATATTATCGTGATAGCCAACCAAATGCGTCAGGAAACCCTCGATAGGCTAAAGTCATTATCCGTAAAGATTATAAAAATGGAGAACCCACAAAGTACCAAAATAGAGGCCCTCAAGGCAGCCATCCGTTACATTGAAGAAGGAAAAACAAAATATGACAACGTGATTATCCTTGACGCCGATAATATCGTAAAAAACAATTATATAGAGAAAATAAACGATGCTATTTACGCAGGTTGTTCAGCCATACAGACGCATAGGGTAGCCAAGAACAGAGATAGCAGCATAGCGGTGCTCGACGCCGTTAGCGAGGAGATCAACAACTCTATTTTCAGGAAAGGACATACCCGCCTAGGTTTCTCGTCCGCCTTAAGTGGCTCGGGTATGGCTTTCGAATACGGTCTTTTCAAGAATATCATACAAGGTTGCAACGATATCGGGGAAGATAAGTACATGGAGCGAAAACTGTTACTCCAAAATATATATATCGAATATCTTGAAGATGTCTATACATACGACGAGAAAGTAAGAGGCAAGAAAGACTTCTATAATCAAAGACAGCGCTGGCTTGCCACACAATTCCACAACTTACTCTCAGGGATTCTCCAGATACCGGGAGCACTAATAAAAGGAAATTGGGACTATTGCGATAAATTATTTCAATGGATGATGCCCCCTCGTGTCTTATTGCTAGGGTTTATCACGTTAATTGCCGCCATCCTAAGTCCACTTGATATCATAATCTCCATTAAATGGTGGTTCCTCTTGATATGGCTAGGCATCACTTTTAGCGTAGCGGTTCCAGACTATTTAGTGGACCAAAAATTCAGGAAGGCGATCGCCAGTGTTCCCATCCTATTCTTCCTCATGTTCCTAAACACGTTCCGAATAGGGAAAAAGCATACATTCTCTCACACCAAACATTCTCCAAATCATGAAGATAGCCATTGAAGCCCAGCGAATTTTCCGTACGAATAAGCACGGGATGGATTTTGTAGCGCTCGAGAGCATTCGAGAGCTACAGAAAATCGACAAGGAAAATGAATATTTCATATTCGTAAGTCCGGGAGAAGATCATTGCCTAGAAGAAACAAGCAATACGCACATCGTGGAGGTAAAATGCCCCACCTACCCCCTTTGGGAGCAGGTGGCGTTGCCACGGGCTGTAGCCAAGATAAGGGCTCACCCGATAAACCTGGGGGATTAAGCATACAGCTTTGTAAGTCTGAAAAGAAAGAATTTTATATCCGTTACTCCTCTTAAAGCAGCTCTAAA
>QWCE01002679.1_pt1 | contig 21457 bp, 18 predicted proteins | sample 1972531 | NCBI WGS metagenome assembly QWCE01 (sample SAMN09866716, study PRJNA288562) | Human gut metagenome isolate term4_stool, whole genome shotgun sequencing... | reverse complement strand
TTATTGTTCATTCATAACCTCCGAAACAAACAGAGAAAAGCTTATATAGACTAAAGGAATTTCAGTACAATCATCTTTCAAAGGGACGAGATTTTTCTACCTGTAATTCAATCTCATAATCCTTAATTGCTTTTTCTTCTTCTTCACAAATCAAAAATAAAAACTTTTCAAGGTCCTGATCTTTAGCGTACTGATCTAGGCTTTCGTAATATACAGCCCGTTTCTCTGTAGAAATGTTAATAGGCAAGAAATCATCGGCCATTAAAATATAATTCATAAGCAATCGTGCTGTTCTACCGTTGCCATCGGAGAATGGATGAATTTTGACAAACTCAGCATGTACCCATGCAGCTAATTCTAACGTTGATAAGTCTTTCTTTCGAACTGTATATTGTTCTATAAAATAGGACATCTCATTTCTGACCTCTGTCCAATCGATAGGAATAAAGGAAGCACCCGAGATCCGTACATTAGTTTGACGATAGATACCCCCGGGAAAAATATTTTCCGTAATAATCTGGTGGAGATCTTTGATTAGGTCTTCTGTGAATTCTCTGTTTTCTAGAATCGCTTTTTTTAGATACTCAAAGGCTTTCTGATGATTAATCACTTCGTAGAGTTCTCTTAATTCTTTCCCTCCTACTGTAATTCGATCCACTAGAAGAGTTTTGACTTCGAAAATTGACAGAGTATTTCCTTCCATCTTTGTAGATTCATGAGCGAATCGAATAGCAAAATCTTCCTCGTAACTGGTTAAAAAATGTTGTGAAATAGTTTGTATCTTTTGATTCAAATGTCTTTTTCTAGCTTCTAACTCTTGAAGTTTATTATTCATTGGTTCTCACTCCTTACATTTTGTGCTCTTTTATATTCTGCTATAATATCATTCTAAATTCTATCACAAACATTGAATATCTGAATGAAATTGAGTAGCAATCAATTGAAAAATCCAGGAAGCCTTTCGCTTCTAATTTAAAGTTTTATTTAGTTTGAAAACAGAACACTACACCGACTATTTATCGTTACACACTGGTTGCACACTATTTATTTCAAACGGCCTTATCATGCGATTTGTTTGCCTATATCCTAGATCCCCGCCGTCTCCACCAATGACCGGATTGCATCTGCAGTCCGGTTTTTTATTTGCGCAAAAGGGCAAAGAAGAACGCTTATTTCCGAAAAAGGAGGATTAGGGGAAATAAGCGTCGGTTTTTGAAGTCCTAATTCTCGAAAAAGGCCTTTTTCGAGAATTACAGCAGAAGTTTGCGGCTCTATTTTAAAAAATAGCATTTTTGATATTCATATCTCACCACCCGTATACTTTATTTTTTCTCGCCGCGGGATTGTTTCTTTTTATCTTACGGCGTATAATAGTGCAATATCCAAAAAACTTTAGTGCTTTACAGTGTTTATACGTAGGAGGTTTGTAATGGAAAGAGTGTTTAATTTTTCCGCCGGCCCCGCCACTTTACCTGTGGAGGTTTTGGAGCAGGCATCGAAGGATATGTTGAATTACAACGGTTGCGGCATGTCGGTCATGGAAATGAGTCACCGCTCAAGTGAGTACGGGGCCATTCACGCTGCGGCAAAGGAATCCCTTCGATCCCTTCTGAATCTGGATGAGGATCACGAGGTGCTCTTTTTGCAAGGGGGCGCGTCTTTGCAATTTACCATGATTCCCATGAATCTTTTATCCGACGGCCAATCGGCTTCCTACGTGATCTCAGGCTCTTGGGCGAAGAAGGCTTACAAGGAAGCGGCCATGCTTTATCCCGTGAAGGCCATCGCCTCGTCGGAAGAGGACAATTTTAATTATTATCCCAACCTGGACCAAGGGGCAAAAGACAGCGTCTATACTTATGTCTGCGTGAACAACACGATTTACGGCACTCGCCTTTCGCCGGCTCGCCTTGCTTCCATAAAGGGCACGGTGGTAGCGGATATGTCGTCAAATATTTTAAGCGAGGTCTACGATGTGAATCGCTGCGGCCTGGTCTTTGCCGGGGCGCAAAAGAATTTAGGTCCGAGCGGCGTTACCGTGGTCATCGTGAAGAAGGATCTCTTGAAAAAGGAAAAGGGCGAGCTTCCCACCATGTTGGATTACAAAATCCATTTGGAAAAGGACTCCATGTTCAACACCCCGCCCTGTTACAGCATTTATATTTGCGGCCTGGTCTTGGATTGGGTGAAGAAAATGGGCGGCGTGGAAGCCATGGAGGCGCGGAACAGGGAAAAGGCGGCGCTTTTATATGAAACAATCGACAACAGCGCCCTGTTTAAAAATACGATTCCCGAAGAGGATCGCTCCCTCACCAATGTGGTCTTCGTGACGGGAGACAAGGAGCTGGACGCAGATTTCGTCGCCGGCGCCAAGGCCAAGGGCCTTTATAATGTAAAGGGCCACCGAAGCGTGGGCGGCATGCGGGCGAGCCTTTATAACGCCATGGACATAAGCTGCGTAAAGGCCTTGGTAAATTATATGAAGGAATTTGAGGTGCAACGTGGCTAAGGATGAACGGCGGGTCTATAAAATCAAGACCATGAACAATATTTCGAAAGAAGGTCTGAAGCTATTGCCGGCGAATTTTATCGCGTCGCCGGATGTGGAAGATCCCGACGCCATTTTGGTGCGCAGCGCGGATCTTCACGATTTCGAATTCGGCCCCAATGTGCGCTTCGTAGGCCGGGCCGGCGCAGGGGTCAACAACATTCCCATCGACCGCTGCTCGGAAAAGGGCATCGTCGTCACCAAGGCCCCGGGGGCCAATGCCAACGGCGTGAAGGAGCTGGTGCTTCTGGCTCTGCTTCTTTCCTCGAGGGATGTGCTCGGCGGCATCGACTGGGTGAGAAATTACAAGGGCGCTGCCATCGGAAAAGATGTGGAAGCGGCGAAGAAGCGCTTCGCCGGCCCCGAGCTTATGGGCAAGACCCTGGGAGTCGTCGGTCTCGGCGCCACCGGCCGCCGCGTGGCGAAAATGGGCATCGACATGGGCATGAATGTCATGGGCTACGATCCCTTCCTCTCCATCGGCAACGCGCTGAATCTGGACACGCGGGTCAATGTGGTGGAAGATCCCAAGGCCCTTTTTAACAAGGCGGATTACATTACCCTGCACATTCCCTACACGGCGGATACGAAAAATTTCGTCGGCGCGGAGCTGCTCTCCATCGCCAAGCCCGGCCTGCGCCTCATCAATATAGCCAGAGGCGGCCTGGTGGATGTGAAGGCCCTGAAGAAATTCATGGACGCCGGCGTCGTGGTGAATTACGTGGTGGACTTCCCCGATCCGGAAACCATGCGCCTGCCCCACACCATTAACATTCCCCACTTAGGCGCCTCCACGCCGGAAAGCGAAGAAAATTCCGCCATCATGGTGGTGCGCCAATTGGTGGATTACTTGGATCACGGCAACATTCGCCACTCGGTGAACTTCCCCGATTCCAATATGGGCATCTGCAACAGCATGGGCCGGCTCACGGTCAATCACCGAAACATTCCCAACATGCTTGGGCAAATCACCAAGGTCTTGGCCGATGAAGAGATCAACATCGCCAATCTTCTGAACCGCCACCGGGTGGACTGGGCCTACACCATGATCGACATCGACTCTCCCGTTCACGAAGGCCTTCGGGAAAAGATTTTAAATATCGACGGCGTGGTCCGCGTGCGGTTTTTCTAGGAGCTACTATGGTTACCATTAAAGATTTCAAGGCCCTTCGGCCGAAAAACAATTTGGCAAAAGACGTGGCGGCCCTGCCCTACGACGTGTACTCAGTAAAAGAAGCGGCGGAGGAAATAAAAAAACACCCTCGTTCCTTCCTTCAGGTGGATCTGCCGGCCGCCACGGTGGAGGCATTCGACGGGCCCATAAACGACGTGGCGGTGAAAAATTTCGAAGCCATGAAGGAGGCGGGGATTTTCGAGCGGGACGATGCGCGGAATATGTACGTCTACGAACTGGACGACGGCATGCGCAAACAGCGGGGCCTTATGTGCCTCGCCTCCGTTGACGATTACGTGGAGGACCGCATTAAAAAGCACGAAAAGACACGCCGGGAAAAAGAAGAAGACCGGGTGGATCACATCGACCGCCTCAATGCCCAAACGGGGCCCATCTTTCTCACCTATCGCACTAACGACGCCATCGCCGAATTGATCGCGAAAGGCACGGCGGGGGCGCCGGAGCTGGATTTCACCACCGACGACAACATGACCCACCGGGTGTGGACCCTCTCCGATCGGGAGATCGTGGACGGGCTCGTGGAAGCTTTTAAAGAGCAAGACGCCCTTTACATCGCCGACGGCCACCACCGCTCCGCCTCGGCGGTGCGGGTGGCGAAGCTGCGCCGGGAACAGTTCGGCCCCGGGGATGGGGACACGGAGTACAATTACTTCATGGCCATTCTCTATCCCGCGGATCAGCTCCACGTCTACGACTACAATCGGGTGGTGGCGGATTTAAACGGATTAAGTGAAGAGGAATTTCTCGAAAAGCTCGAGGAAAAATTTGTCGTCACCGAAACGGATGATGCCGTCCGTCCCGAGAAGAAGGGCGAATTCGGCATGTTTCTTACGGATCGTTGGTACCGCCTGAACTTTAAGGAGCCGGTGCCCGAGGATGTCATCGAGGCCTTGGACGTGTCCATTCTGCAGGACAATCTCCTCGCGCCGATTTTTGGCATCGAGGATCCCAGAAGCGATGAGCGCATCGACTTTGTCGGCGGCGTTCGCGGCTTAAAGGAATTGGAGCGGCGTGTCAAGGAAGACATGGCCGTGGCCTTTTCCATGTATCCCACGGCCCTGGAGGAGCTTATGGCCGTGGCCGACGGGGGAAAAGTCATGCCGCCGAAATCCACTTGGTTTGAGCCCAAGCCGAGAAGCGGGCTCTTTATCCACGAGCTGGATGAAATAAAATAAGATGCAATCGGGTAAGCATCGCGCTTACCCGATTTTTTTGCGCAAAAAGCCCCCGGCATAGCCGAGGGCAAAAGATCACTATTTCAGATTATCATTCTTTTAGGGCTTCGCGCCTTCTTCTTCCGGAATGGCGCATTGGTTATTGCTGTCAAAGCGTTCGCTGCGAATGCCTTGAATAATGATTTTCAGGCACATATATAGAGGCGATGCGATGAGGGCGCCGAGGACACCGAAGAGATTGGCGCAGATCATGACGGCTACGATGACCACGAAGGGATGAATGTCTAATTTGTTGCCCATAATATTGGGGGTAATGACATTGCCTTCCAGCTGTTGCACCAAGATGCTCACGACGATGACTTTCATGACCATGCCGCCGCCCATGGTGAGGCCGACAAGGACCGCCGGTGCGGCGCCTAAAAAGGGGCCGATAAAGGGAATGAAGTTAAAGACCAGGGCGATGGCGGCCAGGGAAAGTTTGTATTTTAGGCCGATGACGGTGTAGCCGATAAACATGAGCACGCCCAAGATGCAGGCGACCAGAATCTGCCCGGAAATGTAGGTTTCCAAGGTGCGGTGGATTTGGCCCAAGATGTCCATGATGCGTTCGTAATATTTGCCCCGAGCCAGGTATTGAATGGCCTTCACGGCGTCATCTTCATCCTTTAACAGGTAGAAAAGCCCCAAGACCATGAGGAGAAGGAGGCTTCCCACGGCGCCGATATTGGAAAGGCCCTTGCCCAAGAGACGGGGAATGTCGCCGGCAAAGCCTTGAAGCCACGCTTCGAATTTCGCGATGTAATCGCCCAGGGGGACGTATTCGTTGATCTGCTTATAAAAATCCGACTGGCTGTAACTTGCCAGGGCCTTCACGTCGAAATCGGAGAAAAAGCTCGCGGCCTGATCGTAGATCATGGTAAAGGTGACGTAAAAGAGGCCGATGGTAATGGCGATAAAGAGGAGGAAGGTGAGCACGGCGGAAAGGCCGGGCTTCTTCGTCCATTGGGTCAATTTGTCCCGCACGGGCCTGAAGGCGTAGAAAATATAAATGGCCAGGATCAAGGGCACGATCAGGGACATGATGACATTATAAACGGGGCTTAAAAATTTCCGCGTCGTGCTGAAGAGCAGGATGATGAGAAAAATTAAAGCGACGGTAATCAGATTTTCGTTGAGTTTACTTTTCGTCATGGGGAAACTCCGGTTCTATATATTCGATGGAATCGGCGGGGAAGACGAGGTCGCGCTTAAATTCTTCCACGTGGAGATTGGTCGGGTCGTTGGGTTTGTTGCCGCTTTCGGCGCTCTTTTCTCTGTAATCTTCCATCATGGTTTTAAACAGCTCCGATGTGGACGGGGGTGTGTAGGTAATGGCATTGGCACCGGCTTGCGTGGTGGCGTGAATCTTGGACTCGTCGTCGCCGCCTGTGGCGATAATAGGAAATTCATTTCCGATAATGCTACGCACATAGGCTACGAGCTCCGCCGTGCGCTTGCCGCCGGACACGTTTAAAATCCGTGCGCCGGCGTTGATCTTGCCGACGAAGTCATCGTGTTTAGAGACCACGGTGGCGATAATGGGAATGTCCAAGACTTCGTACATATCCCGAATGACTTCGTTTTTCATGGGGGTGTTCACCACGACGCCGTAGGCGCCCAAGAGTTCGCATTCCAAGGCGATGGACACGCTGCGGGGGCCGGAGGTGGTGCCGCCGCCGACGCCGGCGAAGACGGGAATGGAAGAGCCCTGGATAATGGACTGCACAATGGCCAGCTGCGGCGTAAAGGGATAGACGGCGAAGACCGCCTGGGCGTTTGAATTGCGAATAATGGCGATGTCCGTGGAAAAGATCAGGGACTTGATTCGCGTGCCCTGAATGCGAATGCCGCTGGCATTGTAAATGGCGTTGGGCATGAGCACGGGTTTTTTGCGAAGAGAGGATTCGATTTCCGGAACGTACTTATCTTTGATGATGCGAAACTCCCGCTTGGGAAGCTTGGATTTTTTTGAAATACTCAATGGGCACCTCTTTCTTATTTAGTGCTTTGGCTGTTTTAATTATTATATCATCGGGCTTCTTATAGCACCACGACGGGAACAAAAAAAGCCCCGAAGGGCTTTTTGCGAAAGGAGGATCGGATTATTTGCCGGGGCGATAGGCGGGATCCGCCGTGTTGCCGGCATCGGGAATATCCAGTTCCCAGGCCATGAGCTGGGTCTTTTCGTACAGGCTGTCGTTTAATTCCTTGACTTCCGGCGTGCGGTAGTAGGAAGCGACTTTCTTGTAGAGTTCGTTGTCTTTGTCTTCGGCTCGAGCCACCACGTAGTTAATGTAGGGGGCGGAGTTTTCGTTGACCGGTTCCATGAAGATGGCATCGTCTTTCGGGGAGAGGCCGGCGTCGATGGCCAGGTTCGTGTTGATGACCGCCGCATCCACGTCGGGCAGGGTGCGGGCCACTTGGGCGGCATCCAGCTCGTCGATGGTGATGTTCTTCGGATTTTCCGCGATGTCCGCCTTGGTGGGGCTTACGCCGACGTCGTCTTTTAGTTTAATAAGGCCTGCGGCTTCCAAAAGGAAGAGGGCCCGCCCGCCGTTGGTGGTGTCGTTGGGAATGGATACCTTGCCGCCTTGGGGCACGTCTTTTAAATCCTTGATCTTGTCGGAGTAGGCACCGATGGGGGAGATAAAGGTGCGTCCGATGGGGACGAGATCCGTGTTTTTCGACGCGTTGTAGGCGTCCAGGAAGGCCTTGTGTTGGAAGGCGTTCAGATCCACATCGCCGTTGACCAGAGCGTCGTTGGGGGTGTTGTAGTCGGAGAATTTGACAAATTCGATTTTAATGCCGTCTTTTGCCGCAAGCTCCGCGGCTTTTTCCCAGAGCCGTTGGTCGTCGCCGACGAGGCCGAGTTTGACGGTTTTTTGTTGCGATGCATCCTCCGTTTTCCCGCAAGCGGTAGCGGTAAAGAGGAGGCAGGCGCATAAGAGAACGGCGGTAATGGATTTAAAAATGTGTTTCATTGGTATCATTCCTTTTCTGATTTTTTGGCCGAAGCCGGCGGCAGGTGGTCAGTTGAGCCCTTCACACCCGAAGCCGCCAAAGCGGCCGTCTCGTAAGCGGGTGGAGGGGTAGAGCATTCGCCCTTTCTTTTTCATCACAGACCTTCTTTCTTCAAACTTATTTCGCGTCTTTCGCCCCGCCGTATTGGCCCAGATCTTTCAGATCCAATTTCCATGCGGCGTATTGACTGCCTTTGTAAAGTTCTTGGAGAAGCTCGTCTACATTGTCTTGTTGGTAATAGCTGACGACTTTTTTGTACAGTTCGTTGTCTTTGTCTTCTTCCCGAGCCACGACGTAGTTGATGTAAGGTGCGATGCTTTCGCCCATTTCTTCCACGAAGATCGTGTCTTGTCTCGGATCCAATCCGGCGTCCACGGCCATGTTGCCGTTAATGACGGCGGCGTCCACATCGGGAAGGGAGCGGGCCACTTGGGCGGCGTCCAGTTCGTCGATTGTTACATTCTTGGGATTGTCCTTAATGTCTTTTACCGTGGGCACGAGGCCGGCGTCGTCTTTTAAGGTAATGACGCCCGCTTGCTCGAGCACGATCAGGGCGCGGCCGCCGTTGGTGGCGTCGTTGGGAATGGCGATTTTCGCGCCGTCTTTAAGTTCCTTTAAGTCCTTAATCTTGTCGGAGTAGACGCCGATGGGGGAGAGATAGGTCATGCCGATGGGCACGAGGTTTTGTTTTTTCGCTTCGTTGTAATCGTCTAAGAAGGCCTTGTGTTGGAAGGCGTTTAAGTCGATGTCGCCGTTTGCCAAAGCGTCGTTGGGGGTGTTGTAGTCGTTAAAGACCACGATGTCCAAGGTGACGCCGTCTTTTTCGGCATTTTCTTTTGCCTTTTCCCAGAGGCGTTGGTCGTCGCCGACGACGCCGATTTTTACCACTTGACCGTCTTTTTTCTCGTCGGTTTTTTGTGCGGCGGCGTTGTTTTTCGCGGTGTTGTTTTCGGCGGCATTGTCTTTCGCCCCGTTGTTTCCTCCGCCGGCGCATCCGGTGAGAATCAAGGCCGAGAGAAGGGCGATGGAGGTGACTTTCTTGAATAATTGCTTCATGATGAGCTCCTTTCTTAAAGTGTTTTCTATCAGTGTTGTACTTTCTTTACCCACAGGTTAAAGATGCCCTGGGTAATAAATACCAAGATTAAAATAAGGATGGTGGAAACGATGATGATGTCGTTTTGGTAGCGGTTGTAGCCGCGGGTAATGGCCAGGTTTCCAAGGCCCCCTGCGCCCACGGCGCCGGCCATGGCGGTGAGGCCGATGAGGCTGATGATGGTCATGGCGCTTGCCCGCAAAATGGCGGGAAGGCCTTCTTTTAAATAGACGCCGAAGACGATGTTCGCCGGGGAATCCCCCATGGATTTCGCCGCTTCGATGATGCCGCTGTCCACTTCGGCCAAGGCGTTTTCAATTTGCCGGGCGTAGAAGGGGGCGCTCCCTACGACGAGGGGAACGATGGCGGCGGTGTTGCCGATGGTGGTATGCACAATGGCGCGGGTCACGGGGGAGATGAGGGCCAATAATATAATGAAGGGAATGGAGCGGAAGATGTTTACCACTTTATCCAAGACCCAATACACTTTTTGGTTTTCCCACAGGCCGCCTTCTTGGGTGAGTGTCAGAGCCAGGCCGCCTAACATGCCGATGATGCCGGCGATAATCGACGTAACCACGACCATGTAGATGGTGGCGCCCGTCTCCGTAATAAAATCTTGCTTCGATGCGATGGCGTTGGCAAAAAAGTCCATTAAATCACCTCCTTATCGACGACGCGAAGGTCGACGTTTTGATCGATCATGTATTGCTTTGCCTGTTTAATTGCGTCGGGGGATCCTTCAAAGAGCACCACCAGGTTGCCGAAGGGCACATCTTCCAAAAATTCGATGCTCCCGGACAAAATATTGGTCTTGACGTGGAATTTCGTAAACACGTCGTTTAAGACCGGGTTCGTGGCCGAGGCGCCGATGTAGCGCAGATGGATGAGCTCGCTGGTGGGATCGTCGGCATTGAAGTAGCCGTGGTCCTTGAGCTTGTCGATGGTTTCGTCCCAGTGGCTCGCGGTGTTTACGAACTGTCGGGTGATCTCCTCTTGGGGATTGGCGAAAATATCGATTAAAGAACCGGATTCCACGACGCGGCCCGATTCCATGACGGCGACTTTGTTGCAAATTTCCTTCACCGCCTGCATTTCGTGGGTGATGAGGACGATGGTTAAGTTCATCTCTTTGTTCAGTCGCTTTAAGAGATGGAGAATGGATGTGGTGGTGCGAGGGTCCAGGGCCGAGGTGGCTTCGTCGCAGAGGAGAATCTTCGGATCGTTGGCCAGGGCCCGGGCGATGGCCACCCGCTGTTTCTGCCCGCCGGAAAGTTCCCGGGGATAGCTGTGGGCCTTTTCTTCGATGCCCACCAGCCGCAAAAGATCCATGGCCTTTTTCTCTTTGTCCGCATCGGAGAGCTTGCTGTCTTTCAGCGGGTAGAGTACATTGCCTAAAATGGTGCGGGCATTCATGAGATTAAAGTGCTGGAAGATCATGCCGATTTTTTTGCGGCGCTTTCTCAGCTCCTTTACGGGAAGCTTGGTTAAGTCTTCGCCGTTCACAATGACCTCCCCGGATGTGGGGGGCTGCAAGAGATTTATGGTGCGAACCAGGGTGGACTTTCCCGCCCCGGAGTAGCCGACGATGCCGAAGACATCGCCCTCATCCACCTTGAGGGACACGTCGTCCACCGCCGTGAAGCGCTTGCGGTCTTTTTCGAAGACCACGGAAATATGTTTCAAGTCGATCACGATGAACCTCCTCGTTCAAAATGAAAATAAAAAAACGTCCTTCTTTCCGCACGGGAAAAAAGGACGATAGAAATCGTGTTACCACCTTTATTTATGTAAACCTCGCGATTTACACCTCAACGAGTACCATCATACTCCGGCGCTGTAACAGGCGCACCTGTAAGAATCTCGTATCGACCCTTAGAGTCAGAGGCCATGTTCACTCGAAAACCAAAACGCTTCTCTCACCAAATGAAGCTTCTCTGTAGTTCGATCCCTTCGAGATACTCTCCTCGTCAAACTCGTTGGCACAATTCTAACAAGGACCTCAGCCACTTGTCAACCCCCTTTTTTGAACTTTCTTTGCATTTGTTTGGTACAATAGGTTTACAGAAATAAAAACAAAGGAGTTTAGATATATGGACGAATTGGTAAGAGAACACATCATCGAGCACTATCCCATGAAGGAAGTGACCAGTTTTCAAATCGGCGGGCCCGTGGATTTCTTTATCGAGCCCCGATCCGAGGCGGAGCTTCGCCAAGTGATCGCCGCGGTTCAAAAAGAAAACATGCCCTGGATGGTTATGGGCAAGGGCACCAATATGGTGGTCTCCGATAAGGGCATGGGGGGCGCGGTGATTCGCTTAGAGAATTATTTTTCCGACGTGAAGGTGGACGGCACCCGTGTCATCGCCCAAAGCGGCGCCTCTTTGAGAAAAGTGGCGGAAGCGGCCTGTGCGGCTTCTCTGGAGGGCTTGGAATTTGCCCACGGCATTCCCGGAGCCGTGGGCGGTGCCATGACCATGAACGCCGGCGCCTACGGCGGGGAAATGAAGGACGTGGTGGAATCGGTAAAGGTCATGCACCACGACGGCACCACGGAAGTGATTCCCGGAGATGAAATGGACTTTCGTTACAGAAACAGCCGCGTCTACGACGAAAAGCTCGTGGTTTTAGAGGCCACCTTCGCCTTAAAGCCGGGGGATGAGGCGGCCATTCGAAGCCGCATGGACGAATTGTGGCAACGCCGCCTCTCGAAGCAGCCTCTGGAATATCCCTCGGCGGGGAGCACCTTTAAGCGTCCGGAAGGCTACTTTGCCGGGCAGCTCATCGATCAGGCGGGACTAAGAGGCCTGAAGCACGGCGGCGCCCAAGTGTCCGAAAAGCACTGCGGCTTCGTCATTAACACAGGCGGCGCCACCTGCAAGGACGTGGTGGAGCTCATCCGCACGGTGCAAGAGGCGGTGTACGAAAAACACGGCGTGGAACTGGAGACGGAAGTAAAAGTATTGGGAGAGACGGAATGAAACTTTTAGTTTTAACGGGCCTTTCCGGCGCCGGCAAGAGCCAGGCTTTGAAGGCGGCGGAAGATCTGGGCTACTACTGCGTGGACAATTTGCCGCCGGCCTTATTTCCGAAATTTATCGAAATGGTGGAAGAGGCTCAAATGCCTTTGGTGGCCCTGGTTTTAGACATACGAAGCGGCCTGTTTTTTAACGAGCTGGACGTGGCCATTCAAACTTTGGACAAAGAAGTGGACGATGTCACCGTGATCTATTTAGAGGCGGATCCCCACGTGCTCATTCAGCGCTTCAAGGAATTGCGCCGCCCTCATCCCCTGAGCTCTTCCATCGCCAAGGGCATCGAAGAGGAAAAGCGGCGCATGGAGCCCCTTCGCGCTCGGGCGGATCACATTATTGACACGTCGAAGATGACCAATTATAATTTAAAAATTCGCCTGAAGAGCATTTTAATCGAGGAGCGGGGAAAGCTGGGCATCTCCGTGATCTCCTTCGGCTTTAAAAACGGCATTTTGGAAGAGGCGGATTTGGTTTTCGACATGCGCTTTTTGCCCAATCCTTATTACGTCAGCGAACTGAAGGCGAAAAACGGCCTGAATCCCGAAACCCGCGACTACGTCTTCGGGAAGAAAAAGGCGGAGGATTTCGTGGCCTTTATCGTCAACTACATGAAGACCTTCGGCGACGATTACGTGGCGGAGGGGAAGGAGCATTTGACCATCGGCATCGGATGCACCGGCGGCTTTCACCGCTCCGTGGCCATGACGGAGAGACTGGGTGAGGCCCTGCGCGAGGCGGGCTACGGGGTCATCGTCGGCCACAGGGATTTAGGCGTGTAGCATGAGCGATCCGAAATTTGTAGTGATTGGCGGCGGCACGGGAATCTCCGTACTCTTGCGGGGGATGAAGCGCTTCACAGACGACATTACGGCCATCGTCACCATGGCCGACGACGGCGGGAGCAGCGGCATGCTTCGTAGGGATTACGGCATGTTGCCTCCGGGGGATGTGCGCAACTGTTTGGTGGCCCTCGCCAATGCGGAGCCGTCACTGAAAAACCTCTTGCAGTACCGCTTTCAAGACGGAAATTTGAAAGATCAAAACATGGGCAATTTAATTATTACGGCCCTCACGGATATTTACGGCGGCTTCGCCGAAGGGGTGAAGGAAGCGGCGGAAGTATTAAAGATCACCGGGCGGGTGCTTCCCGTGACGGAAGAATCCATCGCCCTCATCGGCCATTACACCGATGGGGCGAGCATTCGCGGCGAGTCCGCCATTCCCCGCTACGCCTACGAAAACGACGCGGCCATTACCTCCATCGAATTGGCACCGCGGGCACCTCGGGCCAACGGCGATTGCATCGGGGAAATTTTATCGGCGGATCTCTTGGTCCTCGGGCCGGGGAGCTTGTATACGTCTTTGATTCCCAATCTCCTCGTGCCGGAAGTGGCCCGGGCCCTGAACGAATCCCCGGCGCCTTTGGTTTACGTGGCCAATATGATGGAGCAGCACGGCGAGACCGAGGGCATGGGCCTCATCGACCACCTGGACGCATTAAAAGCCCACGGCCTTATGAGGCCGGTGACCTGCATTCTTGCAAACGATTCAAAAACGGATCCGGAGCTTCTCGAAAAGTACGCCCGCAAAGAAGGCGTGCGGCCCATTTATTTAACGGACGAGGAGCGAAAAGTCCTCGCGGCCCGCGGAGTCGACGTGGAGGAAGGGGCCTTTATGGCCACAGGGGGCGAGCTCATTCGCCACGACGGCCTCGCCGTAGCCCAACGACTTTTAAGCTTATGCGACCGTTATCGGGAAATCCATTGCAAGGAAAGAAGAACTGCTCTATAATAGAGAGGGAGTAGAATCGAGGAGACTGTGAGTTTTTCGAAAGATGTAAAAAATGAATTGGCCCGCGTGCCCATGGAAGACATGGCGATTCTTCACGCGGAGCTTGCGGCCTATGTGCGCACCTGCGGCGTGATTCGCCTGAGGGAAGGGCTGAAAATCGATCTTTCCTTCCACACGGAGAATGCCTCCGTGGCCCGGCGCATCCTCTCCGCCATCAAGCGGCTCTTCGGCAGCGACGTGGAAGTGGCGGCGACGCAAAACATGTATTTAAAGAAAAACAAACAGTACCGCATACGCATGACCGACGAAGGATCGGTCCGTGCTCTTCTTATGGATAGCGATTTCCTTCGTCCCGACAATGTTTTTCAAATGCACTACGCCGTGGATCCGGCGCTCTTGCGAGATGCACAGTCGATCCGCGCCTACATTCGCGCCTCCTTTTTAGGGGCGGGGTCCGTGACCAGTCCGTCGAAGAGGTATCATTTGGAGATGATTTCTCACGACAAGACCCACGGTGACGATATAAACAAATGGCTTTCGCGGGTAGGTTTTTCGGCCAAGGGCATTTACAGAAAAGACGATTACATTCTTTACTTAAAAGAGGCGGAAAAAATTTCCGATCTTCTGGCATTTATGGGCGCGAGCCGCTCCGTATTGGAATTCGAATCCACCCGAGTGGTAAAAGACGTCAGAAACAATGTGAACCGCCTGGTGAATTGCGAAACGGCCAATCTTTCCAAAACGGTGAACGCGGCATCGAGGCAGATGAGAGACATCGAGCTGATTCAAAAGACCGTGGGCTTTTCGGCCTTAGACGAGGAGCTCATCCCCGTGGCGGTCTGTCGCATGAACCATCCCGAGGCAAGTTTAGCAGAGATCGGTGAAATGATGGAGCCGAAAATGTCGAGAAGCGGCGTCAATCACCGCCTGAAAAAAATACACGAGCTGGCGGAAAAGCTGAGAGGAGAATAAATTGAAAGAGTCCAAGGTAATACTTAAAAACAAAGAGGGTCTGCACGCCAGACCGGCGGCCATGTTCGTTCGGGCGGCCAATCAGTACGAATCGGACATTACGATTATTCGCGACGGCGAAGAGGTCAACGGCAAAAGCATTATCGGCATTATGAGCTTGGGTATTTTCTCGGGTCAAGAGATTATCCTGCGGGCCGAAGGCAAGGACGAGGACAAGGCCATCGAGGGCATGGTTGAATTTGTAGAAAATCAATTACATTAAAAGAGCTGGCCTTTTCGACAGCTCTTTTTTTATTTAGAGAGGACGACTATGGGATCTTTCGTACACTTGCATTTGCACTCGGAGTATTCGCTTTTAGACGGCTTCACGAAAATCGCCGACCTTCCCGAGCGGGTGAAGGCCATGGGCATGGATGCCGTGGCCTTGACGGACCACGGAAATATGTACGGCATGGTGGCCTTTTACAAGGCGGCGAAGGCGGCGGGCGTGAAGCCGATCTTGGGCTGCGAAGTCTACGTCACGAAACAGGATAAATCCGTGACGGACAAGAGCAATCGGCGCTACCACCTGATTCTTCTCGCGGAAAATCAGGTGGGCTGGGAAAATTTAATGGCCATCGTCTCCACGGGCTATGTGGACGGCTTTTACTACAAGCCTCGGGTGGACATGGAGGATTTAAGAAAGCACAGCGAGGGGATCATCGCCACGTCCGCCTGCTTGGGCGGGGAGGTGCAACAGGCCCTTCTCCAAAACGACGAGGCCGAAGCCAAGGCGGCGGCTTTGCGCTACCGGGAAATCTTCGGCGAAGACAATTTCTTTTTGGAGCTTCAGGACCACGGCATGCGGGAGCAGAAAGAAGTCAACCGAAAGCTCCTGCGCCTTTCCAAGGAGACGGGGATCGATCTTGTCGCCACCAACGACTGCCACTACTTAAATAAAGAAGATGCCGACGCTCACGACGCCCTCTTGTGCATTCAAACGGCGTCGATTTTAGACGAAGAGGAGCGCATGCGCTTCCCTTCCGACGAATTTTACGTCAAGAGCCCGGAGGAAATGGCGGAACTTTTCCCCTACGCCCCCGAGGCCTTGGAGAACACGGCGAAGATCGCCGCCCGCTGCCATGTGGAACTGGAATTTCACCACTTGCATTTGCCCCATTTCGAACTGCCGGAGGGCTACACCAACGAAGGCTATTTGCGCAAGTTGGTGGAAGAGGGGCTCGTGAAGCGCTACGGCGAAGTGAATGAGGCCGTACGCAATCGGGTAGAATTTGAACTGGATACGATTTTTTCCATGGGCTACACGGATTACTTCCTTATCGTGTGGGACTTCATCGCCTTCGCCCGCGCTTCCGGCATCGAAGTGGGCCCGGGCCGCGGCTCTGCGGCAGGCAGCGTGGTATCTTATGCTCTCGAGATCATCGACGTGGATCCCTTGAAGTTCGGCCTGCTCTTCGAGCGTTTCTTAAATCCCGAGCGGGTGAGCATGCCGGATATCGACGTGGACTTCTGCTACGAGCGCAGAGAAGAGGTCATCGACTACGTCATCGACAAATACGGGGAAGACCACGTGGCGCAAATCGTCACCTTCGGAACCTTGGGCGCCCGGGCCGCCATTCGCGACGTGGGCCGGGTCATGGACCTGCCCTACGGCCGCGTGGACTTTGTGGCGAAACAGGTGCCCAACGAATTAAACATTACATTAAATCGGGCATTGGAAATTTCGCCGTCGCTGAAAAAAGCCTACGACGAAGAAGAGGACGTGCATCGGCTCCTGGATTTGGCCCGTCGCCTGGAAGGGGTGCCCCGGCACACCTCCACCCACGCTGCCGGCGTGGTGATCAGTCAAAATCCCATGACCGACTACGTGCCTCTGACGCGAAACGGCGAGATCATCTCCACCCAATTTAATATGATCGAGCTGGAAGAGCTGGGCCTGTTGAAAATGGACTTCTTGGGCTTGAGGACCCTTACGGTGATTCGCGACGCCCTGGCCTTTATCGAGCGGGACTTTGAGAAGAGAATCGACTTCGATGCCATGGATTACGACGATCCCGAGGTGCTGAAGCTCTTTCAGCGGGCGGAAACACTGGGCGTGTTTCAATTTGAAAGCGGGGGCATGCGGGCCTTTTTAAAGGAATTAAAGCCCACGAAATTCGCCGACCTCGCCGCGGCCAACGCCCTGTTTCGGCCGGGGCCCATGAATCAGATCCCGAAATTCGTGGAATCGAAACACGATCCCTCGAAGATCACCTATCCCCACGAAGCGGTGAAGGATATTTTGGAAGAAACCTACGGCTGCATTGTGTATCAGGAACAGGTCATGGAAATTGTGCGTCGGGTCGGCGGCTATTCTTTGGGACGGGCGGACTTGGTGCGCCGGGCCATGAGCAAAAAGAAAATGGCCGTCATGGAACAGGAGCGGCAAAACTTTATTTACGGCAGCTTAAACGACGACGGGGAAGTGGACGTGGCCGGCGCCCTGAGAAAGGGCGTGGACGAAGCCAGCGCCGACAAGATCTACGATCTCATGATCGACTTCGCCAACTACGCCTTCAACAAATCCCACTCCGTGGCTTACGCCGTGGTGGCCTACCGCACGGCCTGGCTGAAGCGCTACTATCCGGCGCAATTTATGGCGGCCCAGATCACCTCCTTTATGTCCAATACGGATCACATGCGCATGTATATCGAGGAAGTGAAGCGGCTGAACATTTCCCTCCTGCCGCCGGATGTAAACAAGAGCTATTTGAAATTTAATGTGGAAGACGGAGCCATTCGCTTCGGCCTGAAGGGCATTAAAAACGTGGGGGCCAATTTCGTCCGCGCCATTGAGGACGCCCGGCGCGACGGGCCCTTCACCTCCATGACGGATTTTATTCGCCGAGTGGATAAAGCGGCCCCCGGCGCCATGAACAAGCGCAGCATGGAATCCTTGATTAAGGCCGGCGCCTTCGACAGCTTGGGGGGCAACAGGCCCCAGTACCTGGCCGTCTACGACAAGCTCATGGATCAGATTCAGGGAGAAAACAAACGAAACATCCCCGGCCAGGTGAGCTTGTTTCAACAGACGGAAAGCGCCATGGACGAAGCGCTTCCGAAGCTCAAGGACTACGATCAAAAGCAGAAGCTGGAATACGAGCGGGACGTGCTGGGCATTTACGTCTCCGGCCATCCCCTGGAAGCTTACACGAAGAGCCTAAAGCGCCAAACCAATACGGATACGGCGGATATTAAAGAGGCACTGGAGACGACGGATGTTTTATTTAATCGCACCTTGGGCGGCATGTTGCGTGAGACGAGAACCTTGGTGACGAAGAAAAATAAAATGATGGCCTTCGGCATTTTGGAAGACCTCTACGGCACCATCGAGCTTGTGGTCTTTCCTCAGGTCTACGCCGCCCTGCCCCCGGGCCTCTTTGAAGAGGGCAAACTCATTACCGTTACGGGCCGCATCGAGGGGAGCGAGGTAGAAGAAGGCAAGGTCCTGGTGGAATCCATTCGTCCTTTGGAAGATGTGGAGGCGGAGGAGAAGCTCTTCATTCGCCTGAAAAACCGCGACTTTCAAAAAGACATTGAAGGCGTGTTGGAGAACCACAAGGGTGACCTTCCCGTGATTTTATACTTTACCGATGAGCAAAAAGCCCTGGGCCTTCCGAAGCGCCTGGCGGTGAACTGCGACGACGAATTGATTCGGGATCTGAGCCGATACGTGGATCCCGAGAAGGATGTAATCAGAAAGTGAGGCATTATGGCCATAGGAGTATTGACAAGCGGCGGCGACGCGCCGGGCATGAACGCAGCCATACGGGCGTTGGTGCGCTCGGCGGTCTACGAAAACAAAAAGGTGCTGGGGATTCGAAATGGCTACACCGGCATTTTTAACGAGGACGCCATGAACATGGACCTGTCTTCCGTGGCCGACATTATTCACAAGGGTGGCACCATTTTGGGCACGAGCCGCTCGGAAAAAATGCGCACGGAAGAAGGGCTAATTGAAGCGAAAAAGCATTTGGACGCCATGAACATCGAGCATTTGGTGGTCATCGGCGGCGACGGCTCCATGCACGGGGCCCTGGCTCTGTCGAAACTGGGCCAATCGGTGATTACCATTCCCGCCACCATTGACAACGACTTGGGCTACCAACACGGCAGCATCGGCTTTTACACCGCCATTGAAACCATATTGGACGCCATCGGAAAGATTCGCGACACCTCAAGCGCCCACAAGCGGGCCAATATTGTGGAGGTCATGGGCAGGCACTGCGGCGATTTGGCCCTTTACGCGGGCATCGCCGGCGGGGCGGAGAGCGTGATCTTGCCCGAGGTGGATTTCGATTTCGACGGCGTGAAGAAAAAAATGCTCGCCGGCAAGCTTCGCGGCAAGCGCCACCACATTATTCTTCTTACGGAAGACAAGCTTTCCGCCTACGCCTTGGCGAAAGATCTGGAAGAGGCCACGGGCATCGAGACGCGGGTCACGGTGCTGGGCTATGTGCAGCGGGGCGGCATTCCCACCGGTGCCGACCGCATCAACGCCTCCCGCTTAGGGGCCGAGGCAATCACTTACTGTCGCGGCGAGAAGAAATCCCTGGCCCTTGGGTTTATTCACGGGGAGCTCAAGGCCATGGATCTGGAAGAGGCCCTGGCCGTGGAAAAAACCTTCGACCGCGACATGTACCACTTACTGGATAAAATTTCGATTTAGGAGGGACGATGAAAAAGACAAAAATCGTAGCCACCATCGGCCCGGCGTCTTGGGACGAAGCCACCTTGCGGGCCCTCTTCGCCGAGGGCGTCAATGTGTGTCGCTTAAATTTCTCCCACGGCGACCATAAGAGCCACAAGGAAACCATGGATCGGATAAAAAAAGTGCGGGAGGAAATGAATCTGCCCGTCGCCCTCATGCTGGATACGAAGGGACCGGAGATTCGAACCGTCACCTTTAAAGAAGGGGAGGCCACTTTAAGCGAAGGGGCGGCCTTCGCCCTTTACGCCGACGAACGAGAAGGAGACGCGGCGGGCGTTTCCATTACCTACGACAGTCTTTACAAAGACGTGGCGCCGGGTCAGGTCATCTTGCTGGACGACGGGCTTATGGCCCTTGAAGTTGTGGGCATCGAAAATACGACCATTCACACGAAAGTCTTAAACGGCGGCGTGATTAAGGACCACAAGGGAATCAACGTCCCCGGAGCCTCCATTCAGCTGCCGGCCCTCACGGAAAAAGACGTGGAGGACATTCGCTTCGGCATCGAGGAAGGGGTAGACTTTATCGCCGCCTCCTTTATTCGAAAAAAAGACGACCTCATCGCCATTCGCAATGTCCTGGAAAGCCACGGCGGCGAGGGGATCAAGGTCATCGCGAAAATCGAAAACAAAGAGGGCATCGACAATATGGATGAAATCGCCTCCTTTGCCGACGGCATTATGGTGGCGAGAGGCGACATGGGCGTGGAAATCGAAACGGAGCGTGTGCCTCTTGTGCAAAAGCAATTAATTGAGCGGGCCATCGACGAAGGGATTCCCGTGATCACCGCCACGCAAATGTTGGATTCCATGATCAGAAATCCCCGGCCTACCCGAGCGGAAGTGGGGGATGTGGCCAACGCCATTATCGACGGCACCAGCGCCGTCATGCTCTCCGGAGAAACCGCCGGGGGAAAATACCCGGTGGAAGCCGTGAAGACCATGGCCAAGGTCTGCTCCTTCACGGAAGCCGCCCTGGATTACGACCATATCTTAAATAAGAGCAGCCAGTTTAAAAGAAACACCACCAATGTCATCGTGCGCCACGCCGTAGAAATGGCGGAAGAAATTTCCGCCGATGCCATCGTCATCGCCACGGCCACGGGCTACAGCTCGAGAAATCTGGCGAAGTTTCGCCCGAAAGCCGACGTCTTTGCCGTCACCGAAGACGACGCCGTGCTCCGGCAAATGAGCTTGCAGTGGGGCGTCACCGGCGTCAAGGGAAAGATCAATCAACAGCAAATTTTCGAAGAGACGGCGAAAATCGTGAAGCGGGCAGGCTTCATTAAAGAAGGGGATTTAATCGTCATGGTGGCGGGGATTCCCCAAGGGGTGGCCGGCAGCACCAATGTTGTGAAGGTCCATCAAGTGGCATCGACGCTCCACAAAGGCGTGGGCATCGTCATGGGCCGAAAGACGGCGCGGGCCCGCATCGTCTCCGAAGATGGCGCTTATATGCGGGACTTCACCGACGGAGACATTATCGTGGCGAAAAGCTACGAAAAAGCCCTGGCGCCCTATTTGGCGCGGGCCGGCGGCTTTATCTCCGAAGAAGAGGGCCTCACCTCCCCTTCGGCCATCGCCGGTTTGTCCCTGGGCAAGTGCACCATTGTGGGCTGCAAGGGAATTACCGACGGCCTGAAATCCGGCGACGTCATTACCATGAACGCCGACACGGGAGAAATCTTCTTGGGGAATGTGCGCACGAAGTAGCCTTGCATGAAAAGCGGCTAATGATTATAATTGTTTCGTAAGTAGAGTAGGCAGAAGGCGTTAAGTGTTGAGAGATGGGAAGTTGCTCTCAAACGAAGAGTGAAGAGGCTCGCTATCTTCTGT
>QWCE01002672.1_pt1 | contig 21494 bp, 20 predicted proteins | sample 1972531 | NCBI WGS metagenome assembly QWCE01 (sample SAMN09866716, study PRJNA288562) | Human gut metagenome isolate term4_stool, whole genome shotgun sequencing... | reverse complement strand
CACTCTCCCTATAAATATCTATCCTGTCTACACACCCCTACGATTTTTACTATTAATATGTTCCCACAAGGTATTTTTCAAATAGAAAAATGGCTTTTAAGATTTCTTCTAAAATCCTAAAAGCCATTGATTTCAACAGTTTTATAGCTTGTTATTCTATTTTCTTGACATCAATACTACAGTCTCCACGTGAGAGGTTTTTGGGAACTGATCTACTATTTCTAGTTCTTCTATTTTATATCCTCTTTCTTCAAATACTTGTAGGTCACGAACTAGAGTTACTGGATTACAGGATATATATAGGAATTTTTCTGGGTCAAAGTCTATTATCTTATCTATTGCTTTTGGATTTATTCCTTCTCTCGGTGGGTCAAGGACTATTAAATCTGGGTTTTTGTCCAAGTCATCTAATACTTTTAAAACATCTGATGCTATGAACTCAACGTTGTCGATTCCGTTTAATTTTGCATTTTCTCTTGCTGCTTTTACTGCTTCTTCTACTATTTCTACGCCAATTACTTTTTTTGCTGATTCTGCCAAGACTTGTGTGATTGTTCCTGTTCCTGAATACAAATCAAAAACTAGCTTGTCTTTTGCATCAATTTTTTCTCTTGCCATTTTGTAGAGAACTTCTGCTGATCTCGTGTTTGTTTGGAAAAATGAGAAAGGGCTAATTTTAAATTTGAGTCCCAGCACTTCTTCTTCGATATGGTCCTTACCATAAATTAAATTCATTTCTTCTGGAACTATGGCATCTGATAGGGCATCATTTTTTACATGATAAATTGATACAATTTCTCCTTCCAGGTCTAAGCTAAGTAAGAATTTTATAAACGCTTCTTTGTCTAGTTCACTTTGACTTGATGTGGAAAGCAGAATCATAATTTCTCCAGTTTTTGTTGCCTTTCTAATTAAGAGATGACGCAAAAATCCTTCGTGTCTTTTTCTGTTGTATTGAACTTCTCCTATTTCTTCAAAGTAGTTTCTTATTTCTGCTCTAATCCTATTAAAGTCAGAGTCAACAATATTGCAGTCTGTTGTGTTAATTATTTCATGAAATCTATTTTTTACGTGAAGTCCTAGTGAAAGAGGACCACCTTTATACTCATCTCCAAAGGTATATTCCATTTTATTTCTATAATATTTGTGGACAGGTGATGGAATTATTTCTATTTCTCTTTTTATTCCATTTTCTTCAAATAGTTTTTCTATTAATTGTTTTTTATACTTGATTTCATCTTCATAAGTCAAGCTTTGATAAGTACATCCACCACATTTTTCAAAGTGTGGGCATGGATTTCCCTTTTCTATGTCAGATCTTTCTACTATATTTAAAAGTTTTGCTTTTTTTGATCTTTTGCCTCTTGCTTTTATTTCTACGCTTTGACCTAGGATTCCTCCTTTAAATTCATATTTTCTATCTTCAAATTTTCCCCTTGATATGTTGGGAAATCTTGATTCATCTATTTTAACTATAATGCTCATTATGTCACTCCTTTAGGAAAATTATATCAAATTATATAGACCCCCTCAATTTAATAAATTAATAAAATTATAGATAATATTTATATTTTTTATAGGACTTTAATATATATTTTTGTATTATTTGGTATAATACATTTGATAGGACTTTGTTAGTGGGCAAAACCCACAGATTTTTATTGGAGGTATTTTATGAAAAAAACATGGTTGGTATTGCTACTTGCAATGCTAATGACTCTTACTGCTTGTGGCGGCAACAAAAAAGAAGCTACAGCAGATGCAGATGGCAATGTGATTGAGGATTTAAAAATCCAATTTGTTCCTTCTAGGGAACCAGACGAAATTGTAACTAAGACTGAACCACTTAAAGAAATCTTAAAGACTAAGCTTGCTGAAAAAGGATACGATGTTAAAAACATTGATATCACAGTTGGTACAAACTATGAATCAACTGGTGAAGCTCTAAGTGCTGGTTCTGTTGATGTTGGTTTTATCCCTGGCGGCACTTATGCAATTTACGATGATGGTGCCGAAGTTCTTCTTACTGCAACAAGAAAGGGACTTTCAATTGATTCTGAAGATCCAAAAGAATGGAACGACAAAAAGCCTACAGAAAAAGCTGAAGAACAAGTTGATTTCTACAGAGCTTTAATAATTGCAGGACCTTCTGAAAAAGGTAAGGAACTTGCTGCAAAAGTAAATAATGGAGAAGATTTAACTTGGGAAGATCTTTCAAGTGCAAAATGGTCTGTAATGGGATCATCTTCTTCTGCAGGATATATTTATCCATACCTTTGGTTACAAAAGAATTATGAAAAGAGCCTAACTGACCTTCCTTCTGTTGTTCAAGCTGACTCTTATCCATCTTCTATGGCAAGACTTGCTTCTGGTCAAGTTGACGTTATGGTTGGTTTTGCTGATGTAAGAATGGACAATGCAGAAAAATGGCAAAATGAATTTGGAAAAACTAATTCAATCTGGGACGAAACAAATGTAATTGGTGTTACTGATAAAATTTACAATGACACAATTTCAGTTTCTAAGAACTCAGAAATTATGACTGACGAATTCAAAAAAGCTCTTCAAGATTCCTTCATCGAAATTGGTGAAAGTGAAGAAGGAAAAGAAATCATCGCAATCTACAGCCACGAAGGTTACAAACCTGCTGAAGATAAAAACTACGATGGTGAAAGAGAAGCACAAAAACTATTAAAAGAACTTAAAAATTAAGAAAGGGCTTCAATAGAAGCTCTTTTTTATAAGGAGAATTATGATTGAATTTAAGAATGTAGATAAAGTATATCCAGGTGGATTTAAAGCCCTAAAAGATATTAATTTAACTATTGATGATGGTGAATTTGTTGCCATCATAGGAAGATCTGGTGCCGGCAAATCTACCTTAATTAGAACTATAAATAAGATGCACGACATAAATGCAGGCAGTCTCACAGTTGATGGCGTTGATGTAAAAAGTTTAAAGGGAAAAGATCTTAGAAAATTTAGGAGAAATATCGGGATGATTTTCCAATCTTTTAACCTAGTAGAAAGAATTTCTGTCATAAAAAATGTTATGTCATCCTTTGTCCCTGATTTAAACCCAATCCAATCACTTTTTGGAATTTACCCAAAGGAATGTAAACTTAGAGCACTTGAAGCTCTTGAACAAGTAGATATTCTTGATAAGGCTTTCGAAAGAGCTGACAACTTATCTGGTGGACAACAACAAAGAGTTGCCCTTGCAAGAACCCTTGTCCAAAATCCAAGTATTATTCTTGCTGACGAACCAGTTGCCAGTCTTGACCCAGTTACTGCAAGACAAGTCATGGATTATTTTAAAAAGATAAACGAAAATCTTGGCATAACTATTCTTTTAAATATCCACCACGTTGAACTTGCACTTGAATATTCGACAATGGTCCTTGGTGTTCGTGATGGAGAAGTAATTTATTACGGGCCTGCCAAAGATGTTGACGATTCCGTTTTAAAATCTATTTATGGAGATTCCTTTGAAGAAATAAAAATGGAGGAAGTATGAGCCTCTACTATAAAATTTTCAAACCAAAAAAACATATTCTAAAGTCTGGAAAAGAAGTTTACGAGTATCCAACTTTGACAATTCCCGTTCTCGTTCTCTTGCTTCTTTTTACCATTCTTTCTGTAAGAGTAACAAATTTTTCACTGGCAACACTTGCTAAAAATATTCACAAGCTTTCTGCCATTTTATCTCCAATGTTTAAGCCAAACTTTTCCTACTTCCCTTCAGTTGTAGGCCCGCTTTTGGACACAATAAAAATGTCCTTTTTAGGATCTTTTTTGGGAGCAGTCTTGGCTATGCCTTTTGCTTTCTTGGCTTCAAACAATATGGTAAAAAACAAGGTCATAAACTGGATCGTTAAATTATTATTCTCTATTCTTCGTACCATTCCAACTCTTGTGTCTGCCCTTATAGCAACATATATTTTTGGACTTGGTGCCTTTGCTGGTACAGTTGCCATATTTTTATTTTCCTTCTCTTATGTTGGAAAACTAACTTATGAGCAAATAGAGACAGTTAATATGGGAGCTTTTGAAGCTATGATATCAATGGGTTTTACTAGAGTAATGGCATTCTTTAAATCTATTGTGCCAGAAATTTTACCCTTCTATCTATCAACTGCCCTTTATAACTTTGAAGGTAACGTAAGATACGCTGCTATCCTTGGTTATGTTGGTGCCGGTGGCTTGGGACTTCTTATTAACGAAAACATTAACTGGAGAGACTACAACCGTGTAGGAATGATTCTTTTGACTCTACTTATAACAGTATTCATTATAGAAAATATAAGTTCCTACTTTAGAAGAAAGTTGAATTAATATGTCAGAAAAAGCAATACAAAAATTAAAATCAGAACCAAAAAATCGTGGCTATATCCTAATGATTGTGGCTATAGTTCTTTTTATGATAATCTGGTCATCTTCTGTAATAAATTTTGAATCTGCAACAAAAGATGGCACAGAAGTTGCAAAAAATATTATAAAAGGAATTTTTAATCCAAAAAGAGAAATGCTCTTTAACCTAACAACAAAGGGAGTGCCTTACCTATTATTAGAAACTATGTGTATAGCATTCTTGGGTACACTTGTGGGCGCAATAATTGCCATGCCACTTAGCTTTTTAGCATCATCAAATATTGTAGCTGCACCTATTGCTTATCTAGTAAGACTTCTTATTATACTAATAAGAACAATACCATCAATAGTTTATGGTCTTATGTTTATAAGAGTAACAGGACCTGGACCCTTTGCTGGACTTATGACTATGAGCTTCACATCAATTGGCATGCTTACAAAATTATTTTCAGATAACATTATGAATTTAAACAAAGCAATATTAGAGTCTTTCTCATCAATTGGTGCAACAACTTTCCAAAAAATTCGCTTTGGAATAATTCCACAACTCTTTGCCAACTTTGCATCAACAACAATTTATCGTTTTGACATAAATTTAAGAGATGCTGCAGTCCTTGGACTAGTTGGAGCTGGTGGAATTGGTTCACCACTTATGTTTGCCATAAACTCTTACAAGTGGCAAGAAGTTGGAGCAATCCTTTTGGGACTTATTATCCTAGTTCTATTTATAGAGTATTTCTCAACAAAAATTAGAGCAAGACTAGTAGGTGAAAAATGAAATTAAAAATAATTCACACATCAGACCTGCATGGATATTTTTTCCCAACAGATTATCTAGATCGAGAAGAAAAAGAAACAGGTTACCTTTCACTCTTAAACAATATAAAAAAAGATGAACACGTAATTTTGACAGACGGAGGAGACACTCTCCAAGGTTCATCCTTTGACTACTTTGTAAAAGAAAACCTAAACTCAGATATAATTGCAGATATCATGCAAAATGTAGAATATTATACACTGGGAAATCACGATTTTAACTACGGCTATGAATACCTAAAAACTTATATAGAAAATATGAAGGGAAAACTAGTTTGTGCCAATGTAAAAGACAAACTAGGCTATATAAAAATTGACCCTTATGCAATTAAAGAAATTGATGGATATAAAATTGGCTTTGCAGGAATAGTAACAGACTGGGTAAATCTCTGGGAAAGAGAAGAAAACATAAAGAATTTCGAAATAACAGATGCCTTCGAAGGAGCAAAAAAAGTTCTAGAAGAATTAAAAAAAGAAAAAACAGACTTGAATATATTAATTTATCATGGCGGCTATGAAATTGACCTTAAAAGCGGAGAAAAACTTTCAGAAACCACAGAAAATGTCGGAGGAAAAATTGCAAAAGAATTGGACTTTGACATAATCTTAGCTGGTCACCAACACATGGAAATTGCAGGAAAAATAAATAAGACACTTGCAATGGAAACACCAGCAAATGGTGCAAAAGCAGCCCTTGTAGAAGTTGATTTTGACACAAAAGAAATAAATTCTTCATTTATCGAAGCTAAACTTGGAGAAAATCCTCTAATAAAAAAATATAAAAATATAGAAGAAAAAGTTCAGGACTATTTAGACCTTCCAATAGCAGAACTTAACCGCGACTACATGCCAGAAGACAGAATTAAAATGGCACTTAAAGGATCAGATCTTGCAGACCTAATAAATAAAATCCAATTAGAATACACAGGTGCTGACATTTCCATAACATCTTTTGCCAACGTAATATCAGGCTTAAAGAAAAACTTGACCACTCGAGATGTCCTAAACACATATAGATTTCCGAACACAACAGTAGTCCTTGAAATCGACGGAAAATCCCTTAGAGATGCCCTAGAACAAAACTTTTCATATATCGAATACGATGGAAATTATAAAATAGCAAAGAAGTTTTTAGAACCAAAAGAAGAACACTACAACTTTGACTTTTTCTATGGAATTGACTATGAAAAAGACCTCACAAAAGAAGTGGAAAAAAGAATAGGCAAAATATTTTTTAAGGGAAAAGAAATAAAAGATAGCGATAAATTTTCCCTTGTCATGAATAACTATAGAGCAACAGGTGCCGGTGGGTTTGATATGTATAAGGACTTAAAAGTCCTAAAAAATTACGATAAAGAAGTAACAGAAATACTTTTAAATTACTTTAGAAATCTATAAAACAAAAAGAGCTTAAAGGCTCTTTTTTTATTGGATATTTAATCGTTTTCGCTTCCTAAATCATTGGAAATTTGTTTAGTTGTTTTTATCAGTTCTTTTATATTATTATTAAGTTTTTCTTCACTTAAAACACCAACAATATTTGCAATAGCTAGTGCCGCAACTACTTCATTCTTATAATCAAAAATTGGAGCTCCAAAAGCAATAACTCCCTTATCAACTTCTTCATTGCTCGTGGAATATCCCTTTTCTCTAATATCCTGTATTTCTCTTATATATTTATCTAATTCATCAACTCCATAAACTTTTAATTGTTCTTCATCAGACAAATTAGCAAAATAGGCTTTTGATGCTGCTCCCTTAAATAATTTAACATCTTTTCCTATATCACAAAAAAATCTAACATTTCTTACACCATCAATTCTTTCTATAAATGTAAATTTATCATCATTCCTAATTCCCAAAGTTACAGTAGATTTAGTTCTTCTTGCAAGGGACTGCATATAGGGTTTAGATATATTTCTTATATCTAAAGAGTCTATAACCGAAGAGCTTAAACTCAATATAGAAATCCCTAAAGAATATTTTTTTGATTCTTGATCTTTTTTTATTAAATTATAATAAATTAAAGTATTTAAAATATTATAGACTGTACTTTTACTTATATTAGTTTTATTAGTTATCTCTGTTAATCCAAGAGCTCTATTTTCATCTCTTAGTAAAAAAAGAATTTTAACAACATTTTCTGTAGAATTTAATAGCTTCATAATTCCTCCTCAAACAACAATTATATTATACCAAAATAAAAATAAAAATTTCTCCAATAAAAAAGTCACCTCTATAAATAAAAGGTGACTTTCTATAATTATTTTTAATAATTTAAAAATTCTCTTGGTGTTAGCATAGTTAAATAAACTAATCCTGAAACTCTTCCTATTCCTACACCGCCTGAAATTGTACATCTGTTGATTACTTCTTCTTTACTAAATCCTGTAAATTTAGAAATTCTATCAACTGCATTATCAATACCTTCTTCCAAAGTAGAACCTGAACCAATATATTGAGCCATCACAAAATCATTTTCTTTTATTGATGTATCAAATTTATCGTTTATATATTTTATTTCATCGGAAGAAAAGTTTCTAAAATTGTGAATCAAATTATTATCTGTTGGAATAACAATTGGACCCTCAGTTTTTAATCCCTTAATAACTTTTATCCTTAAAGTAACTTGTGCAGTTATATCTGTAGTGTGTCCTGCTAATTCTCCATCCCCTTGCATAGCGTGAACATCTCCAACATACAATCCAGCTCCTTCAACTTTTACTGGACAAATAATTTTAGATCCAACTGTAACACTATTTACATCCATGTGAGCATCTGTCAAATTGCTTTTTTCTAGACTTGAAAGTTCTGGATCTTTTAAAAGAGATTTAAAGGAATCGCCACAATTTCTTGAAGACGGAATCTCTTTTTCAGGTATACATCCTATATTTCCAATAAAAGGATTTACTCTTGAAATTACCCCTTTAACATCACTTACATTTAAAGTCAAAGCAGAATTTTGATGACTATTTTTTGGCAAACAATTATTACCTACTAAAGCTTCTCTTGCCACTTCTTCAGATTCACCTAAAGTCATGCCATATTTTTTATTGTCATCAAACTTCATTGTGTATCCATTTTTTATAAATTGAGGTATTATCTTAGATCCACATTTTTTGCAAACTATGCCATCTTTTCCTATATCTTTGACTTCAGTTAGTGGATTTTCTGTTTTACAATTAGGGCAAATCGCCTTAGTTGTTGGATCAAGTTCATAATTTCCTGTAACTTTTTCTGATATACCAGATATTGAATAATCTGAAATTACTTTTATATCCAAAACATCTATTAATATCGAATCACCTATATTGGCATTTTCTATATATAATGGAGTAGAAACTTCATGACCACTTTTTATGCTGGGTGTTATCATTGGTCCCCAACATCCAGGTGGTAGCTCAATAGTTACAGTATCATCACTTTTAGCCGAATACTTATTTCCTACTTTTCCACCAACTGTATCAACAAACTCATCAATAAAAACTTCTTTTTCCTTCATCTTATTCACCAAACTATTCACCAAAATATCTTTCTAAAACTTCATCTGAACTCTTATTAGTCAACTTACTTACAACAATAATTGCTATTAATGATACAAACAAGCCCCAAACAAGAGGATTGAATCCTAGTGGATTATTAATTTTGAATGCATATAATAATAGCATTGTCAAAAATCCACCTAGCATAGATGCTAAACCACCTGCAGGTGTCGCACCTTTCCAGAACATACCCACTGCTATAGGCATAGTAAAGGATGCTGCAAATCCAGAGATAGCAAATATTACTATAGCTTGTAAAAAGTTAGGAGGATTAATTGCTAATCCCATTACTAATAGAGAAATAACTCCAGTTGTAATATAACTATACTTCTTTAATTTCTTTTCATTAAGACTTTCTTTAGAATTTCTTTCAACAATATCTCTTATTATTGCAGAACTTGTTGATAAAAGTAATGAAGATACTGTACTCATTACAGCTGCAAAAGGTGCAGATAACATTATTCCAGCTAAAATTTTAGGAGCATATCTTATTACTAAAACTGGGAAAATTTGATCTGGTACATCAATATTAGGAATTAAAACCCTTCCTGCTATTGAACTAACAAATAAACTAATAAACCAAACAAAAGTAACAATTGCAACTAATACACCTGATTTTTTTACTGTATTCACGTCTTTTACTGAGAATAATCTAGTAACAACGTGTGGTTGAGCCATAACAGCTACGCCCAAAACAAAAAACATTGAAAATGCTGTATTTATAGGTAGCCAATTATCTGGACCATTTCCCGTAATTAGATTTTGATCTAAATTTACAAGTCCAGTTGTTATTTCACTTAAACCGCCAACCTTCATTACTAAAATAACAGCAATTGCTATGGAACCGCCTACCATTATAAGTCCTTGAAATACATTAGTATAAGCTACACCTCTTAAACCTCCAAAGGAAGTGTAAAGACCAACTACTATAGTAAATAAAATAATTCCTATTGCATATGGTATTCCTGTCATTATTTCAAGAATTCTAGCAGCAGCAACATATTGAGAAATCATATAGGAAATTCCAAAAATAATTATTATTAGAGCAGCAAATAAACCCATTAGTTTATTTTCATATCTATCCATAAATAAATCAGGTAAAGTCATACAATTTGACTCAGTTGCAATAGTAGAAATACGTCTACCTATTGCTAAAATTCCAATAATACCTAAGACTCCTGCACCAGCTTGCCACAATAATGCAGACCATCCATATGTATAATAAATTGCTGGAGTTCCAATAAATGATCCACCACTTGTCCATGACGTAGCCCACGTAAACGCTACCAACCAAGGACCAAAAGATCTTCCTCCAACCCAGTATTCAGCTGAGAAATCTTCAGATTTTTTTACTCTTTTATGAGCAACAATTCCAATTCCTATTAATATAACAACATAAATTAAAAAAACTATGTTAACTACTAATGATGTTTTCAATTTTACCCCTCCTATCAATCTTCCATTTTCTTAGCGAAAAAAATAGTATAAAGCACTATTGCTATCCAAGGAATAAGTACACCATAAAAAACCCAATCTGGGAAACCTAATATAAATTTTATTTCACTAACGCTTCTTTTGTAACCTAAAAAGTAACTTACAATAGTGGAAAATAAAATAAATATTGCTGTAACAATTACTCCTTTTTTGAATTCTCTCTTAGATTTCAAATACTCTTCTTTCCTACGCTTTTTTTCAACGTCATTCATATTATTCCTCCTTATCTTAGTCCTATATAAATACTATAGGTTTTTATTTAATACTATTATAAACTCAAAATACTTATATTGCAATACTTTTTCTTAGTAAAACGATAAATTTTAAGATAAAAATGCAAAAAAATAAGACAGTTGCCTGTCTTATTCGTAAAGATTTCTGCTAGCAAATTTAATTTTGCTATTATTTAGCGCTTTCTTTTGTGGATAGTTGTAATTAGAAATCATCGACCTAAAAAGCGTAGCAGCTTCAGATCTCCTAATTGATCTTGTAGGATAAAAGTTCCCGTCAGAATAACCTCTCAAAATGCCTTTGTCCACAAGGGCACCTACATATCCTCTTGCCGAAGGGCTTATCCTTGCCCTATCGCCAAACTCATTTGTAGAACCTTCTTTCGGTGATAGTAAATATACATATCCAAGAATTTCTGCAACTTCTTCTCTTGTAATTTCCCTATTTGGATTTAACCTACCAGTTGTTGGTTTAATGTAACCTGCCTTTATGCCCTTAGCTACATCACTATAAAACCAATCAGATGTACTTACATCAGAAAAAGTAACAGTATAAGTTTTGTCATAGCCAGCTAAACTATTTATAGTGGCATAAAACTCAACTCTTGACATATTTTCATTCGGCTTGAAAGTTCCATCTTGGTAACCAGACATAATCCTCTTATCTGTTATAAAATCCACAGAAGATTCTGCCCAGTGACCTCTTGTGTCTCTAAAAGTTTTCGCAGATACAGTGCTTGTCAAAATCAATGCTGAGGAGATAATGATCAATGAAGTCTTTTTAAAAATCTTCATCTTTATCACCTTCATTCTTATTATATATCATTTATTATCATTTAACAGACTTTCTATTTTAAGTTTCTGTTACAAAGAATTTTTCCCTGTAATACTCCTGCAACATTCGTTCAACTTGTATTTTATCTATGTATAATGTGTTTTCAAAATAATTTATATTTATTAGCAATTTAAATATAAAATATTAAAAATTTGCAAATAAAAAGAGAACAGATTATGTACATTTATAACTGTTCTCTAAGGGAAGAAAAAAGATGATGAAGTTTTCACTTCATGTATATTGTACGTTAGATATTTTGTTTTGTCAATGCTTTTATGAAAATATTTTCAGAATATTTTATTTTTAAATTTATTGCTATTTTATCAGTATTTATCTTACTTTTGTTTTTCTATTAAAAGAATTATGAATATATTTTCATGGATTACACTCTGTGTTTTTTTATGTTAAAATGTATTAGAGGTGATATTTTGTTAAAGGATATAATTTTAAAAAGACGAAGTGTTAGAAAATATAAAGATAAAGAAGTTGATAGAGAAAAGTTAGAAGAACTTTTAATGTACGCATCCATGGGCCCAAGTAATGGAAATTCTCACCCAGTTGAATTTATTGTAGTTGATGATAAAGAAAAAATCGAAGAACTATCCAACATGGATTCTTTCGCCACTCTTTATCTAAAAGATGCTCCTGTCATTGTAATTGTTATTGCAAACACAGATATCTGCAAAACTTGGGTTGAAGAAGCATCACTAACTGCTGCTTATTTACAACTTCTTTTAGAAGAAGAAGGTCTATCATCTTCATGGATCAATGTTAAAGAAGGAAACACTTCAGGAAAAATTTCTTACGAAGAATATTTTGCTGAAAACTTTGGAGTTAAAAAACCATACAAAGCACAATGCTTAATTCCTATCGGCTATAAAAAATCAGGAACAAAGGACCACGAAGAATTTGATATATCTTCAAAAGTTCACTACAACAAATTTTAATTTAAACTAGAAGAAAATCCGATTAATTTCGGATTTTTTATTTTTATTAAAACTAAAAAAAGATCCACCTAAAAAAGGTGAATCTACACATTTTATTTAAATAAACTTACTATAAAATCAATTAATTTATCCAAGAAACTCTTTGTATTTTCTACTGCTTTTTCTCCTTCAGGAGAATTTAAAAATTTTGAGGCCTTGTCTTTGTATTTAACAGCAGTGTCTGCTACCCTATTCCAATCCACATCTGCATTTTTCATATTGTTAAAAAGACTAACCAATTTGTCTTCTTGGCTTTTTGTCAAATTAATATTGTAATTATTTGTCACATTTTCTATTATAAGTCTAACTTCATTTTCATCTTTTGGCATATTTTTCGCCATTGCATCTTTGATTTCATATATGATGTCATTTGTTTTTTCATCACCAAGTTCTTCAGAGAGTTTTGTTTGAACCACTAACTCCTCATTGGCAACTTTCTTTAAATCTTCTGGCAATTCTTTTCCAGTATTTTCTTCATAGGCTTTTAAAATTCCAGTCAAAGCTGCTGTACCACTTACCTTTCCAGGTGCAGTTACATAAATTTCTGCATCTTCAACACCAACAGTGTTAAGAGCATTTATAAAGGCATCTTCTTTTACAACTCTTATGTTGTCAGATAATTCTACAGTGAGTCCACTGCCAGCTTTTTGATATTTAACAATAGCTGAAGAAATTGCCTTATTTCCAATTTCTTTTGAAGTCAAAACATCTCCAAGATATTTATATTCTTCGGCATTTGTAACTTCTATTATTTTTGCATCATCACCTGCATTCATTTCACGAAGCATTTCATTCTTTTGACTTTCTTTTAAGTCTGCACCAAGAGTTACAATCTCATCGCCTTCCTTGGCAAAAACAAAGCTTGGAAGTAGGGCAAGAGAAAGCCCTAGTACAATAATTTTATTTTTAACTTTCATAATATCCTCCATTTTTTTCTTATGATAACATTCATATATGAATAATACTTAAAAAGTATGTGAAAATTTACCGTCACAATTTTTATAATTATATCATAAAAAAAGAGCCAGTTTCCCAGCTCCTTAATTATTAATTTATTCTTAATTATTTTCGTGAAATCTAATCATATCTTCAAATATAAACCACATATCTTCGACTTCGTCTTTCTTTGCGGAAGAAAATGGAATTATATTTTCTCTGTGCTCTACTCCCAATTTTTTTGCTATTAGAGAGATTTGTTTATCTACTTGAGATCTTTTTATTTTGTCCTTTTTTGTTGCAATAACTATTCCTGAAAATCCTGAATCTAAAATATAGTCATACATCTGCTTATCAAGGGCTGTTGGTTCGTGTCTAATGTCTACAAGCAATATTGTTTCTAAAAGATTTTCTCTATTTTCAAGATATCTATTAATTATGCCTGCCCATTTTTCTTTTTCTGATTTTGCAATTTTTGCATATCCATAACCAGGCAAGTCAACTAGACGCAGGTCATCATTCACTTTGTAAAAATTTATTGTCCTAGTTTTTCCTGGTGTTGACGACGTTCTGGCAAGATTTTTTCTATTTAGCATTGCATTTATAAAAGATGATTTTCCAACATTGGATCTGCCTGCAAAAGCGAATTCTGGCAAATTCTCTTTGGGATATTGTTTTTCTTCTACTGCAACTTTTTCTAAGTCAGCCTTATTTATCTTCACTAAAATCACCTATCGCAATCTCTGCAACTTCTTCAAACTTAGAAACTGGTCTTATGTCTAATTTTTTAATTGCTTCTTCTTCAATTTCTTTTAAGTCTCTCTTGTTTTCTTCTGGAATTATTACAGTTTTAACTCCATATCTTTCAGCTGCCAAAAGTTTTTCCTTTAGTCCTCCAATTGGAAGAACTTTTCCTCTAAGTGTAATTTCTCCTGTCATGGCAACATCATTTTTCACAGGTTTTTTTGTCAATGCAGACAAGACTGAAGTTGCAATTGTAATTCCCGCAGATGGTCCATCCTTTGGCACAGCTCCTTCTGGAACGTGGATGTGGATATCTGTATTTGTCCTAAAGTCAGGATCAATTTTATATTTATCTGCATTAGATGCAATGTGAGAAATAGCTGCTATAGCTGATTCTTTCATTACATCTCCAAGAGAACCTGTTAGTGTTAATTTTCCTTTTCCTGGCATTACAGTTGATTCTATAACAAGACTTGTTCCGCCAACTTCTGTCCACGCAAGTCCATTAACTGAACCAACTTCAGGAGTTTTTTCTGCTTCAGAAATTAAATAAATTTTTTCTCCAAGGAAGTCTTCTATATTTCTAGTAGACACAGAAACTTTGTCCAAGTCTTCTTCAACTATTTTAAGGGCAGATTTCCTTATTATCTTTGAAATTTGCTTTTCAAGTCCCCTAACTCCAGACTCCCTAGTATAGTAGTCAATTATGTCTTTAAGGGCTCTTTCAGAAATATTTATATTTTCTTTTTTAAGTCCATTTTCTTCGATTTGCTTAGAAACTAAATATTTTTTTGCAATATTTAATTTTTCATTGGGTGTGTATCCTTCTATTTGAATTACTTCCATCCTATCAAGAAGAGGTCTTGGAATAGTTGATGTTGAATTAGCTGTGGCTATGAAAAATACCTTTGATAAGTCAAAAGGAAGTTCTAAATATCTATCTGTAAAGGAATTGTTTTGCTCAGGGTCCAAAACTTCTAAAAGTGCAGAAGCAGGATCTCCTTTAAAATCATTTCCCACCTTATCTATTTCGTCAAATAAAAATACAGGATCATTTTTTCCAGCTTTTTTTATCAAAGAAATAATTCTTCCAGGAAGAGCTCCGATATATGTTCTTCTGTGACCTCTAATTTCTGCTTCATCAGTTACACCACCAAGACTCATGCGGACAAATTCTTTATTTAGAGAATTTGCAATTGACTGAGCTATAGAAGTTTTTCCAACTCCAGGAGGTCCAACTAAACAGAGTATAGGTCCTCTTCCTTTATTGCCAGATAAAATTCTAACAGCAATAAATTCTAATATTCTCTCTTTAACTTTTTTAAGTCCATAATGATCTTCGTTTAAAATTTTTCTAGCTTCGCCAATATTAGTTTTTTCTTCTCCACTTTCTAACCAAGGAAGGTCAAGAATCCAATCAAGATAATTTATTAAAAGAGAATAATCTGGAGATTGTGAATTCAAATTGCTAAGTTTTTGCACTTCCTTTAGTGCTTTGTCCTTAACTTCTTCAGGAAGAAGTTTTTCATCAATTTTTTTCTTGTAGGATTCAGTTAATTCTTCCTCGTCTTCTCCATCGCCAAGTTCTTTGTGAATTACTCTAAGTTGTTCCTTCAAGTAATATTCCTTTTGAACCTCGTCCATTTTCTTTTTAACTTGGTCATTTATGTTTTTTTCTATGGAAAGAATTTCAATTTCCTTTTTCATAATTTCATGGAAGGCAACAAGTCTTTCATAAATGTCTGTTGTCTCTAAAAGTTTTTGATAGTCTTCCAATTTTAAATTCAAATATCCCACAACTGTGTCAATAAATCTTGACGGGTCATCAGTGTCAGCAATATTTGATATAAGACCTGGGAAAAATTTTTCATCTAGAGATGAATAAGATTCTATATCGCTAAGGGCAAGTCTTAGGGCAGCTTCCACTTCTTCGTCTTCTGTAAAGTCACTTTCCTTGTCATGAAGGATTTCTATTTCTGCTTCTATCATTTCTTCTGTGATGTTAAGTTCAGAAATTTTTGCCCTTTCTTCGCCCTCTACTAAGACTCTCACAATTCCACCAGGCAGTTTTAAAATTTGTTTTATAGTTGCCACAGTCCCAATTTCAAAGATATCTTCTCTCTTTGGTTCTTCTACTTCTAGTTCTCTTTGAGCTACCAAAAATATTTTAGAATCTTTCATTTCTGCTGCATCTATTGCATTAAGAGAAATGTTTCTCCCACAATCAAAGTGCATGACCATGTGGGGAAATATAACTAGATCTCGAAGTGGGATAAGTGGTAATTTTACTTTATCCATTTTTCACCTTCTAAAAAAGCCGTGGCAAGCACGGCTAATTATTTATTTATTTTTTTATTAATTCAGCAGCTTCAGTTCCATCTACTGATTCTTTTGTTATTTTTACTGCTTTGATGTCATCTCTTGAAGGAATTTCGTACATTACATTCATAATAGTGTTTTCTATAACGCCTCTTAATCCTCTTGCACCAGCTTTTTTCTCAATTGCCTTTCTTGCAATATAAGTTAAAGCTTCGTCATCAAAGATTAAATCAACATCATCAAACTTTAGAAGTTCTCTATATTGTTTTACTAGAGCGTTTTTTGGCTTAGTCAAGATTTCAACTAAAGCCTCTTCATCTAATTCTTCAAGAGTAATAGTAACAGGTAATCTACCTATAAGTTCAGGAATTAATCCAAATTTCAATAGGTCTTCAGTTTCTACCTTTTGCAAAATATTTTCTCTATTAGCTTTTTTGTCCATGATTTCAGAACCAAAGCCCATAGAAGATTTTGCAGTCCTATTTTCTATAATTTTGTCAATTCCGTCAAAGGCTCCACCAACAATGAATAGGATATTTGAAGTATCAACTTGAATAAATTCTTGTGAAGGATGTTTTCTTCCACCTTGTGGTGGCACATTTGCAACAGTCCCCTCAATAATTTTTAAGAGAGCTTGTTGAACTCCTTCGCCACTTACATCTCTTGTGATAGATACATTTTCAGATTTTCTAGCAATCTTATCTATCTCGTCAATATAAATAATTCCTTTTTCTGCTCTTTCAATGTCGTAATCAGCATTTTGAATAAGTTTCAAAATAATATTTTCAACATCTTCGCCAACATAACCAGCTTCAGTAAGAGTAGTTGCATCGGCAATAGCAAAGGGAACATTTAAAAGTCTAGCAAGAGTTTGTGCAAGTAAAGTTTTACCAGAACCAGTTGGTCCAATCATTAAAATATTGGACTTTTGAAGTTCAATATCGCTGCTAACCTTCCTATTTGATGAAATTCTCTTGTAGTGATTGTAAACAGCAACAGCAAGAGCACGCTTGGCATCTTCTTGCTTAACCACATATTGATCCAAGATTTCTTTTATTTCAGCAGGCTTTTTTAATTCAAAGTCCTTCTTCATTTCTTGGGGAACTTCATTTTCTAAGATTGTGTGACATCTTTCGATACACTCATCACAAATATTGACATTAGGTCCAGCAATCAATCTATTCACTTGGTTTTGCGTTTTGCCACAGAATGAACATCTTAAAATTTCATCTGTATTAGACATATCTCACCTCAAGATCTTTTCTCAATAACTTTATCGATTAAACCATAATCTTTTGCTTCTTCAGAATTTAACCAGTAGTCCCTATCAGTATCTCTTTCGATTTTTTCTAGGTCTTGACCAGTTCTTTCAGCAAGAATTTCATTTAATTTATGTCTAATTTTTAAAATCTTTTCAGCATTAATTTGGATGTCACTTGCCTGACCTTGTGCTCCACCTGATGGTTGGTGAATCATAATGTCAGAGTTTGGAAGAGCAAATCTCTTACCCTTAGCACCTGATGCAAGTAAAAATGCACCCATAGATGCTGCCATTCCAATACAAATCGTTGATACATCTGGCTTTATATAATTCATAGTGTCATAAATCGCAAAGCCTGCAGAAACAGATCCGCCTGGGGAATTTATATAAAGTTGAATATCCTTATTTGGATCTTCAGCTTCCAAAAACAAAAGTTGGGCAACAATTAAATCTGCCATAGTATCATTTACTTCGCCACTTGCAAAAATAATTCTATCTTTTAAAAGTCTTGAGTAAATGTCGTAAGATCTTTCGCCTCTATTAGTTTGTTCTACTACCATTGGCACTAGTGCCATTTAATCACATCCTTGATTATTTATCTTCTTTAGCTTCTTCTATATCCTCATCAGAAATTTCTTCTGGTTCAACAAATTTTGCATTTTCAACAAGAGTTTCAATAGCTTTTCTCTTTTGAAGGTCATCTCTAACAACGTCCTTGTTTTCGTTAAGCATGTATTCTCTCATTTTTTCCATGTGGTCTTTGTCGTCCTTGAAGTAATCTTCAACAACTTTGTTTACTTCTTCTTCAATTTCTTCATCTGTTATTTCAATATTCATGTCTTTAACAAGAGCTTCAAGAGCAAGGTCATTTTTTACAGTTTTTTCTGCTTCAGGTCTCATAGTATTTTTGAAATCTTCAAGACTTTGACCAATCATCTTGATGTAGTCTTCAAAACTAATACCTTGAGCTCTTAAACTTTGATCATAATTTCTAATCATGTCATCGATTTGAGCATTGATCATTCCTTCAGGAATGTCTGCTTCGATCATTTCACCGATTTTATCAATAGCTCTTCTTTGTTTTTCCATTTCAGAAGTTGTCTTAAATTCTTCTTCTTTTTTCTTTCTTAAGTCAGCCTTGAATTCATCAAGAGTGTCAAATTCAGAAATATCTTTAACAAATTCATCATCAAGTTCTGGAAGTTCTTCATAAGAAATTCCATTTAATTTAATTTCGAATTTAGCATCTTTACCAGCTAAATCTTTTTGGTGATAGTCTTCTGGGAATTTAACAGTAATGTCAAATTCTTCGCCAATTTCATGTCCAATTAGTTGTTCTTCAAAACCTGGGATAAATGTGTTAGATCCAATCTTTAAATCTTGGCTTTCAGCTTCTCCACCTTCGAAATATTTTCCATCAACAGAACCCTTAAAGTCGATATTTACAGTGTCACCATCTTCTACAGCTCTGTCATCAACGTTGATAATTCTTGCGTTCATTGCTCTTTGGTTTTCAACTTCAGAATCAATAAGTTCATCAGTTACTTCAAGAGTTGGATCTTCGATTTCAATGCCTTCGTAGTCTTTAATTTCAACTTCAGGTTTAACATCAACAGAAACCTTAATAACTAGGTCTTCAGCTTTTTCAATGCTTTCTTCATCAATGTCAATGTTTGGTTGGTCAACAACTTTAAGGTCTAATTCTTTAATTGCATTTTCGTATTCTTGAGGAAGAAGTTCGTTAATAGCATCTTCAAAGAATACATCTTTACCATACATATTTTCGATCATATTCTTAGGAACATGACCCTTTCTAAATCCAGGAATTTGGAAGTATTTTTTATTTTTCTTATAAACTTCATTTTCAGCTTTCTTTATATCTTCTCTTTTTAAAACAATGTCAAAAAAGACAGTGTTGTTTTCTTTCTTATTAATTTCCATTTCAATTGCCTCCTCGCTCATCGCGTTTTTCATATCTTTATATTATAACATAAGTTATTTTAAAAAACCTATTAAATGCCTCTGTCCTTTAGTATCTTAGAGAGAATTTCCATCTCTTCATCATTAAGAGTCACACCCTTAGACATCTTTTGATGGTCTGGGTCCCATTCTCTTAAATCATACTTAGCTGGTCTATCATTAAAAGAAACTTTATTTAATTCTTTTGTCCAGCCTTTTGCACTTTCAGATAAAACTCCCAAGTGCTCAGTAATCTCAAATTTAAAATCGCCCATACTACCTAACCTTTTCTACTTCATTTATAATATTTTCAATTGCCTCATCAGCAGAAATTTCAGAATTTTCCATTTCCCTTCTAGTTGAATATTCAACAATAGAATCTGCTGATTTCTTTCCACAAGTAATTCTTAGCGGAATACCAATAAGGTCTCTATCCTTAAACTTGACTCCAGCTCTTTCTTTTCTGTCATCAAGTAAAACTTCTACGCCCTTAGCTTGAAGTTCTTCATAAATCTTTTCTCCAAGAGCAACTTGATCTTCGTCTTTAGTATTTACTATAGTAACAATTGCTTCATAAGGAGCAACAGACATTGGCCAGATAATACCATTGTCATCGTGATTTTGCTCAATAACTGCTGTTACAGATCTTGTAATACCAACTCCGTAAGAACCCATGTAGAAATAATTTGACTTTCCATTTTCATCTAAGTAAGTTGCATTTAAAGCTTCTGAATATTTTGTACCCAATTTAAAAATATTTCCAACTTCTATACCTCTGGCAAACTTATAGACTTCATCAGTTCCCGGAACTTTGTCGCCTTCAGCCACAAGTAGAAGATCATCTACAACTTCGCCTTCGAAGTCACGTCCATAGTTTGCATTGATGTAGTGGAATTCACTTTCATTAGCACCGACAACAAGATTGTCCATTTCAGTAAGTCTCTTGTCAAAAATCTTTCTAACATCAAGACCAAGAGGACCAGTGTAACCTGGACTAGACTTAATAGCTTCAATTTCACTATCGTCCATCATTCTAATATCGTGTTCAGCAACTCCAGTATAAGCAACAAGCTTTGCAAGATTTAATTCCCTATCTCCAGGAATAAATACAATAACAGGTTCATCTTCTAGCATTAAATCCACTGCCTTAGCACATCTCTTTTGATCAACTTTTAAGAAAGAAGAAACCTCTTCTATTGTTTTTGCATTTGGAGTATTAACCTTTTCAAGTTCCTTTTTATCTTCAGCTTGCGGAAGAATATACTCAACAGGAGCCTTTTCTTCAGTAGCACCAAATTTTCCAGACTCAGAATAAACAATAACACCTTCGCCAGTTTCTGAAAGAGCAATGAACTCGTGAGAGCCAGTGCCTCCCATGGCACCATTGTCCCCCTCAACAATCTTATAATCAAGCTCAAGCCTATCAAAAATCTTTTCATAAGCATCATACATATTCATATAAGCAGTGTGAAGAGTTTCAGGTGAAGTATCAAAAGTATAAGCATCCTTCATAGAAAACTCTCTTGCCCTATTTATACCAAATCTAGGTCTCTTTTCGTCTCTGTACTTAGTTTGAATTTGGTAAAGATTAAGAGGAAGATCTTTATAAGACTTAACTTCGTCCCTTATAAGAGTAGTAAAATATTCTTCAGCAGTAGGTCCAAGACAAAACTCTCTGTCATTTCTGTCTCTTAACTTAAACATTTCAGGACCAAACTTTTCCCATCTTCCAGACTCTTTCCAGATTTCAGCAGGTTGAATAGCAGACATTAAAATTTCCATAGAACCAGCCTTATCCATTTCTTCACGAACAATATTTTCAATTTTTCTAATAGATCTATAGCCAAGTGGCAAGTATGTATATACACCACTAGCAGATTTTCTAATCATACCTGCTCTTAGAAGAAACTTGTGAGATGCAATCTCTGCATCTTGTGGATCCTCCCTAAGAGTTGGCATATAAAGTTTTGATAATCTCATATTACCTCCATAATAAAAGTA
>QWCE01002669.1_pt1 | contig 21510 bp, 13 predicted proteins | sample 1972531 | NCBI WGS metagenome assembly QWCE01 (sample SAMN09866716, study PRJNA288562) | Human gut metagenome isolate term4_stool, whole genome shotgun sequencing... | reverse complement strand
AAGAACCTGATGGCTGATGAGCGAGTAGATCGCGTGATCTTGACTGGTTCGATCGACACCGCCAAGATGTTCCGTTCCTGGGACAACAATATGGGGCTGTTGGCGGAAACCTCTGGTAAGAACGCTATTATCGTCACCCCCTCGGCGGATCTAGACCTGGCGGTCAAAGATATTATTAACTCGGCGTTCAGCCACTGTGGACAAAAGTGCTCCGCTTCTTCCCTGGCCATCCTGGTCGGTTCAGTCGGATACTCCGAAAGGGTTCATCGTCAGCTACTTGACGGTGTACGTTCCCTGGTTGTGGACTACCCCTCCAACCCCTCCAGCCAAACCGGTTCGCTGTGTACTCCCGCAAAGGGGAAGCTGCTGCGCGGCCTAACCACTTTGGGACCGGGAGAGCATTGGGCGCTCAAACCCAAGCAGCTTGATGAATCCGGGAAACTATGGACTCCCGGCATTCGTGCTGGGGTACAACCGGGCAGTGAATACCACCTGACCGAATACTTCGGTCCGATTCTCGGGATTATCCGCTGTGACACCCTGGAAGAAGCCATCGAGATCCAAAACGCTACCGACTACGGTTTGACCGCTGGTTTGCACTCATTGGATGCCGATGAAATCAACCTGTGGCTAGATCGCGTACAGGCCGGTAACGTCTACGTCAACCGCGGTATCACCGGCGCTATCGTGCGCCGTCAGCCCTTCGGCGGTTGGAAGAACTCCGCGATTGGGGCGGGTACGAAAGCTGGCGGCCCGTCCTATCTGTTCGGTTTAGGCGAATGGGAAGCCGATGGTATTCCGGAAAACGAGGACGTGGAGCTGCGCAACCGCGCCTTGGTTGAAGCCGCGAAAGTAGCGCGCTCTTTGGACTCCAACAAAGAGTTCGTAATGTCCTCGCTGCGTTCTTCACAGCAGGCTCTGGACAGCGAGTTCGCTATCGGACATGACCCCTCGGATCTGCGGGTTGAACGTAACGTGTTGCGTTACCGCCCACTGCCGGTACTTATCCGCCTATCCGAAGGAGAGGACGCTTCTCAGGTGTTAATGCTGGCAGCTGCCGGTCGCGCCGTTGGTTCTCAAGTCTCGGTATCGATGCCGCAAGAACCAGACTCCGCACTGCTCCAGTACCTGCGAGTACAGCACATCGATTACGAAGTCGAGTCCGATCAGGCCTTCCGTGACCGTCTGCCCGCCTGGGCCGCCGGTGCCGGACTAGATGGACGTATCCGCCTAATCGGTGGAGATGTTAAGGCAGTCAATGAAGCAGTTAACGGAAATGTGAATGTGGCGGTCTGGTCGCATCCGGTGACTGCTTGTGGACGAGTAGAAATGATCCCATTTGTTCGCGAACAGGCAGTAGCCTTCACTAACCACCGCTTCGGTAATCACACTCCACTTTCGGAGCAGGTGAAAATCTAGGCACTGCGCTAGTTCCATAACTAAATAAATGCCTTGCGGGGGTTGGGAAATATTTCCCAACCCCCGCAAAAGTTTCCCGCGCACGTTTTGCGGGATACCGCGGGTAGGTAATCGCTGATTATGGGGATTACCCATTAGGTCGATTATTCCGCTGCGCCCTCTAGTCTCTCGGCACGCCAACGCGGGAGCCCAGCAGCGGCTACCAGGATTCCTAAGCGCTAGCAATGCAGCTGACTTAACAGCGTCACAGCCTACTGATGGCGCAATCTCTACCGCAGCGCTAAATGCTCCTGCGGTTCACTTCGCTGAATTTAACTCTAATTTGGTGGCTACGATTCTAGTCACTGCCTGGTTTACCTGCTCCTGGCTGATTTTCCCGGATTTAACCGCTGCCAAAACCCCCTGGTAAGCGGCATCAAAATCTTTAGGATCAAGCACAATATCAATCCCTGCCTGGATTGCCTTAACCGCGGCCTCTGAGGGCTGATAGTTATCACTAATCGCCCCCATACTCATGGCATCGGTGATCAAAATTCCTTGATACTGTAGCTTTTCTCGCGCCCAGCCAGTCACCACCTTTTTTGACAGGCTGGCAGGAGTGTTATCTCCAAAAGCTTTCGGAAAACAAACGTGGCTAACCATAATCAGTTTTACGTCTTTAGCAACCGCATCTTTAAAAGGCACTAAATCCACCTGTTCCAGCTCGGTCACATCCTGTTGCGAAACGGTTATCCCTTTATGGGAGTCTGCACTGGTAGAGCCGTGACCAGGAAAATGCTTATAGGTGGCGAGTACTCCACTGGTCTGCAAACCCTTAGTAAAAGCCGCTGTCATAGTGGTGACTGTCTGGGGATCACTGCTAAACGCCCGATATTTAAGCAAATTATTTTGCGGATTCGTCAATACATCGGCATCGGGGGCAAAATCGATATTAAACCCGAGATCGGCAAGATATTTCCCCATTTCAGTGCCAATTTGGAGGGCGCGATTACTATCTTTGCCAGCACCTACCTCACTCATATTCGGATAGGGTTTAATCCCCATGCTCTTGGAGCCGCTGACCCGAGCGACCGTGCCGCCCTCCTCGTCAACCGCGATAAAGACGGGGATCCCTACCCGATCTTTACTGTATTTTTGCAGGTTAGAGAGCATGGTTTTTACTTGCTCCGGCGATTGTAGATTCGCAGAGTTATAAATAACTCCCCCCACTGGTCGCTTCGCAAACGCCTGTTTAGTTTGTTCCCCCGAAGCCACTACGCTCCCATTGAACTTGGAGAGCGCTTCCGGAGTCACCATAAACATCTGCGCAACTTTATCTTCTAAAGACATTTTTGCTACCAAGGATGCAGCCGGATCCGGACTGGTGTTTTTCGTCAAAGTGCTAGCGGTAGAGCCGGGAGTAGATTTTTCCGGCGTCGCTTTTGGGGCATCAGTGGCGCTGCTACAAGCACTTACCGTTCCCAAGGTAAACGTCACTAGGATTGCCGCCACTACCAGGCGCCATTTTTTTATAAAACTCTTGCTAACCACTGGTTTTCTTTTTGTCATCGTTATCCGTGATTCCTACTGTTCGTACTCACAAACGTAACCGGCTTTCCCACTAATTCTGTCTCCGGCATCGGGAGCAGCAAACATGTTGTCACGTTCGTCATTCCACGACCACTGACCTCTAATCTTCCACAACAGCAGATAGAACTCCGGTGCCCCGTCTAAATCAGTATGTGAGGGTTCGCCGGGGAACCAGTTCTGATATGACCATTCTTCGCCAGTCACCCAGTGGGCAAAAACGCCACTATCTCTTTCGGAAGTGTATCCACCCATCCAGGCGAACTCGATTCCTTTAGATTCAACTAACGAAATCACCTGTTGTTCTTCTTGTTGGCTGGTTATAGTCACCAAATGCCCACCCTTTGCCATACAGGTATTATTAGCCTCTGACCAGGTCTTATCTTCTCTAAATGCCTCGTAACGGCTCTTGTGCTTCTCTATGCCAGAACGTTTAACCGGAGTAAAGGCAAACCCGTCTTTAATAGCTCCCACTTTGAAGTCATCGGCATCACCAAGCAGTGCCGAAATTGTCCGCTCTGCATAAGGGTCTGCCTTGGAGTCGGAAGTGTATTCGATAGTGTAAAGATTCTTTTGCCGAGAGTTAATCTTTTCTAGGACTTCTCCCATATCGGAAATCGAACTAATATCCCACAGATACCCTTTGGTTTCATCCGCGATTTGCTGCAAGGTGTCTAAATCAGATTCTGAACTGCCAATTAAATAGATCGGCACTGCTTTTTCGGTGGCCAGGCTGATTACTTCATCCAAGGTGTGGGAACTAGAGTTTTCGATCCCATCGGTAAAGGCGATCACACAGTTAGATCCTGTTCTGTTCCCCGCATTTGCTACGCCCTCGTACAAAGCATCGTATAAAGCTGTATCGCCATCGGCGGTGATATTTGAGATCCCGGTCAATAACCTATTTTTTTCTCCGGTTAGCGTGGACATATACATCAGGTAGGTATCGAACGCCATTAGTTCGGCTTTATCGCCCACTTTATAGTCGAGAGTGTTTACAAAGTTACGCATGGCGTTTTGCATTTCCCCTAAATCTTCCGACATGGAAGCCGACTTATCTAAGAGCACCTCAAAACCTACGCCCTGGTTGTCTTTTATCCTCTCTATCTTCTTTATTTCGCGTTTTATTTCGCTCCCACCAGCTATTTTTTCTTTTATCGCCCCGGTGGGCGCTTTAAGGGTAAGTTCTTGCTGATCACTATCTGTTAACGACAAGTACAGCCGCACCGTCGGATATTGAGATACATCGGTACTTACGATTTCTAAATCATAGTTGGCATGGTTTTCCATTAGCTCGGTACGCAAAGCATCATAGTCGGCTGTGGTGCCGGAAAGCTGCGACACATAGTTCGAGTAGTAAAACCAGCCCCCGATGGTTAGCACTAACACTATTGCCAGGGCACTGGCCAGGGCGATGATTAGCCCCCGATTTTTCTTATTCGAGGACGTGACAGCATTTGCCGCGGGAGCCGCGTATCCGCCTGCAGGAGGCATCTGATAGGGGTACCCCCCGGAATTGGGGTATCCAAGCGAAGACGCACCCGCAGCCGAGTATACGGGAGTGGGCTGTCCCGGATAGGGCGAGGAGACGGGTGAGTACTGCCCGGGATAGGCACTGGAACCGGGGTAAGTGCTATCCGGATGAGGCTGATTTTGCGAGGCTGCAGACGCATTAGTAGCTGGCGGCTGCGAATCCTGTCCGGTGTTAGCCTCCACACTAGGGTTAGCTGCTTCAAGACGAGTACCACATTTACTACAAAAAGCTGCCACGTCAGGATTGTCATTGCCACATTGCGAACAAAAAACCATCTCTCTTATTCCTTAAAATGGGGAGTTTCTTGGACTTAACCATAAATCCAACAACTATTAGTTTAAACCTGGTGGGTAAAGCAAAGTGTATGCCCTAGCGGTTTTGATCCGAATAATAATTACCCGTATTAGTTTTCAGACAGCGATTAAGGCAGCCACAGGGTGCCGTCCCCGGCTTCCAATAGATTATTGGCTATCCCATAGGAAATAGCTCTATCTGCTAACTGTCTAGCTGGCGCAGTTAACGGATAAATACCGTAAAGCAACTTAAAGGCTTCACCTATAATTTCTGTTCGCTCCATGCTGTTAGTACGGGAAATCTGCCACCGCAAGGCGTTAGCTACCTCAGTTAGGGTCAGCGACTCCAGTTTACGGGGTAATCCAATTGGAGATTGCAGGGCAGTATTCCAGCTGAGGGGATCGACCCCAGCTGGCCAAACAGTGCGCATTCCGGGCTCTGATATCAGGCGTAAAGCGGATCCGAGGCAACGGCTGATTTCTTCTGCCCGCTGATCGTGATATTCAATCCGGTACTTCTGACACAAGCGGCGCGCCAGAAATTCCAGTGGCATCGGCCCTTCGGCACTAATAATACTTTTAGCGAAAGAGGTGGTAGAGCCGGCCACTGCTGGTTCATCAAGGCGCTGTTTCGGACGTGTAAAGCGGGGTTGATAGTCAAAGTATCCGCGTACTCGAATAGTGATTAGCCTGGTTGAAGGTTGGCGGTCGGCATCGGCTAATATTTCCCGGGGCTTATGAGGGGCGGCGGGAGGTACCCGGGAGGGCGCCAGCGGACTTTGGGCAGCTCGTCGCAGAGCTGATTCTGCTGGCGATAGGGCTGATTCTGAGGATTCTGACTGTGATGCTAGCAGGCTAGCGGGCATTTCATCCGGCACTTCTGCAAAAGCCGAACGGGGTGCCCCTGGTTGTGTTGCCGGATGCGCTGCTAGGTTACTCCCAGTTCCAGCGTTACGGGTCACAGTATGGTTCTTGCGTGCCACGAACTCTTCGAAACTCATATTGAGTTTGGAATCAAAACCCATCTTTTGGAAATAATCCCAGATAGCAGCATCATCAAGTGGTGCTGTCTGCGTCGGCGCCGCTTCAGTTGGGGCAGCTTCCGGCGCTACTGGTGCGGGCGGTGTCGGACTTGCCTGCGCGGGAGCAGCAGGGAACGCTTCCGGCGGCTGGGCAGCTGCAAGTGGTGTAATCGTCGCGTTACCATCCGGGTATTCAATTTGTGGTTGCGGGGTCAATTCCTGAGCCAACGGAGCTGGCGAAGACATCGATACCGCGAGTGGGGTTTCCAATGGAGTAGTTGGATTTGGTACCGGTGAGGTTGGGGAATCTAGGGGCATAACCGATGCCGGCTGTGGTAGCGCCGCTGGCTTTGGGGGCGCTGCACTTGGCAAGGGCTGATCAGAGGGCGGAGCAGGCGCCGGTCGTATCTGGCTGCTGGCAAGGGTGGGACGCGGTGAGGAAAGATCTTGACGTCCCAGGGAGCGACGCGGAGGAAACTCGCTGCCCGGAGCCAAAACATTGCCCGGGCTGGTTTCCGGTTTTACCTGGGATGAGTCCGCCGCAGCACTCGCGGCGGGAGCCGGTTGGACTTCCCCTCGCTGATCCGGTGCACTAGCCGGGCCCTGTACGGGTAGCCAGGGCATTTGTCCGCGCGAAGCACTCCATTCAGTGTTAGCAGAAGCTGCAGGAGCTGGCGTGGTTGCGACTGCCTCTGGATTGCTCTGGTGAGAATTTGATTCTGCTTCCACCGGCTGCGGCGCCGGGTTTGTGCTGGGTGCTTGCTTCACCCCGGCACTATCCGCAGGGTTTTGGGCACTATCGTTTTCAGCCGCGTAAGCTGCCGAGACCATAGCGGCTAGTCCCATTCCTAGGCTTTGGGGGTCATCAACCTCTTCCGCAGCTATCTCCGCAGCAGGTTGCCCCGGGTTAGCATGTGGTGATGTCCCTTCGGCACTATCAAAATTATCTTGGGGGTGACCCGCTGAAACTGCAGGCCGACTGGAAACTATTGGTGCTGGCGCAGGTTTGGGTGCTGGCGGTGTTCCCGGTGCTACCGGATGGGAATAGGCGGGGGATGATTTTAGATTTGGTGCTGGTGAGGACGCTTCCCGTGGTGGCGCGGGTGCTGGCCGCATTTTCGTCTTTTCTTCACCCGCGGATTTTTTTCCTAAATCCGGAAGTGGTTCTAATACCAAGGAAGCCGGGTTTTGGGAGATTGACTGCCCGGATTTCATCCACAACCCAAAAACTTGTTCCGCGAGTTTAGCATTACCTGTGAGCATTGCCGCCAAAGCGACCGTATCTACCAGTCGTTTCACCTGCCAACGTGGTAACTGTCCGTCCTTAATCGCGCTGCGTGCCTGCTCGATACTGACCCGCAGATCCTGTAAACGAGGATCGTCAAGTTGGGGGTTTAACTGTTTTGATATTTCCAGGCAACGCTTCGCCACTTTCGCTACTGTCAGTTTAGCCATAGCGCTTTGCCCCCTTTCGCAAACTTAAACACATCACCATTGAGGGAGTAACCAGCCAGGCGGAAACTCGCCCTGAACTTAGCAGGCTAGCCGCTTTCCGCGCCTCGCGTCTGCCCGGTTCCCGCTCCGTTTGCGGTATCTGCGAAAACCATTTTAGCAGGTGGGCAACTTCGCGATCTATACCACACATAATATGGGGCGAAACCAAAAGCGCGCACTGCGGAGAGCGCAATTTCGTACGAGTTTGTTGGGCTACTTCCTCGGTTAAATAATCATCTACCCAGGCAAAACTGGCGTCTCCGGCAGCAGCCATCACTTCGGAAAATTTTGCCCGCGGGTCACCGTTAGGGCAGCGCACCCAGGGAAGATTCTTCGAAATACCCAGAAGTGGGGAAAGATGCTGATTAGCCCATTGATTCCAGGAGGTCGCCCACCGCACTTCGAAATATTTGCCGAGTTCGCGCAGACGCGAGCCCAGAAGGCGGGAAAGCACCACGTTAACATTAAAGGAATCATCTGGTTGCAGATGTACCAAGTGCGCACGCAGCAGCGGATTAAGGATACGCCGGTTTGCCCTCCCCCACAGGTTTAGCGGCCCATCTACATCCAGGAAGAGGATCGGCTGCCCTATAGAGGTTTCCCGGTGAGCGCTATCTTTAGCACCAGCATGGTCGGTAGATTTAATTTGCGAGGACGAAGCCTCATCAGCAGCATGAGTCATCTCAGGTCGTAACCCGATCTTTCCCTCCGCTACTGCACTCACGTATCCTCCTTACGCTCTCACCTCTACATTATAGCGAGATTATAAGCAGCGGAGGTGCGGGAAGGATCTTTTAACCCGGGAGCATGTGATCAGTTAAAAGACTGCCCTAAGCTGGAGGCTACCAGCGTCGCCGGGCAAGAATGCACGCCGAGGCTAGCTGCGCGCGGGGATTACTTGCCGTTAAAGGTAAATTCCTTTTCCCCGTCCCTTCGTGCAGTGTTGATCCACCTAGTCTAAGCGTGCCCAGTTATCTTTCTAGGCGACGCGGATACGGGCGTCACCGCGGACGAACTCTACCGCGAGCCCTCCCCCCACGGCCTCCAGATAACCCCTAATAGTGCCGACTTTGGTGCTTTCTAAATCTCCGCGTTCAATCTTGGAAACTTGCCGTTGTGAAACCCCGATACGTGCGGCCAGTTGCTGCTGCGTAAGTCCGGAGGCTTCCCGCAGTTCCCGCAGTTTATAGGCGCGAACTTCAGCTAACATTTGTTGCTTATGAGAATCAACTAAAGTTCTGTCCACCGGATGTTCCGTTAGAAAATCCTCTAAAGTCACAGTCATTTCACTTCCTCCTTCGCAACTGTTTGAGGTGCCGATCATATAAATCGTCCGCAATAGGAATGTTTTTTCGGTACCAGCGTTGCCACTGCCGCGACTTATCCCCCGCCACTAATAAGATGGCTTGTCTAATAGGATCGAAAGCGAACAAAATCCGAATTTCGCTCTTGCCACTAGACCCTGGACGCAGCTCTTTCATATTCTGATGCCGAGAACCTGAAATCCGGTCTACCAGAGGTCTGCCCAGCGCCGGACCTTGCTCTTGCAGTATCTCCAAAGCCGCAACGACCTGTGCGCGCGAGTTTTCGTCGAGCGTTACCAGCCATTCGGCTACCAGCTCAACATCAACCGTCCACACACTAACAGTTTAGAACTTATAGGTTCTAGCTTCAAGGGTCAGACAGGTTTACAAAGTTACCCTCACTTACAGGTTAACTGCCCCTATATCAAAGCGCGGGCAGGGACACCGAAAATATATCCGGAGGGACAACTTACGGGGGGAGACAAGTAGGTGCAGTTTACTTGCCGTTAAAGGTAAATTCCTTTTCCCCGTCCTCGCCCTCGCGTACATCGACCAAGATTTCTTGACCCGGCTCGATGTCTCCAAAAAGAATCTTTTCGCTGAGGGCGTCCTCGATATCGCGCTGGATAGTCCGCCGCAAAGGACGTGCCCCCAGTACTGGATCGAAACCGCGAGTGGCTAGTTCTTCGCGAGCAGCATCCGTGAGCTTCAAGGTCATATCTTGCTCTTGGGTGCGTTCTTGCAGTTTAGTGATCATCAAGTCCACAATCTCGCGGATTTCTTCCATACCCAGTTGCGGGAAGACGATTACTTCGTCCACACGGTTGAGGAATTCTGGCCGGAACTGCTGCTTGAGTTCTTCCTGAACCCGATTCTTCATCCGCTGATAAGAACCGACCTGGTCATTATCGACCTGGAAACCGGTTTGCACCCCTTTATTGATTTCGCGGGTGCCCAGGTTGGTGGTCATGATGATCACGGTGTTCTTGAAATCAACCATCCGCCCCTGGGAATCAGTCAGCCGCCCATCTTCTAGCACCTGCAAGAGAGTGTTGAAAATATCGGCATGGGCTTTTTCGATCTCGTCAAAGAGCACCACCGAGAAAGGTTTGCGGCGCACCTTTTCGGTCAGCTGCCCGCCCTCGTCGTAACCCACATATCCGGGAGGAGCCCCGAATAGGCGGGAAGAAGTATGTTTTTCCCCGAACTCGGACATATCCAGCTGGATTAGCGCTGACTCGTCACCAAAGAGGAACTCGGCCAAAGTCTTCGCCAACTCGGTTTTACCGACACCGGTAGGACCGGCAAAGATAAAGGAGCCGCCGGGACGATTCGGGTCTTTAAGCCCTGCGCGCGTCCTGCGAATAGATTTCGAAAGCGCACTGACCGCCTCGTTTTGGCCGATAACCCGCTTGTGCAGCTCATCTTCCATATGCAGCAGTTTCGCGCTTTCCTTTTCAGTCAGCTTAAACACCGGGATGCCGGTAGACATCGCCAAAATTTCCGCGATAGCATCTTCATCCACGGTGCCGATCCGGTCGCCCTCCCCGGACTTCCAGTCAGCCTCCAACTGGGCGCGTTTTTCGCCAAGTTGCTTTTCCTCATCACGTAGGCGCGCGGCCTTTTCGAAATCTTGGGCATCGATAGCGGCTTCTTTATCCCGGCGCGCCTCATTGATTTTTTCATCCATTTCCCGAATCTCGGGAGGAGCGGTCATGCGGTGAATCCGCAGGCGCGCCCCGGCCTCGTCAATCAAATCGATGGCCTTATCGGGCAGGTAGCGATCCGAAATATAACGGTCAGACAGAGACGCCGCCGCCCGAATTGCGTCATCGGTAATCACTACCCGGTGGTGTGCCTCGTAGCGGTCACGCAAACCGGTCAGAATCTTTACCGTGTCCTCCACGCTGGGTTGTTCTACCTGCACCGGCTGGAAGCGCCGCTCCAAGGCCGCATCTTTTTCAATATATTTACGGTATTCCTCGGTGGTGGTAGCCCCAATGGTCTGCAATTCCCCCCGCGCCAACATCGGTTTAAGGATGGAGGCGGCATCAATCGCACCCTCGGCGGCTCCGGCTCCTACCAGGGTGTGGATCTCATCGATAAACAAAATAATGTCGCCACGGGTGCGGATTTCTTTCAGAACCTTCTTCAGGCGCTCCTCGAAGTCGCCGCGGTAACGCGATCCCGCAATCAGAGACCCCATGTCCAGGGAGTAAATATGCTTGTCTTTCAGGGTTTCGGGGACATCTCCGCGCACAATTGCCTGCGCGAGTCCCTCTACTACCGCGGTTTTGCCTACCCCGGGTTCCCCGATCAGCACCGGGTTGTTTTTGGTGCGCCGCGAAAGGATCTGCATTACCCGTTCCATCTCGTTGACGCGCCCGATCACCGGATCTAGTTTGTTTTCCCGCGCCGCCTCCGAAAGGTTCCGTCCAAACTGGTCGAGGATGGCTGAACCTGACTTTTGCGGCTTCTGGGTGCCGGTACCAACCCCCACGGTTTCTCCGCCCGCTTCGTTTTGCCCCGCTCCCGGGTAACCGGAGAGCAGGTGAATCACGTTTTGGCGAATACTTCCCAGGTCAGCACCCAGGTTGGTGAGCACCTGGTTGGCGACGCCTTCGCCCTCGCGAATCAGCCCCAAGAGGATATGCTCGGTACCAATATAGTTGTGCCCCAACTGCAGCGCTTCCCGCATCGACAGTTCTAAGACTTTCTTGGCGCGCGGAGTAAAGGGGATATGGTCTTTCGAATCGTTCTCGCCCTTGCCGATGATCTCAATGACCTGATCGCGCACGCCCTCGAGGGAAATGTTCGCCATTTCCAATGCTTTCGCGGCGACGCCTTCGCCCTCGCGGATCAGCCCCAAGAGGATATGTTCGGTACCGATATAGTTATGCTCCAGGCTGCGTGCCTCATCTTGCGCCAGCACCACTACCCGGCGCGCCCGATCTGTAAAGCGTTCGAACATTTTACTCCTTGACCTTTGGAGAGGATTCTTTCGGTTAGGGAATTGACTCCACTATGTACATTATTAGGTTTTTCCCCGTGCCCTCGCTTGGTTTCACTACCGGCTAAGGTTATTTTTTTACGAGGACGAGGACGTCGCAGCGAGGAAATAGGGCATCTACCGGGTTCAGGGAACCAACCACCTTTCGAATTTTTGGGGTTCGCCCAAAGCGGGGCGGGATGGTTTTTCTCAGATATAGCAGGCCACGGTAATCACCAGCAGCAACGCTACTGACAGCAAGGTTACCAGTATATTTCCTATGATTTGAGTGCGCTTCACGGTGGCGGTGGCGCGCTGTCGATCCACCACGTCCGGCAGGCCTGTCCCCAATTTTTTCCGTCCCCGTCTACCGGAGATCACGCCCACCAGGCGCAATGCCCATCCGATAAGCGCTCCCACCAGGGCGCCACCTAGGTGTCCTTGCCAAGAGACATTAGGGATGACGAATCCGATCAGCAGGTTAATTATTAGCAACCCACCCAGAGCGCTGGAGGAGCCGTGTAGGTTGCGAGTATAGACGAATACTCCCGCACATAATCCCAACACTGCTCCAGAGGCGCCGACTACCGCCTGCTGCTGCCCGGTAATCAGTGCCCACACCAGGGTGCCAAGCGATCCTCCCCAGGCAGAGAGCAGGTAGATAAGTAGGATCTGATAGTTGCTAATCACCCGGCGAGCGAGCTCACCCAGGATGTACAAGAACGCCATATTGGACGCTAAATGCACGATCCCGCCATGCAGGAAGGCTGCGGTCAAAAACCGCCAGGGCTGAGTGAACCCCAAGCCGGGATAGAACAGAAACTGCTCTACCAGGCTCGGAGCCAACCAGGAAGCCACATAGACAATCCCGCAGGCAATGATGAGAGCGTTGATTACATTGACGCGCTGCTTAGAGTTCGTCATGTGTCCCGATGATTATTTTTGCCACCACTGAATTGGCGTAAGCCACAGCTTATTCGCTGATTTCGATGGATTCGATGGTGATGTCATCGAGCGGACGGTCACGTCCGTCGGTGCTGACCGCCGCGATCGCATCCACCACGTCACGGGAGGCCTGGTCGATTACTTTACCGAATACGGTGTGTTTGCCGTTTAGCCATTCGGTGGGCACCTGGGTGATGAAGAACTGGGATCCGTTGGTTCCCGGGCCGGCATTGGCCATGCCCAGCACATAGGGTTCATTGAAGGTCAGTTCCGGTACGATCTCGTCCCCGAAACGGTAACCGGGGCCGCCGGTGCCGGTGCCTAGGGGATCGCCGGTCTGAATCATGAATCCTTGGATTACGCGGTGAAAAATCACCCCGTCGTAAAGGGGTTCATTGGATTTAAGTCCGGTGGCCGGGTTTTGCCATTCGCGTGCGCCAGTGGCTAGACCTTTGAAGTTGTTTACCGTAATCGGAGTTTTATCCGCAAATAGTTCGACTTTAATGTCGCCTTTTGAAGTGTGAATTGTTGCTTCCATAGTTCTTATCCTTTCATGAAAGCCAAATTACCGACACTCAGCTTACCGAAGAGTAGCTAAATCTGGGGCTATTCTTCCCACAAGCTAGGCGGTAACGTTTAGACTAAGAGAGTACAAGCTGTCGCTACCGAGGCGGAGCGCTTCGGTATGCCTAAGACAAAGGAGCGAACATGAAGAAATGCTGCCCGCATAAGCTGCTCAAACAGGCACGGAGTTTGGCAGATCAAGGGAAAGATATTGTTCTTGAGGGCGCTCAAGATCTGCAAGAAAAAGTTAGCAGTGAACTAGTACCGGGTGTAGAACATGCGGTAGACAATGTGCGTGACCAGTTCCATGAGGTAAAGAAGCATTCCGAGAAGTCTTTGAAGGAGGCTGCTAAGCAAGTGAAAAAACAATCAGCAGAAACATTTGGTAAACCGGAGCCCAAGCGGGGGCGTAAGACTCTACTATTCCTGCTACTAGCTGCCATTGCCGGTGGCGTTGGCTATGTACTATACCGGCGTTCGCAACCAGTTGACGATCCGTGGGCAGAAGAATACTGGGAGGATGTAGAAGTGAGCGAATTCGATCCGCAGGAAGCAGCAGAAAAGGCTCAGGACAAGGCCAAAGAGGTTGCCGAGGACGTAGCCGAAAAAGCCGATAAAGCTGTTGACGCAGTAAAAGACAAGGTTGAAAAGTAACCCGTAAGTCATTCAAATAGTTAACAATGCCCTCCCTGCAAAAAGCAGGGAGGGCATTGTCTTACCACTTTTCAGATCTAATACCCGATTAGGTATTAAACCACGTTTCAAGGATGTCTAGAGCCTACATAGGTTTGTTTATCAGCGTCCATAGATAAAGAAGAGACCTATACATTCAGTTATTCATCAGACACCTAGTTAAATATTTATAAAGGTCTTATTTAATTTTAATAATATAACGCTATTTAGCTATTATTTTTAAGCCATTTGTCAGACGTCCTATGTTTATTGTAAGCTTGTATCCGCCAACGTATTTTATGGAATGGAAGACAACGATGTCGGGTAGTTAGATTCGTGTTATCACCTATTCCCATCAGGGACTACGTGAGATACACACCATGACTCTGTTGTAAACGATCAATCGGGCGAGATATTTTGCAGCAGAATCCATCAATTTGGACATACCAGTCAGGCGAGCAGTCACCGATTACATAAAACTTTAACGCAACTGGCGATAACTGATACAAGGAGGCAAGATTATGAGTCGCAAAGACGCTACGCAGGATCTGGAAGAAAGGTTCTCTACAAACGGACAACCCGTAGATAACAGTAAGCTGTGCACCCTCGTTAAGCAGGATTGTTGCGGTATTATCGACATTAATCTAGCAACGACAATGCCTGGATGTATTTTCCGAGCAAATGGGAAAAACGGCTGTATTGAGCTCAATATTTCTAGTGGGCAAATCACCGGGTTTGTACGTAGCGGACACGAACACCGAATCATTGACGCCGAAGATGTACCCGGAATTGATGACGGTTTCGCACACTCGGTGGCTCTTTCATCGAACGAATCTGGTATGCACCTATTCTTCGACGGATACGAAGCATTCTCAATCTCCCTGCCGACATGGTTTTCACAAATTGAACTCGAGGACATCACAATCAACCCTAAAGGTGTCCACAAGCTCATACACTTCGCGGTTTGGGCTGGTCAAACGGAACCAGAATTTCCTCTTTCAATAGCACGCACGCCAAACTCTGTTGTAGAGTTCGGTGGCTCCGCGTTATCACCTTGGGATGTGCGCAAAGTTAGTGGACTTACCAAGGGAAGCGTGCGGGCAAAATTCCGCACTCGTGGCGAAGGTCAGTTTGGTGTGATCATGGCTGCTACAGGAGCGCAAGGAGCTATGCGTCTAGGTATCGAACAAGGGGGTAGTTTCTATTTCCAGGCATCGGCAGATACCGAGGTTATTGCTGATATTACGGCGCCGGGACACTGGGATGATGGAAGGGTTCATGAGCTCGTGCTCGTAAGCGGAAGGGGCGCTACCACGATATTCGTAGATGGATACGAAGTCGTTCATTCCCCAGGGGCAGTTTTCTTCGACGATATTGGAAATCTGAAAAGCGTCCTGGTTGGAGAGGATCTGGATGGAACCAAGCTATTCGGAGAAGTCTCCTCCGCAGAGATCTATCAGCAGGTTCTGACTGACCATCAAGTTAAAAGACTAGCTGGTGTTGCCCCTTTAGTAACTCAGGCACTCTTCGATACGGGGTTGATGGGTGCTAAGAATTACCGCATTCCCTCAATTATCACCTGCAAATCAGGAGTGGTTCTCGCGGGTGCCGACCAGCGAGTGAGTATCGCAAACGACAGTCCGAACGACATTAATTTCGTTATTCGACGTAGTCTAGATAATGGTAAGACCTGGACAGATCCTCAGACAGTACTCCAGTACCCTGGAAGTGGAAGACTGGGAGCCTCGGTTATTGACTCCGTCCTCGTACAAGATCAATCATCAGGTCGCGTGATCTGCCTGATCGATCACTTTCCCGGCGGAATCGGGCAGCCGAACGCCAAGGTTGGCACCGGATACTCGGAAGATGGCACTAAAATTCTACACGACCGTGATGGCAACGAGTATCACCTGATGGATGACGGAATAGTTAACAACTTAGACGGCACATCCACTGACTACCTTGTAGACAAGCTTGGAAATGTGACAGTTCAGGGTGAACCAGCTGGAAATATCTATCTAGCGCCAGGAGTCGACTCTAACGAATCATTATTCGAACATCCCTCATGCCACTTACTCATGGTTTTTAGTGATGACGATGGGGAAACCTGGAGCGCCCCTATAGACCTGACTCCTCAGATTAAAGAGGAGTGGATGCGTTTTTGTGGAACCTCCCCGGGGAATGGAATCCAGCTTCAGATTGGAAAGCACAAGGGACGAATCTTGGTTCCGATTTACTTCAACCATGAGAGTGGTTTGGCATTTTCGTGTGCAGCTGCCTATTCAGATGATGGTGGAGAAACTTGGCATCGTGGGCAATCGCCGAACGATGGCCGGGTAGTTGACGGAAAAGAAGTATTTGCCCGAAATCTCGAGGACGAGCGAGCCTACTGTCACGAATCTGTCCTAGTAGAAGGGGAAGACGGCACTGTCCACGTCTGGATGAGGAATCTGAATCCCCGCGGTCGAGTTGCTCACGCAATAAGCGATGACGGAGGCGAAAACTGGGGAGAAGTCACATTTGTTGAACAAATACCTGAAATATTTTCGCAGCCGAACGCTATTCGGGTCTACGATGAGGATTCAAAGCCGGCAATCCTGTTTGCGAATGCTTCCCAGCTTCTCCCTTTCAGGGGACGGGGGGTCGTGCGACTATCCTATGATGACGGATTAACATGGCCGCACAACAAAGTCTTTAACCCGCGTCACTATGTATACCAATGTATGACCCAAATGCCCGATGGAACGATTGGTCTCCTGTGGGAGAGAGAACTGCAAGGAGTTTTCTTCACCTCGTTTCCTCTGGCTTGGGTTACAGAATCGAACTCAACTATCAGCTGAATGCAGCTTGTATTCTTGCTCTTTTTATTAAAAGAACACTCGCCTTTTGCGCTATCCAGCAAACCTTTTAATAGACGTTTCAAAGGAGAAATAAATAATGTCTCAACAAACAAAGAAAATACCCTGGTATAAGGAAATCGGGGCACAACGTTGGAAGGCGTTTTTCGCCGCCTGGATTGGAGTGGTGCTAGACGGATATGATTTTGTCTTAATCTCATTGGTGCTTTCCGAGATTATCGACACTTTCAGTCTGACACTTGTTGAAGGAACCGCCCTTGTTTCCGCCGCATTCATCTCCCGGTGGTTTGGCGGACTAGTTCTGGGCGCTATGGGAGACAAGCATGGACGTAAACCCGCGATGATTGCTTCGATTCTTCTGTTCACAATTGGGTCTTTAATGTGTGGTCTGGCTCCAAATTGGACGGTTCTTTTCCTGGCGCGTTTACTTATCGGCTTTGCTATGGCGGGAGAGTATTCCTCTTCTGCGACCTATATTATTGAACTTTGGCCAGTTCGTATGCGCAACCGCGCTTCGGGTTTCATGCTTTCTGGCTACGCCGTTGGATCGATTCTTGCAGCACAGATATACCGTTTGCTTGTGCCCTGGGTAGACAGTTGGCATCCCAACTGGGGGTGGCGTGCACTATTCCTAACCGGAATGATTCCGATTCTTGTAGCTTTATATATGCGCCGTCGCCTTCCAGAGGCTGAGGATTGGGAAAGTGTTAAGCAGTCCGATGATAATGAACGCCTGCATGAAGGAAATATGCTTACCATCCTTTACAGGGGGAAAAATCGGGTAGTTAATTATCTACTTACCGTGTTAGCTTTGATTCTCTTACTCCTAATTTTCACGAGGATTGTTCATGGCGGACTATTAGTTACCTTGCTGGCACTCATATGTGCGGGGATTTTCGTGTGGTTTGTTTACCAGTCCGATCCGACCCGTTGGGCGGTGGGCGTTGCAATTATGTTGACGATTTTCTGCTCATTCATCTACACCTGGCCAATTCTTGGTTTATTGCCGACATATTTGAAGAGCGATCTATCTATGGATGCCGGACTAGTAGCGGCTATCGTTTCGTATGCCAACCTCGGCAATATGTGTGGTTATATTCTTTCGGGATTCCTTGGCGACAAACTAGGAATGCGCCGCTGGTACGTAATCTCCCTGCTTTTATCCCAAGTCCTAGTATTCCCTTGTTTTATGGTCGGGGGAAAGTATGCAGTCCTGATCGGTATCTTGTTATTCTTCCAGCAAATGTTTGGGCAAGGTATTTCGGGACTTGCACCCAAGTGGGTTTCTAGCTACTTCCCTATTGAAAAGCGTGCTGCGGGGCTAGGTTTCTGCTATAATGTTGGCGCTCTAGGAGGTGCAGTTGGACCAATCGTGGGAGCTTCCATCTCATCTGCTGTTCCCTTGGGGATAGCCTTGGCAACTATTTCAGTTGGGGGTGCACTCGTAGTTATTCTCTCAGTTGGGCTGAACCTTCCACGCAGAATTCAGGCTGCAATTAATCCTGCCACGGTTCGACCAGAAGACGGTAGGGATGAGAGTGAATTGCCTACCCTCGATCCGGTTGCAGAATAAGAAAATCTAAATAGAAATTTGCGCGGTCTTTTATTTTACAAGACCGCGCAAATTTTATTGTGCTTGAAACATGATGGTGATTTTATGAAGCCGGATGCGAGTACGGGACATTACCCCGACTCGTGAAGTTTTTGGGGATTTTCTTTTGGATTTACGCTGTTAGAGGTGTCTTGGTTGGCGGTTTTGGTTAGACCGTTCGGGCTAAGCCTTATTTGCGTAAAGTCAGAGGCACTTCAGGTGCGGTTGCAGTGTAGATAGTGAAAAAGCAGGGGCGTGGGAAGCGGGCAGCGAAGCATATTGGTTCGGCAAATGAGTAGTGCGAACTTGCTTTTTACTGCAGGTAGGGCATAGCGACCTTAACGTAAGGCACGGTCAGGGTAATTTCGATCCGCAGGAAGCTGCAGAAAAGGCTCAGGACAAGGCCAAAGAGGTTGCCGAGGACGTAGCCGATAAAGCCGACAAAGCCGTTGACGCAGTAAAAGACAAGGTTGAAAAGTAACCCGTAAGTAATTCAAATATTTAAAGCTGCCCTCCCTGCAAAAAGCAGGGAGGGCATTGCTATGCCATTTTTTCCAATAGAACCACGTGAAATAGCTTCGCGCGGATCTGGCTCGGTAACAAGCTACCCGCATACAACGCAAAGCGGGCCTAAGTTTTTCCTCCCGCCCAGAGTCCGGTAAATACCACGGGTATTTACCGGACTCTATGCCCACCGCGCCTGCTCGGATAAAACTTAGGCCCACTTCACAGCGACATCCTTGTGCCGCTGCACATCTATTCAGTACGTAAGTGATTTAGAAGCTGCCAGACACGTATAAGACCTCCTACCGCACTCAATTTCGGGTTTAACAACAAGATGACAACGGCGACATCAAAACGTTGGGTTGACGGTTCATAAGGGTCGCGGCCGGTAAAAAGGAACGACTGGAGGAGCGGGGGCAAAAGTTTTATCCGAGTGGGTGCGGTGGGCATAAGAATTTGGAAAACGTCGCTACGTTTTCCAAATTCTTGGGCAGGAGGAAAAACTTTTGCCCACGCAGACGCCACCTGAACCGAGCCAGACCCTCTTTTTTCGACAGCATTTTTAGTCGACTGCCGCCAGATTTTCAACCCCCGGAAAAAGGCACGGATACAAAGCCTCGGGGTCGGAAGCTTTACTTCCGACCCCGAGATCCTTCTAGCTATTTAGTTGTATGTCTTTCCTAGTCCTCGAGTTCTTCGCGTTGGTAGCGGCGGATCAGGACTAATCCGACTCCCGCAACCATTGCTAGAACACCGGTCATTGCCATGATTCCGGTGGTGGAACCGGTCTTAGCTAAGACCGTGCTCACCACTCCCCGGAACCCGGAGGGGGTTCTCGGAGTCGGTCCGGGAGGCGTGGTGCCCGGAGTGTTCGGAGTCTTGGGGGTTTCCGGAGTTTCCGGAGGCGTACCCGGTGTCGGGTTCTCGACGCTTAGGGTCTGAGCAGCATCATTAATGTCATGGTGCTGCGCTACCTTTTCAGCGCCAGGGCTAGGCTCTCCGTCTTTAATATCCGCAGTCTTGTACAGATCTTCGAATACTACGTATTGCTTATTAGCCTGAATAGCTTCACCTTTAACCTTGAAGTAGACTTTCGCCTCTCCTGCAGTTTCGCCTTCCTTGACGGAGAAGGATCCGCGTTCAGCTGTAGCAGCCACTTGCAGCTTGCCGTCCTTGTCCAGGTAGGTTAGTGGAACGCTGCTGGATTTATCCATCAGGGTTCCGGTGATGGTGTATTCACCAGGCTCCAGGTTCTTCCACTTGACCGTATCTACGATCACCGCATCTTGACCTGGGGTCAATACCGGTTTACCAAGGTTCGGATCCTTGGTTCCGTCGTTGTAGGTGGTACCGTTTTGGGCAACCGTGGCGATCTCCGGAGTCTTTTCTTCCGGTGAGGCCGGCGGAGGTGTTACCTGAACCGTCTGGTCCGCATCCTCGAGGTTAGAGTGATCCACTACCGGAGTAGCTTTACCCACAACCTTGCCATCTTTAACATCGGAGGCCTTGTAGACCTGCTCGAATACTACCCAACTGGCCTTGGTCGAGATCTTGTCTCCCGGCACTGTGAATAGTGCGTAGATGGTTCCGGTCTTTTCGCCTTTCTTGACCTCGAAGTCAACCGCCGGGGTGTTGGCCCCTACGACAGGCTTACCGGTCAGCTTGTCCATCAAGGTACCGATCATGGTGTACTTGCCCGGTTTCAGGTTCTTCCAGGTAGCAACATCTTGTACCTGAGCGTTCTCGCCCTTCTTAAGGTTGAGGACTTTGTCCTGATCGGCGTTGTCGCGAGCAATGGTTCCTAGTTCAGGGAAGTCCTTGCTGTAGGTATTCTTAATGGTTACCTGAATCTCGGGAACCACTTTGGTATCTACATCGGGCACCGTGAACTGAGCGGTTTGCTTGCCAATCTTCGAAACCGTCATGGCCGGATCCGAGGAGCTGAAGCTGATCGTATCGGGGAGAATCCCGTCGGGGTTCGCCTCATCGGTCAGCATTTCAGTCAAGGTACATACCGTACCCACTTGCAGCTGCTTGTCGGCAGGCAGTCCGGCGGATACTCCGGCAGGCATATCAAATTCGAATGCTCCTCCGAAGTTCTTGTCACAGCTAATGGTGAACTTGAACTTACGATCCTTATCCGGAACCTCACCGTCGAGAACTTTCTCAGTTACCTTGGTGAAGGTAATGGCTGGCGGTCCCTTCGGACTTTCAACCACGCGCACGGTCTGGTTGATAGCGTTCAGATCCAGTTCGGACACTACCGGCTGAGCGCCTGCAGTGGGACGCCCGGTCTTAGAATCCACATCGCTGGCGCGGTAGATCCGTTCGAAGACTACGAACTTTGCTCCTACAGTCGAGGTAGCAGTTGCCGGTAGCTGGATCTTGGTAGTCACGCTGCCTGCCTCTTCACCATCGTTAACAGTGAAGGGAACCGCCTTAGTGGTGGCTCCGACAACTGGATTGCCCTTGGCGTCTACCAGTTCGCTGAGCGCCTGGTAGTTGCCGGTAGGCAGATTCTTCCAGTTAACGGTGTCGGTTACTACCGCAGCTTTACCTTTTTGGATTTCCTTTTCATTGGCTCCATCGGTGGTGGCAGTGGTGCTTACCGAGGGTGCCTCGGTAACGGTCACGGTTTGCGCTTCATCACTGGGGTCATTGTGGGAAACCACGGTAGAGGTGTTCGGCTTTGGATTTCCACCTTCAGTATCTTCATAGTTGTACAGGTATTCGTACACTACGTACTTTCCAGCCT
>QWCE01002668.1_pt1 | contig 21511 bp, 17 predicted proteins | sample 1972531 | NCBI WGS metagenome assembly QWCE01 (sample SAMN09866716, study PRJNA288562) | Human gut metagenome isolate term4_stool, whole genome shotgun sequencing... | reverse complement strand
CGCATAAACTGATTATACCACGAACGCCGGGCTTTTCGAAGCTCGGCGTTTTGTGTTGGATATATAAAATGAGCTGCCGCACGTTAGTGCGACAGCCCCACTCATTTTTTCCAAAAATCCAACGGCTTTGCCGCTGCCGTGCGTTTTTCACCTTATGTCGGTGTTTACAAGCGCACACCGCCGCAAGGCTTTGTTTCTCATCTTAGTACAGCTTTGCACCTGCCGGGATTCTGTCATTTACCATCAGAAGGTTCAGTCCCTCATGACCGTCTTCCTCGTGTACTGCTGAGATCAGCATACCCTCGGAATCGATTCCCATCATCTTTCTCGGCGGCAGGTTCACGATAGCGATTGCTGTCTTGCCAACCAGCTCTTCCGGCTCGTAATACTCGTGAATACCGCTTAAGATCACGCGATCCTTGCGTTCTCCGTCATCCAATGTGAACTTCAGAAGCTTCTTGGATTTCGGAACTGCTTCACAAGCCAGGATCTTTACTGCACGGAAATCTGATTTTGCAAAGGTATCGAAATCTACCATTTCTTCAAAGATTGGCTCGATCTTCACGTTGGAGAAATCAACCTTCTCCTCCAGATCGGCTGCAGCAGCCTTTGCCGGTGCAGCCTGTGCTGCGTTATTTGCGGCATTTTTCGCTGCGCCCTGGCTCTTCATGGTCGGGAACAGTAATACGTCTCTGATCGCAGGGGAATTGGTCAGCAGCATTACCATTCTGTCGATACCAAAACCGATGCCGCCCGTAGGAGGCATACCAATCTCCAGTGCGTTCATAAAGTCTTCGTCCGTTGTATTTGCTTCTTCATCGCCCTGGGAAAGCAGTTCTTCCTGTGCCTTGAAACGTGCTCTCTGGTCGATAGGGTCGTTTAATTCGGAATAAGCGTTTGCCATTTCCCAGCCGTTCATAAACAGCTCGAAACGCTCTACATAATCCGGATTCTCCGGCTTTCTCTTGGTCAGAGGAGAAATTTCTACCGGATGATCCATAACGAAAGTAGGCTGAATCAGATGAGCTTCTGCATATTCTTCGAAGAACAGGCTCAGGATATCGCCCTTCTTATGGCGCTCTTCGAATTCAATGTGATGCTCTCTTGCAACCGCTTTTGCCTCTTCATCGGAATGGATTTCGTTGAAATCCACACCTGCATATTTCTTAACAGCATCCAGCATGGTAATGCGTTCAAAGGGCTTACCCAGATCCAAAACATACTCTCCGTAGGGAATCTGTGTTGTGCCCAGAACCTCCTGCGCTACAAAACGGTACAGGTTCTCTGCAAGATCCATCATGCCGTGATAATCGGTAAATGCCTGATACAGCTCCATTAGGGTAAATTCCGGATTATGTCTGGTGTCAACACCTTCGTTACGGAATACACGGCCGATTTCGTAAACGCGTTCCAGACCGCCTACGATCAGTCTCTTTAAATACAGCTCCAGGGAAATACGCAGCTTAACATCCTCATCCAACGCATTGTAATGCGTCTCGAAGGGTCTTGCAGCAGCGCCGCCGGCATTTGCAACCAGCATGGGAGTCTCCACTTCCATAAAGCCCTGTCCATCCAGATAACGGCGGATGGCGCTGATGATTCTGGAACGTTTTACAAAAGTATCCTTAACGTCCTGATTCATGATCAGGTCGACATAACGCTGACGATAACGCTGGTCGGTATTGGTCAGACCGTGGAACTTCTCAGGAAGTACCTGCAGGCTCTTGGTCAGCAGCTCCACTTCGGAAGCATGTACAGAAATTTCACCGGTTTTGGTTTTGAACACTTCGCCCTTTACGCCGATGATATCGCCTACGTCATATTTTTTAAAATCTGCATAGGGCTCTTCCCCGATGCTGTCGCGGGCTACATATACCTGGATGCTTCCCTTTAAATCCTGAACATTGCAGAAGGATGCCTTGCCCATCACACGCTTGAACATGATTCTGCCTGCGATGCTGACGGTCTTGCCTTCCAGCTCTTCAAAGCCTTCCACAATGTCCTTGCTGTGTGCAGTCACGTCATATTTTACATGACGGAACGGATCCTTTCCGGCTTCCTGCAGTGCAGCAAGCTTCTCTCTTCTTACCTTCAGGATCTGGTTCAGATCCTGCTGCTGATTTTTCTGATTATTCTGTGCGTCTGCCACCTTACTTACTCCTTTTCCAGCTGGTCAGATCGGACCTGTCCTTAGTTGGAACGTTCAATCTCCAGCACTTTGTACTTAATCACACCTGCCTGGGTTTCTACCTCTACAATATCTCCGATCTTTGCACCAATCAGCGCTTTGCCGACGGGAGACTCATTGGAAATTTTACCCTTTAAGCTGTTTGCTTCTGTAGAGCCGACGATTTTGTAATCCAACTCTTCATCGTATTCCAGATCCAGGATCTTAACCTGACAGCCGATATTGATGCGGTCTAAGTCAACCTCATCTTCTACAACGACCTCTGCATTCTTCAGGATCTTTTCCAGCTCTTCAATCCTTGCTTCGATATCGCGCTGTTCATCCTTTGCTGCATCATATTCGGCATTCTCGGAAAGGTCGCCCTGCTCTCTTGCTTCTTTAATCTTCTGTGCTACTTCCTGACGTTTGACAACCTTCAGGTCATGCAGCTCATCTTCATATTTACGAAGTCCCTGATAGGTAAGGATATTCTTTTTTTCTTCCATTTTGCTTTTCCTTTTACCTCATGAAAAATCTCGGGCGCAGGGATATTTTCCCGCGCCCTTTCGTTTCTTTTAATCAAATCGCATTATACCGTGCTTTCAGGGCAGTGTCAAGGTAATTTCGGGCGGAGATATAGGAGATATCGGCTCTTTTTTCCCTGATTTGCCGCCTTTTTTCGACATCAGACGTCAAATCCACATACAGGCTTCCAAATTCCGGATGTTCCTTCAGAATCCGGGCATTTGCCCGAAGCTCCACAAGAACGGTTTTCCGTCCATCCATTTCTGGTATTCTATTCACAAAACAGACTGGCAGACCGCTCTCCTCATACAGCCAGTCTGAAAAATGCTCCCACGCTGCTTCCTTCTGCCCAACCAGATACAAGCCGTTTAAATCCGCTGACACCAGTCGTAAAAAGTCCTCCTGCCAGAGACGAGACACGGGACGAATACCGTTTTCGCGTCCACGGCTCCATTGTCCCGCCGTTTCCTCTGCATCCGCAAGCAGCACCAGATTTTCTCGAAACGGCTGACCGCGCAAAATTTCTGCCGCCAGCGCTGCATCCGGCAACGGCGGCTGCCAATCCTCCCAGGCGGCTTCCAGCTCCGGCGTAAGCCAAAGCGCAGTCCCCTGCTTTTCCAAGGCGCTGCCAATCCGCTCCATCCACCAGCGCAGTCGCTTCGTTCCCTCGAGGCGGCATGGAAACAGATACAGGCTGACCCGATAGCCGCGCCACAAAAAACGTTCCAGTCTCGGCGTTTCCCAGCGAAGTGCGCGGCTGCCCAAACGGATTGACGGCGCTTCCCCGGCACGCGTCTCCAGCATAAAGTAAGCGATTTCTCTCATACGCCAGTTTATGCTTCCAGCAGCAGTTTCATTCCCTCCATCAGCTCTTCCATCGTTTCCATGCTATTGATCTGCCTGCGCAGCCCGGCCGCGTGGGGAAGGCCGGTCGTGTACCATGCCAGATGCTTGCGCATTTCGCGCACAGTGATATATTCGCCTTTGTAGGTGCAGGACAGCTGCGCATGCCGAACAATCATCTCGTACAGCTCCCGGCGGTTCGGGCGTGCCGGAATTTCGCGGTCTTCCAGCGCTGCCAGAATTTCCCGGAAAATCCACGGGTTGCCCTGTGCGCCGCGTCCGACCATAATGCCGTCGCAGCCGGTCTGCTCAAACAGCCGCAGCGCACTTGCCGCGTCCACGACATCCCCGTTCCCGATAACAGGAATTTTTACCGCCTGCTTTACCTGCGCAATGATGTCCCAATCCGCCGTTCCGGAATAATACTGCTCCCGCGTCCTGCCGTGCACCGCAACAGCCGCAGCGCCGGATTCCTGCGCGATCTTTGCCATTTCAACCGCATTGACATGCGCATCATCGAAGCCCTTGCGAATTTTTACCGTCAGGGGCTTTTGAATCGCTTTTGCCGTTTTTTCTATTATTTTTCCCGCCAACAGGGGATTTTTCATCAGGGCACTGCCCTCGCCGTTGTTGACCACCTTCGGCACCGGACAGCCCATGTTCAGATCCATCACCGCAAACGGACGTTCTTCAATTCGTTTTGCCATCTCGCTGACGATATCCGGATCAGAGCCGAACAGCTGCAGGGAAACCGGTCCCTCGTCCGGATGAATCTGCATCAGTTCTTCGGTATTTTTGTTATGATAAAGAATCGCCTTTGCGCTGATCATTTCCGAACAGACCATTCCTGCCCCCTGCTCATGGCAGAGCAAACGAAATGGCAGGTCGCTGACACCTGCCATTGGCGCTAAAATCACAGGATTTGCAAGGCTCACGTTTCCGATCGTAAGCTGTCTCATACTCCTCCTTTTTTGGAAGCACTTTTTACTTCCTGCGTTTTCCGACAACAGAACACACCCTTCTGCTGCCCGGAACTTATTTTCCGCTGCAGTTTTTTTCGTACAGAATCCGCAGTCCATCCAGCGTCAGGGCACTGTCGTAAATGTCGATGGTATCTGTTTCATCGGCAATAATCCGTCCCAGTCCGCCGGTCGCAACGACCTTCAGGTCTGTGATACCGGTTTCTTTTTTGACCTGATTGATGATATATTCGGTCTGACCGATCTGTCCGTAAACCAGACCTGCCTGCATACTGGAAATCGTTTCCCGCGCCAGAATGGAATCTGGCTTTTTGATTTCAACCTCCGGCAGGCGCGCCGTATCCTCCCACAGCGCCTTTGCAGAAATTCGAATGCCGGGTGCGGTGATGCCGACACCGAATCTTCCGTCCTCTGTAACGAGGTCGTAGGTCGTCGCCGTTCCGAAATCCAGAACCAGCACAGGACCGCCGTACTTTTCATAAGCGGCGACTACGTCCACAATTCTGTCCGGTCCGATTTCCTTGGGGTTCTCGGAAGTGATCTTGATGCCGGTTTTGATTCCGCTGCCGACGATCAGCGGTTCGGTATGCAGATAGCGCACAACCGCGCCAATCAGCGCATGCATGACCTTCGGCACAACGCTCGCGATGATTGCGCCCCCGACCTTCCGGCGGTCGATCTGATTGTTCTGCAGCATCGCCAGAATCTCCGTGCCGTATTCGTCCGAAGTACGCATCGTCCGGGATGTCATCCGAAACGTCGTAACCAGTTTTTTGGACTCGTATACACCAAATGTAATATTTGTATTTCCTACATCAATTACTAAAATCATTCTTTCCTCTCATTTCTGCGCACGCTATTTGCGCATGCCGCGGGTGAACAGGAACTTATTTTTCAATCTTCTTCCTCCAGAAGCGCGGACACATCCTCACCGAGAATAAAAACCCGATAATACAAAGTCAGAGATTCCAAAAGCTCCTGACGGTTTCTTTTGATTTCCGCAATCAGAAGTCCGCTCGAAATTTCATCATATAATAAATCATCGTCTGCCGCATTGGTTTCAAACGCGAGCGTTCCGTCCTCTTCAAATACGATCGTAAAAATTCCTCCCACTTCCCGGGTAAACAGCACGCAGATAATGTGCAGTTCATCCTGAACGGACTGCGGGATTTTGCTGAATCTGGGATTAAAATAATATTTCTGCTCGTAGGCGTTCGCCCCGCAGAGCACGATTTTTTCTCCCAATTTTCCTGTTTCAGACATATCCATATATTCCTCTCACTGATACTTCTCCGGCATAGACCGCTTCAACGGAACCGTCCTTTCTCTGGACAAGCAGCTCGCCGGTCTTCTCAATACCGATTGCCGTTCCCTGCCATTCACCTTTGGGATCCAGCACCTCCACAACGCGTCCTTTGTTGACAAGAAAGCTCTCGTAAAGCTCTTTTTGTCCGCTCAAATCCATTGTTTCCAGAAAGCTGTCGTAGCAATCCAAAAAATGTCTCAGCACGGACGCAAGAAGTACTTCCCGGTCCACATCGGCTCCCAACTCCAGCGCCAGAGAACCAGCTGTCTTTTTTACCTCTTCCGAAAATTCCTTCTGATTGACGTTGATTCCCGTCCCGATCACAAGGAAAAAGCTGCCGGCTGCAGACTGATACATTTCCGTCAAAATTCCGCAGATTTTCTTTCCGTTTACCACCACGTCGTTCGGCCATTTGATCTTCGCATCCAGATGAAGCTCCCGTACGCCCTGCGTTACGGCGATCGCCATCAGCAATGTAATCATCGCCACATGAGACGCTTCCGCCTGTGGGCGCAGCAAAATGCTGAAATACAGATTTTCTCCGGGCGGGGAAATCCAGCTTCTTCCCCTTCTGCCGCGTCCTGCCGTCTGTGCCTCCGCAACTGCGCACCTTCCTTCTTCTGCGCCCTGCCGTGCCCAGTCTTTGACAATCAGATTCGTTGAATCCACCGTTTCAAAGCACTGAACCTTTTCCCAAAACCGACAGCCTGCAAGGAGGCTGTCCAGCTTCTTTTGATCCAACATGAACTTTTCTCCTTTTCAGCAGCAGAATACTTTGTGCCCGTCCTATTGCCAGACACCGAAGCAAACGCTGCTGTCCTTCCGTTATGCCTCTGTCGGATTTTTCCAGCCCAGCGTCGCTGCCATCACTGCCTTAATGGTGTGCATGCGGTTTTCTGCCTCGTCGAATACAACCGATGCGTCGGATTCAAAGACTTCATCCGTTACTTCCATTTCATAGATACCGAAGCGCTCTCCGATTTCTCTGCCGATCTGGGTGTTGCGGTCATGGTACGCAGGCAGGCAATGCATGAAAATCGCATTCCCGGCATTCTGCATCACTTTGCGGTTTACCTGATAAGGCATCAGGTCTTCGATACGCTCCATCCATACCGCATCCGGCTCGCCCATCGAAACCCATACGTCGGTGCAGATGACGTCCGCATTCTTTGTTCCATTCTCTACGTCTTCGGTCAGCGTAATGCTGCCGCCGGTCTGCTTTGCAATTTCCTGACACTGCTCAACCAGAGCCTTGTCCGGGAAATAACGGGACGGAGCGCAGGCGGTAAAGTGCATGCCCATCTTCGCGCATACGACCATGTAGGAATTGCCCATGTTGTAGCGGGCGTCTCCCATATAAACCAGATTCACGCCTTTCAGCTTTCCAAGATGCTCGCGAATCGTCAAAAGGTCCGCCAGCATCTGGGTCGGATGGAACTCACTGGTCAGACCGTTCCATACCGGAACGCCTGCATATTTTGCAAGCTCTTCTACGATTTCCTGTCCGTAACCGCGGTATTCAATTCCTTCAAACATCCGTCCCAGAACACGTGCGGTGTCGCGGATGCTCTCTTTTTTGCCAATCTGGGAGCTGGACGGATCGAGATAGGTACATCCCATGCCAAGATCGTGTGCAGCAACCTCAAAGGAGCTGCGGGTTCTCGTGCTGGTCTTTTCAAAAATCAGTGCAACATTTTTGCCCCGTAAGGTATCGACCGGAATGCCTGCTTTTTTGAGGCGTTTCAGCTCCGCTGCAAGGTCGATTAAATAATTGATTTCCTCCGGCGTATAATCCAGTAATTTCAAAAAATGACGTCCTGTCAGGTCCATGATGTATCCTCCTCTTCATAAAATCCTGCGCTGCAGGATTTGTTTCCTGATAAAAAAGAATGTGCCTTGGCACATTCTCGCGCCGAGGCGCGGTTGCTTCGGCAACCATCTACCCCTGCGCCGAGTGCGCATCCTCGTAGCGCGTTTTTATTTCATAGGACGCATTTCCTATGAAATGATGTCGGGGTCAAAAGCCCCCGACCTTGATGCCTACGGATTGTTCCGTGCTGCGCACTCCCACAATCCTGCCCGATAGTCGCATATCGTGGGATTATCATCCCACTTTTATGCTCCTATCGAGGCGGGTCAAAAGGTCTTTCACCCACCTATGAGCAAGCTCATGTGGGCTTAGACCTTTTGACCCTGGCATCATAAAATAAAAAACCGTACATCCATTATAGAATGTACGGTCCTTTTTTGTAAAGATGAAATACGCTGTCAGGCAGCGGATAGCATCGAAGATGGTACGTGTGAGCTTATTTGTCGCTTAAAAGCTCCTTCGCACTGGTCAGCAGTCCCGCCATGTTCTGAATTTCGGACGGAATGATGATCTTTGTAGACTTGCCGTCCGCAACCTTTTCCAGAGCCTCCAGACTCTTTAAACGAAGTACAGAATCATCCGCTCCTGCATCCTTGATGAAACGCAGACCGTTTGCAGTCGCCTGCTGGACTTTCAGGATTGCTTCCGCTTCACCTTCTGCCTCACGGATCATCTTTTCTTTCTCTGCTTCTGCGCGCAGGATTGCAGACTGTTTTTCTGCCTCTGCTTCCAGAATTGCGGATTCCTTTTTACCTTCTGCTACCAGGATGGTAGATTTCTTTTCACCTTCAGCACGCAGGATCGCTTCACGGCGTTCACGCTCTGCCTTCATCTGCTTCTCCATCGCATCCTGAATTGCTGCGGGAGGAATAATGTTCTTTAATTCGACACGGTTTACCTTGATGCCCCAGGGATCAGTTGCGATATCCAGGGATGCACGCATCTTGGCATTGATCGTTTCACGGGAGGTCAGGGTCTGATCCAGTTCCAGGTCTCCGATGATGTTACGCAGGGTTGTCGCGGTCAGGTTTTCAATCGCCATGATCGGATTTTCAACTCCGTAGGTAAACAGCTTGGGATCTGTGATCTGGAAAAAGACAACGGTATCGATCCGCATCGTAACGTTATCCTTTGTGATAACAGGCTGAGGCGGGAAATCCGCTACCTGTTCCTTTAACAGTACACGCTTTGCAACCTTATCGACAATCGGCACTTTAAAGTGAAGGCCAACGCTCCAGGTATCCTGATATGCGCCGAGACGTTCTACGACATAAGCCTGCGCCTGCGGTACGATCTTGATGCAGGACGCTACAATTGCAATTGCAAGAATTAAAATAATGAGTATTACCAATCCACCTATCATAATTACCCTCATTTCCGCGGTCTTACCGCATGTTGTCAGCAGTCTCTCTGCTGTTTGTTACAGGTTCTTCTGTTTCGATCTCGTCCGGAACAACGATCAGCTTCACGCCGTCGATCTTTTTTACAATGACGACGGTACCCTCTTCAATCGTCCCCTCAGTTTCCTGAGATCTTGCTGACCACTCCATGCCTTTGAGCGTAACCTGTCCGCAGCTGTGCAGGTTATCAATCCTGCCGGTCACGATACCGCGTTCCCCAAGCATGCTGTCCACATTGGTCTTCGTCCTTCCAACATTGAAATAGCGCATGGCAACCGGTCTTGTAAAAACAAGCATCAGCACGGACACTACCAAAAACAGGATGACCTGCACCAGAACCGGCGCACCACAGGCAGCTGCAATCGTCGCAACAAGAGCTCCGGCTGCAAACCAGATTGTCGTCAGCCCCATCGTCGCAAGCTCAATCAGCACAAGTAAAATCAACAGAGCCAGCCAGGCAAATACTTCCGTCATGTAACTCCTCCTTTCCTGTGACTTATGACTATCATACTACAAAAATCATGCCCCGTCTACCAAAATACATGATGTCCGATCACAATACCTTCCCTGCTTCCTGCCCGCCTAAAATGCGTCGCTATTCCAACCGGGGTGCTTCCCGCCATCGCTTCCTGTGCCGCCTGCAGGCAGCTTGCCTTGATCTTTCCACTTGCGACAACGCGTCCAACCTGTCCGCTTCCCGCCGGTGTAAACTGTCCCGAAGCATAGATAACTCCCTTGACCGTATTCGGATAAGCGCCGCTTCTGACCCGGTTCATCACGACTGCGCCGACAGCTACCTGTCCTTCGTAGGGCTCTTCTCCCGCCTCACACTGAATGAGCGCCGCCAAAAGCACGCTGTCGTCCGCAGCCAGTGCAGCAGCCTTGTTCGCTTCCTTTTCCGCCTGCGCTGCCTTTTCCTTCTTCTGTTTCTGTGCGGCAGCTTCTTTTTCCGCCTGCAGTCTCGCCGTTTCCGCTTCCTCGCGCGCTTTTACCTGCTCAACCGTCTCTCCGTAATCGATTTCAAAATCAACCTGGACATATTCCGAAGACACATATCCGGTCTTTCCGCCGTAATTGACCGCAACCCAGTCCGCCGTGATTTCCTGATCCTCGCTGAAACGGATCTGCTCTTCATCCACGACCTCATACTTTGCACCTTCTTCCAGCAGATCATAAATCGCAGCATCTGCTGAAGGTTCTTTCCGGATCCGCAAAGCGCCTGTTTTGGTCGTTGCCACAATCCGTCCCGCGTCTTTTGCCTCTTTCCGCGCTTCTTCCCCAAACAGCAGATAATCGTTGTTCGCCCAGCCGGTCAGTTCGCCGGACCCAAGCTTTGTCCAGCCGTCCTTTTGTTCCAGCACTGTACCGCCACAGTCTGCATACAGATACCCTGCAAGCTCTGCCTCGCTGTCCGGTTCCGTCCTGACATTCAATACATTCTGGACGCTCGTCATCACGATCGTTCCGGTCAGGTCGTCTATTTTCGTTCCATCGCCGGACGAAGCCTTGGTTTTGCTGTCCGCACTGTCGGACGCTGCATCCGTTTCCTGCCCGCCGACTGCGGCGATCGCTGCATCTGCCGCATCATTTTGGAATGCTGCGTTCGGACTGACCTGTTCCTTATCCGCTCCTGTCAGCCACGCCTCCACGCCAACGCCCTTGTGCCAGTGCGCGCTTTTGCTCGATTCTGCCTCTGCCTGCAGACTGCTTCCGGCCGTCCACAAAAAGACGACTCCCAGCGCTGCAGCCCGCAGCCAGTGCTTCCCCCTTTTCTCACATTTTCTGCTCCAGCCCATAAATCGATGATCCTTTCTATCCCCTCATATCCGCAGACAGTAACGATAGCTGAGCCTCCATTGATTTTCCGCGCCTTTGGCGCTCCCAAAATCGGCTCATCAAATGTTACAATTATATTACATGATTAGCGTCATCATATCAAATCCGTCAATTACTGTCAAGTGTGCGCCCTGCAAGGATTCTATTGTCATGAATACAAAAAAGGCGTGTGAAAAACAATCCTTTTCCACATGCCTTTTTTCGCTCTTTTTCTGTCAGAAACAACAGTTTTTTCCCTATCCTCTTCTGACGATTCATTTATAATGCTATTGGGCCAAATGCCCCCGGCTATGATACTGTTTTAGTAAAAAACGTGATGTCCGATTACCTGTCCGGAACGACCGTTATTTCTTCTGAAAAACAGCTTGCCGCCGACCGGCTGTGCACCGGCTAATGCTTCGATTGCTGCCTGATAGCAGGCTGCATCTGCCTTGTCACTGCTCAGTGCCCTCTGCAGCGAACCGTTTCTAACAGGGGAAAACTGTCCTTTTGCGTAAACAACCTCGGTGATCGTATTGGGCTGCGATGCACTCTTGACGCGGTTCATGATGACATTGCCTACCGCAACCTTACCAACGTAGGATTCACTGCCTGCTTCACAGTAAATAATATTTGCAAGCAGTTTTAATTCCTCTGTGGATATCGCTGCGGTCTGGGCTGCCAAAGCTGCCTGCTGAGCTTCCGCTTCGAGCCGTGCTGCTTCCTCGGCTGCCTTTGCCTGCGCCTCCGCTTCGAGCCGCGCTGCTTCCTCGGCTGCCTTTGCCTGCGCCTCTGCTTCAAGCTGCGCTGCTTCCTCGGCTGCTGCCTTTGCCTGCGCCTCCGCTTCAAGCTGCGCTGCTTCCTCGGCTGCTGCCTTTGCCTGCGCCTCCGCTTCGATGCGTGCTGCTTCCTCGGCTGCCTGTACTTCTTCTATCTCATTCTGTGCTGCTTCACTCGCCTCTGCCTGTAAAGCTGCTGTTTCATCCTGCTGTACTTCTTCCTCTGCAAAGAATTCATCTTCGGATGCTGTTGCTCCTGTCCGTTCAGCGATCACCTGCTCATTGGCTGCAACAGCCTCTTCGTTGGAAATCTCTGTCTCGACCAGATTTTCAGCCGGTACCCATCCTGCAATTTCTCCCGCCTGGATCTGCACCCAGTCGTTGTACTTTGCAAGGATCGCCACATGACCGTCCTCCATGACCTGACCAATCACCGCAGACGCTGTATTTGCTTCTGCATGAATGTCCAGCATGTCTTTCGCATCAATGACACCGATACCACTTGCCATAGCGGTTGTCGTATATGCACCCATCATCATAACAGATGTTAAAATGCCGACTGCACTACGAAACAACTTTCTGCCTTTTCCGTTCATTCTTACCTCCATAAATCTTACTCTGCTTCCCCGACCATTCTGCCGGTGAAATTCAGGAGCTTTTTGTGGGATGCTCCTTGTTACAGAGCTGTTTCAATTGTTACAAACTTATTAACAATTGTTACGCATGATATGATAGCAATATTACAATCAAATGTCAAGTCGTTCGCCCGGAACCACAAATTTCCGTTAGTTCCCCACAAAGTTTTTTCTTCTATTGTGATATTTCTACAACAAACCTCCGAAATCATCGCCTTTTTCTTACTATTTTTCAAAGTTTTCAACAAACTCCGCTTTAACACAGTAAATTCTCTTTTCATAAAAAGGACAGCAATTTCTGCGGTTTTTTCGATTTTTTATCAAAAAAAGAAGACCCGACGGGATTATTTTTTCCATCAGATCTTCCTTTATTCCTGTTTTTAACATTTTTGTAACAAACTATTTTACAGGCTTCTGGACTTTTCCACTGCAGTGATGACCGCATCGGTCACTGCGCCGCGGAAGCCTTTTTCCTCTAAAACGCGTACCGCCTGAATCGTGGAGCCTGCCGGGGAGCAGACCATATCCTTTAACTCTCCCGGATGCTTTCCGGTCTCAAGCATCAGCTTCGCGCTGCCGAGCACAGCCTGTGCCGCGCATTCATATGCCTGGCTGCGCGGCATGCCTTCCGCAACTGCACCGTCCGCCATCGCCTCGATCAGCATAAAAATCCAGGCAGGCGCACAGCCGCTGACGCCGGTCAGCACATCCATCAGACGTTCCGGAATCTCAACCGTCTTGCCGAAACTGTCCAGGACAGCCGCCGTTTTTTCTTTCATCTCAGGAGTTACCCTGCTGCCATAGCAGACGCCGGTACAGCCTTCCCCGACCAATGCCGGCGTATTGGGCATCGCGCGCACAAACGGAAGCGGCGCACAGAACTGCTCTTCCAGCCACGCAAGGCTTTTGCCTGCCGCAATGCTCAAAATCGTCTTGCCAGTCAGGTCAATGTCGCTGATCTGTCCGATCACTTCCTCCAGAAACTGCGGCTTTACAGCAAGAATCAAAAGCTCTGCCTGCCGCGCGGTTTCCAGGTTATCGCCTGTCACCGTGATGCCAAACATTTCATGTACTTTGCTTTCCGTCTCCGCCGTTTTTGCAGAACCGTAAATTTCCTCCGGCACAGCCAGGTGATTTCTCAAAACTCCTCCGATCATCGCCTGCGCCATATTTCCAAGTCCGATAAAACCGATTTTCATCTGTGCCTCTCATTTCTGCGCACGCTTTTTGCGCATGTCGAGTTTGTGTCAAGTGCGCGCATACACAAATCCCGAGCTCGAAAAATGTTATTTTTCAATCGTCGCCCTCTGCCGATGCGCTTCATACATCAGAATCGAAGACGCCACCGCTGCATTTAACGACTCCACTTTGCCCTCCATCGGAATCCGGATATAACAATCCGCAAGCTCTGCAGTCTCTTCCCGCAGGCCATTGCCCTCGTTACCGATCAGAAATGCTGTCCCCTTTGTGTAATCCTGACAGGCATAGGAATTTTTCCCGCGTAGATGCGCCGCGTATACGCTGACACCCGCCTGCTGCACCTGATGAACCGCCGCCGCAAAATCGTCCGCATAATAAAACGGAACGCGGTAGATGCTGCCCATCGTTGAACGGATAACCTTCGGATTGTACAAATCGACTGTATCCCGGCTCATGATAATCCCGGAAACGCCTGCGCCCTCACCGGTTCGCAGCATCGTACCGAGGTTGCCGGGGTCCTGTATATTTTCCAGAAGCAGAAACAGCGGTGCTTTGTCCCGCAGCATTTCTTCTATATTATAGTGAAACTGTTTCAGCACGCATAAAACGCCCTGTGGCGTGCAGGTATCCGATATTTTAGAAAAAACGCTGTCGGAAACAACTTCGTAGCCAACCTCTTCCAGATGCTCCCTGCAGCTGCACTTTTCCAGAAAGGATTCCGAAACATAGACCTCCTGCAGCTGCTCTCTCGGTGCTTCCAGAAACATCTTCACACCCTCTGCCAGAAAAACGTCCTCCGTTCTGCGCAGCTTCGACTTTTGATTCAATTGTACCAGCCTTTTGATCCGGCTGTTGGATGCTGCAGTAATCATGCAGGTTCCTCCGTTGATCTTTATGAAAACGCACAACGGCCACACACGTTTCGTGTGCAGCCGCCCCTTTGCGTCCTGTATCGTCAGGTGGCCAGCGCTTTGCTGACCTGATAATGATATTCGGGAATCTCTTTCTGCATCGCAAGTGCTTCCTCGATATCATAGTCTACAAATTCACCGTGTTTGTAAGCCACAACACGGTTCGAGCTGCCTGCGCAGAGGATGTCTGCCGCATAAGCGCCCATGATAGAAGCATAATAACGATCCAGACAGGTCGGGCTGCCGCCTCGCTGCATGTACCCCAGGATGGTTGCTCTGGTTTCCACACCCGTTGCTGCTTCAATTCTCTTCGCCATGGAAGTAGAATGACCGATACCTTCTGCATTGATGATCAGATGGTGGGTTTTGCCCTTTTTCCGGTTGTTGATAATATTGTTAATCAGCTGCTGCTCGTCATAGTCGTACTTTTCAGGAAGAAGGATATCCTCCGCGCCGGTGCCGACGCCGCACCACAGTGCGATATAACCGGCATTTCTGCCCATTACTTCGATAATACTGCAGCGTTCATGTGAAGATGAAGTATCCCTTACCTTATCGATTGCCTGCATCGCGGTATTGACTGCCGTATCGAAACCGATCGTATATTCGGTACATGCAATATCCAGATCGATCGTGCCCGGCAGACCGATCGTATTGATCCCAAGTCTGGACATCGCCTGCGCACCTCTGTAAGAGCCGTCGCCGCCAATAACAACCAGACCGTCGATGCCGTGTCTGCGGCAGATCTCCGCGCCCTTTTTCTGTCCGGCTTCGGTCTTAAATTCCAGACAACGTGCGGTTCCCAGAATCGTACCGCCCTTCTGGATGGTATCCGAAACGCTGCGGGCATCCATATCTATGATTTCTTCATTTAACAGGCCCTGATAGCCTTTTTTAATGCCTTTTACTTTGACGCCGTTGCAAATCGCTTTCCGAACAACCGCACGGATTGCCGCATTCATACCCGGCGCATCTCCGCCGCTTGTAAGAACTCCAATTGTCTTTATCTTAGCTGCCATTGTTCCTCCTGTCTGCCGCTGCGGGCTGGACTTCAATCTTAAGATTTCAAAATCCGTAAAACCATTTTTTATTTTAATCGAAACGGGCTTTCTTTTCAATGGTTTTGTGAAACTTACATCAGCTTTACGTTTTCTTCTCCAAACAACTCTTCCAGCTGCTTTAAAAGCGCCTCGTCCCCATGAACGGTCTGATTCGCCCCAAGCTGCTTCATCGCGCGCGGATTTTCCACATAAATCACCACGGTATCCTTGCCGTCGGAAGCTGCGATTGCCGAAAGCAGCTTTTTTTCCTGCTGCTGATAAGCTTCCATCGTCGGAAACTTAATCCAGAGCTTTTTGGGGATTTCGTCAAACGTCTGCACGGATTCACAGATCAGCTTCGCGTCTTTGTCCTCCTCTGCGGAAACGCGCCCCCGCAGGAGAACCTTTTCATCCTCCATCAGCTTGCTGCCGTACTGCTCATAGGTTTTCGGGAAAACGATAACTTCAATCGTTCCAACCAGATCCTCCACCTGTAAAAACGCCATCACCTTATCGTTTTTGGTATATTTGATCTTCTTTTCCTCGATAATTCCGCCGATGACCGCCTTTGCTCCGTCCTGAATATGGACGCTGTTTGTCTCCTCATCCAGCATAAAATCTGCCGTCGTATTGGAAATATTCCTGCGCCAGAGCTGCTCGTATTCCTGCAGCGGATGCCCGCTGACATACACACCGAGGACTTCTTTTTCAAAGGTCAGAAGAATTTCCTTCGAATATTCCCCGACATCCGGAAAGCGGATTTCATAGTTTTTCTTTTCCGACTCGTCCACCAGATCGAATAAAGAAAGCTGTCCCGCCATATTATTTTTCCGATTCTGCTGATTCTGATCTATCAGCTGCACAAATACGCTCATAAACTGCTTGCGTGTTCCCTCAAGGCTGTCGAATGCACCCGCTTTGATGAAGTTTTCCACGTTGCGCTTATTGACTTCCGTATCGGACATTCTGGATAGAAAATCCTGCAGGTTTTTGAACACGCCCCGCTGCTTCCGCTCTGCGATCACCGCGTCCGCAACCGGATGTCCTACACCCTTGATCGCAGTCAGTCCGTACCGGATTGATTTTCCCGATACCGAAAATCCCGGCTCTCCCTCGTTGATATCCGGCGGCAGAATCGCGATTCCCATCTGGCGGCAGACCAGAATGTATTCCGCCACTTTTCCGGGGTTATCGATTACAGAAGTCATCAGGGACGCCATAAATTCCACCGGATAATAATATTTCAGGTAAGCCGTCTGGTAAGCGACAACCGCGTAGCATGCGGCGTGGGACTTGTTGAACGCGTATTTTGCAAAATCCATCATTTCCGCGTAAATTTCCAGACCGACCTTTTCCGGAATGCCCCGGGCCACACAGCCGGGCACGCCCTCTTCGGGATTGCCGTAAACGAAATTCGCCCGTTCTTTTTCCATGACAGACTGCTTTTTCTTGCTCATCGCACGGCGAACCAGGTCGCTTCGTCCCATCGTGTAGCCGCCGAGGTCGCGCACAATCTGCATAACCTGCTCCTGATACACGATACAGCCGTAGGTCGGAGACAGGATCGGTTCCAGCTCCGGACAGGAATAGGTGATTTCGTCATGATTGTTTTTTCCTTTAATATATTTTGGAATAAAGTCCATCGGCCCGGGACGGTACAGGGAAATACCCGCGATGATATCCTCCAGGTTCTGGGGCTTTAGCTCCTTCATGAAGCTTTTCATCCCGCCGCTTTCCAGCTGGAACACGCCGTCCGTCCTGCCGGTGCAGAGCGAATCCAGCACTTTTTTATCGTTATAATCCAGATGCTCCATATCGAGCTTCACACCGGTGTCATGCTCAATCATCTTGACCGCGTGGTCGATTACTGTCAGGGTTCGAAGCCCCAGAAAGTCCATTTTTAACAGTCCGAGCTCTTCCAGCGTCGTCATCGTAAACTGCGTTGTGATCGAACCATCCGACCCCCGTGAAAGCGGTACAAAATGATCTGCCGCCTCCGGGCAGATCACAACCCCTGCTGCGTGCATCGAGGTGTGGCGCGGCAATCCCTCCAGCCGTTTACTCATATCAATCAGCACGTGCACCTGTTCATCGCTCTCGAAAAGCTTGCGCAGCTCTGCGTTCATTGACAGTGCCTTATCAATCGTCATGTTCAGCTCGTTCGGGATCATTTTTGCAATCGAATCCACAAAGGAATACGGCAGATCCATGACACGCCCGACGTCGCGGATGACACCCTTTGCCGCCAGCGTACCGAATGTGACAATCTGCACAACCTTTTCTTTTCCATATTTGCGTCCGACATAATCGATGACCTCCTGTCTGCGTTCATAACAGAAGTCGATATCGATATCCGGCATGGAAACTCGTTCCGGGTTCAGGAAACGCTCAAACAGCAGGCTATAACGGATCGGATCAATATTCGTGATATGAAGGCAGTAGGAAACGATGCTTCCAGCTGCACTTCCACGTCCAGGTCCTACCGGAATACCGTTTTCTCTGGCATAGTTGATAAAATCCCACACGATCAGGAAATAGTCCACATATCCCATGCGCTTGATAATACCCAGCTCGTATTCCAGACGCTTCTGCAGCGTGCCGTCGTCCTCCGGATAGCGCTCTTTCATGCCGTCAGTGCACAGCTTGTTCAAATATCCCCAGGAATCATAGCCCTCCGGCACACCAAAATGCGGCAGCTTCGTCTTACCAAACTCGATTTCCACATGACAGCGGTCTGCAATTCGCTGTGTATTTTCCACTGCTTCCCACGCATAGGGAAACAGTCCCTTCATCTCTTCTTCGCTTTTGACGAAATACTGACCGCCCTCGTAACGCATCCGGTTTTCATCGGAAAGCTTTTTGCCGGTCTGGATACACAGAAGGATATCGTGTGGCTTTGCGTCCTCCGCATAGGTGTAGTGCACGTCGTTCGTGCATACTAACGGAATGTCCAGTTCTCGCGACATCTGTAAGAGCGCCATGTTTACGGTCTGCTGCTCCGGGATCCCATGATCCTGCAGTTCCAGAAAATAATTATCCTTCCCAAAAATCGACTGATACTTTAATGCGCATTTTTTTGCTTCCTCCGGCAGTCCTTTCTGGATATAGCGCGGCACTTCACCTGCAAGGCACGCAGACAGCGCGATAATTCCCTCGTGAAATTCCTCCAGAACCTCCATATCGACACGCGGCTTGTAATAGTACCCCTCCGTAAAACCGCGGCTGACGATTTTGCTCAGATTCGCGTAACCAGTATTATTTTCCGCCAGAAGCACCAGATGGTAATACCGGTCATCCCCGCCGGTAATCTCCCGGTCAAAACGGGAATTGGGCGCAACATAGACCTCACAGCCCAAAATCGGATTGATACCCTCTGCCCGCGCCGCACGGTAAAAATCGATCACACCGTACATTGCGCCATGGTCGGTAATCGCCGCAGCCGTCATGCCCAGCTCCTTAACTCGTTTTACATATTCTTTGATTTTATTGGAACCGTCCAGCAGGCTGTACTCTGTATGGACGTGCAAATGTGCAAATGCCATATTTTTGTAATTTCCTATTCTTGTTCTGTCTGAGTTTCCTTTGCTGTCCCATCGGGCGCAGAGAAGTCGAAGGCAGGGCTTTCTGTCCCGTTTTCTGACTTTTGCCCGCTCTTTGTCACAGACTTCGTGCCGATGCTGCCTGTCCGGTCGGATGCTGCCGCATTGTTTTCACTGATGCTGTCTGCTTCCCGGTCAGATACAGCGCTGTTTTGACTGACTGCGTTTTGTCCGGACACATCACCGCTTTCATGAACCTCTTTTACACTGCCTTCTCCGCTGTCTGTCAGTACAAGTCTGTCGTTTTCCACTTTCCATGTCTCGTACCAGCTTCCTTCCGCGTCCGAAAAGTTGACATGAATCCTATCGTTTTCCCCGGATAAAATCTGTATTTTCCCGGAATCTGATCCAACCTGCCGCAGGATACTCTTTAACACTGCTTTGCCGTTTTTATACTGTAACAGCTCTTTTTCACGGATTTCTTCTAATCGATACTCTGTCAGTGTGCGCAGGCTGATGTCATAATATCCCGGCGCGGCTTCTGTCCCGGCAGTCCATGCCATCAGATCGCCGTCATCATCCAGCTCAAAGTGCCCCATCTGTTTTAACAGGCGCACTGCTCCTTGCTCCTGCACGCCAAACAACATGTCGCTGACGCCGGACACTTCGTAGCCACGATACAGCACAAAAGCGCTTCCCAACTTTTCCAGCTCCTTAAAAGCAAAATTCTCTTCTTCCAAAACTGCGCCGTCCGCGCCGACAAACCACAGGTCGCATACCGGCGCGCCGAAGACTCCGTCGTACCTGCCGATCGCCGCAAACGTTTCTTTTTTGCCGTTCCCATCGTAATCCGCCGTCTCTGCAAAACACAGCGCATCGTCCGGGTACTCCTGTACCTCCAGAATCTGTGCAACCGCCTGACCGACCGTCGCGCGGGCTGTTTTCTGCACTTTATTCAACCGGTTTTTCGTAAATTCGTTTGGAATATCCTCCAGGCTCTCCAGCGCTTCTTCCTGCTCCAATCTCGACGGGAAGAAAAATCCATCCCCGCTGATCGTCTCCGATGCTTTGGTCAGCTTTCCCTGATCCAGGCTGCTGATACACCAGCTGTACTTCGCAACCGCATGATCGATTCCTTCTTCCTGTCCGACCGACTGCCCGGCTTCCCTGCAGCGATAGGCAATTTTGTCCTCCCCAATTGCATAAAACCAATAGGTATATTCTGTATTTTCATCCGTCTGCGTGTAGAACTGCTCTTCCAGCTTTTCCTTCCACGCCTGTGCCTCTTCATCCGAATCCTCTGCAGACACATACGCCAAATATTCCGACGCTGTCAGCTCCCGATACGAACGCTCTGCAAATCCGTCCGCTGTTCTTTCATAATAAACAGGAACCGTCTCTTCTGCACTGTCCCATTCCGAAACAAGCGGATCGTACACAGTCTTCTCCGCAGGATAAAACGTACAAACGCCGTCCTTTGTCGTTTCGATCGTCTCGGCATCCTCCAGAAGCTTTTCGCACTTTTGATCTTTTACCGTCCAGACAGCCGCCTGTTTTTTGCCGGAGACTTCCGTTTCCAGAATAACAAACGGATTCCCAATTCCCGTCACCTGCTGCAGTCCGGTCACGACGATTCCTTTTTCCAGAAGCCTTGCCGACTCGCCGTCATAATACCAGAGATCGCCGGAAATCCGCCCGCGCGCTGTCAACGGTGTGCTCTCAAACATCAGCAGAAAACTTTCATTTGCATTGCTGTCATACTTCGCCATGTTCTGCAGGCAAAGCGTCTTGTCACCGTACTCCTTCTGCGAAAGAACTGCTGTCAGCGCTGCGTTTTCTGCGCGGCTCAGACGGTCGTGTCCCGCCAGCTTACCGGTAAACGCATCCGATTTCTGCGCGTATGCTTCATAAACGGAGTCGGTCACTTCTGTCATCAGGGCCGGAATTTGAGGAGCTGTTGCTGCCGCAGATTCTGTAGCGGTGTCGGTCTGCGTTTCGCCGGTCGCAGGCATCTCGCTGTCTGCTGTTGCCGCGGTATCGCCGTGCTGCGCTTCTCCGCCGGTCGCTGTTATGCCGTCCTGTGTCCCACCATCGGTCGCAGCGGTGCTATCCTGCATCTCATCATCGTTCGCTGCAGCGGTACCGGTTCCTGTACTGACATTCTGTATTTCGCCTGCTTCAGACGTCTCGCCATCTGCTGTTGCCGCAGCATCGCTATCCTGCGCCATAGCGTCTGTTGTTTTCCCTTCCCAAAAGCTCTTTCCGGCTTGCTGCGCTCGCGCTGCATATTCACTGATATTCGGCGTGCAGCCTGAAAACAGCATCGTTGCCGCCATCAGGCATGCTGCTGTCACCTGTTTTCTTTTCATAAATTAAATCCTTTCGTTTGCCATAGGCGGAAACCCACTACCTTCAGGTGGTGGGAGGAGCCTTGTGAATCTTTCGCCATTAACCCTGACTTTCAATATACTTTTGTATAGTCGCTGACGATACTTCTCCAA
>QWCE01002664.1_pt1 | contig 21554 bp, 11 predicted proteins | sample 1972531 | NCBI WGS metagenome assembly QWCE01 (sample SAMN09866716, study PRJNA288562) | Human gut metagenome isolate term4_stool, whole genome shotgun sequencing... | reverse complement strand
ATGGCGCATCCGAAAAACCTACAGTCAACTACGACGGAAGATTCTCATGGAGTTCCCAAACAACCTCTACAGACTATGAAACCCGGGGATATTATTCGGCTGGTATTAACGACTTGTTCTACTCCAATTATGCCGGCAAGCCCTATACCAATTATACGGAAGACGACTATAAACAACTTTGGGCCAGACGTAATGACAAAACAGAGCAACCAGAAAGGCCATGGGTGGTGACTGACCAGCGAGACGGAAAAGAAACATACATTTATTATGCGAATTTTGATTGGTACAATCATCTCTTTCGTAAAACCCGACCAATGTGGGAACACAATGTAAGCATCAATGGCGGAAACAAGAAAACCAACTATTATCTTTCTGCCAACACGGCATCACAAACAGGAATTTTCAAACAAAATCCCGACCATTACCTTGTATATAACATCCGGGGAAAGCTCGGCATTCAGCTTACGGACAAGATTCATCTAACCAACAATACAAAATATCACTATGATAGCTATTCCTATCCTGGATTGGCAGGCGTGAACAATACATTCAACGGAATCACCAACCACGGCCTGGCAAGTTTTGTACCTACCAATCCAGATGGCAGCATTGTATGCAAGACATCGCTGAACAACGAGATCATCATGGATGGTGTCGGTGCCATATTGGAACACGGAAAACACAATAATAAGGACAGAAGACACGAATTCTCCAACACTATAGAGTTATCATGGAATGTACTTAAAGGACTGAATCTGCATACCAACTACAGTATTGTTCAGTATAACTACATCACTAAAAACCGAACGGTCAACATTCCTTATTCTCACTATCCTGGTGAGACACAAACACTCACAACAGGTTCCATGGTGAACAAACTGACAGAAAACCACACAAACCACACCTATCGGGCCTTCAACGTATATGGTGACTACCAGTTTGATTTGGACGGTCACCAATTCAAAATGATGGGTGGCTACAATTTTGAAAGCAAGAAACTAAAGGACACATCTGCTTCCCGACAGGGATTGCTCTCAGACGACCTCGATGATTTCAACCTGGCAACAGGAGATGTCATGAATATCAATGGAGGACAGAACGAATATGCCATTGTTGGACTTTTCTATCGATTGAATTACTCTTTTAAAAACGGGCGCTACCTCATGGAAACTAGTGGAAGATATGACGGAACCTCCCGCTTCCAAAAAGGTCACAGATTTGGCTTCTTCCCTTCAGCTTCTGCTGGATGGCGCATTAGTGAAGAACCGTTTTTCAAACATCTTAAAAAGACATTCAGCAATGTAAAGCTGCGAGTTTCTTATGGTGCGTTAGGCAACCAACAAGTTGGATACTATGATTACATACAAACCATCAATACAAACAGGACGATGTCGTACCTGTTTGGCGATCAACAAATGGGAAACTACGCCAGTGTTTCCGACCCCAACAGTGCAGACTTGACTTGGGAGAAGGTGTCGACAGCCAATATAGGTTTAGATTTGGGAATGCTTAACAATAAACTAAATCTAAACTTTGACGCTTATATCCGTGACACAAAGGGCATGCAGGCCGCCGGCAAGAAACTCCCTGCTGTTTATGGTGCAAAATCTCCGAAGCAAAATGCTGCGAACCTAAGAACAAAGGGATGGGAATTAGCCTTAACATGGAACGACTCTTTCCAACTACAAGGTAATCCATTTAAATACAATTTCACTGTGGGTGTTGCCGACAACACTTCCGAGATTACAAAATATGACAACCCCTCACGTATTCTCAACGATTATTATGAAGGCCAAAAGTTAGGAGATATTTGGGGATATGTAGTTGATGGCTATTTCTTAACTGATGAAGAAGCCACAAATTATGAAGTAGACCAAACAGCTGTCAATTCAATCATCAATTCTTCGCAAGTTGATCCTGGAGTACACGCTGGTGACCTTAAGTTCGTCGATTTGGATGGCGACAAGAAGATTTCTATTGGCGCCAACACAGCTGATCATCCTGGTGACCGCAGAATCATCGGCAATGCGCTGCCTCGTTATACATATAGCTTGCAGACAGGAGCAAGCTGGGCTGGGTTCGATATCTCAGTATTCTTCCAGGGTGTTGGAAAACAAAATTGGTATCCAGGACAAAATGCCCTCGGGTTCTGGGGGCCCTATTCTCGTCCTTACGCATCATTTATTTCATCTACCTTCTTAAAGGACGTATGGAGTCCTGACAATCCCAATGCTTATTTTCCACGTCCACGTGGATATATCGCCCTTAAAAGCAATAGAAGCCTGGGTGCGGTAAACACCAAGTATCTTCAAAACTTGGCTTATTGCCGTATCAAGAATATCACAATGGGCTATACACTCCCCGCGCAACTTACAAACAAGGTTGGAGTAGAACGCATACGTATCTATTTCAGTGGTGAGAACCTGTTTACATTCACTGCTCTCCGTAGTAAATATATTGACCCAGAGCAAGCATCAGCTCAAAACTCTATCCGTTCTGGATCGAGCACGGCAAAATTGTATCCTTGGTCAAAGACATATTCGTTTGGCTTATCTGTAACATTTTAAAGCATTATAAAAAAATGAGTAAGTTAAATTATATAAGAATACTGATTATATCATTAGTTTGGATAAACATTTCTTGTGAGGATCTTTTGGATAAGACACCTCAAGACAGGCTTCATCCAACCGTATATTTTAAAACTGAAGAAGAACTGAAACTCTTTACAAACCAATTCTATAATCAGCTTATTCCAAGTGCGGCAAGTGTGTACAATGAAACCGCAGATATCATAGTTCCCTCCACTTTAATGAACGAAATGACAGGTCAACGTGTGATACCCGATGATGGTGGAGGTTGGGGGTTCTCGGCCTTGCGAGACATTAATTTTTATCTGCAACACTCCAATCAGTGCAATGACGAGGCTGTACGCAACAAATATGATGGCGTGGCTCGATTTTTCAGAGCATTCTTCTATTTTGACAAAGTGAGGCGATTTGGGGATGTACCCTGGTATGATACGGCTTTGGAATCAACGTCTCCTGAGCTGTACAAGCCGAGAGACACCAGAGAATTCGTAATGCAGAAAATAATGGAAGATCTTGATTTTGCCATCACCAACCTTCCTGCCGAGAAAGATCCATACAGAATTACAAAATGGACGGCACTGGCCTTAAAGTCAAGAGTGGCGCTGTTTGAAGGAACCTTCAGAAAGTATCATGGACTACAGGACTATGAGAAGTATCTTGATTTGTGCATTGCCGCCTCTGAAACATTTATGTCTACAAGTGGATACACCCTCTACAACGAGGGAAAATATCCATACAGAGACCTGTTTGCGTCAATGGATGCAAAACCTGAAGAAATTATTCTGGGAAGAGATTACAATGCAAGCTTATCTGTATTTCATAGTGTCCAAAACTATGAGAATTCGTCATCCATGGGTAAGCCTGGACTCAATAAAAAAATTGTAAACTCATATTTGATGAGTAATGGTAGTAGATTTACTGACAAGGCTGGATACCAGACCATGACATTTCAAGAAGAAACGCAGAACAGAGATCCAAGACTGGCACAAACCATCAGGACACCAGGTTACAAGCGCATAGGCGGAAGCAGTACAGAAGCACCCAACCTGGCATTTACCATGACAGGGTATCATCTAATTAAATACACGCTGACGCCAAACTACGACGGCTATAACAAATCGTGTAACGACATGCCCATTTTCAGAACGGCAGAGATATATCTAAATTTTGCGGAAGCCAAAGCAGAAAGAGGAACGCTTTCACAAGGCGATTTAGACAAGTCGATCAAGCTAATTCGTGAAAGGGCAGGAATGCCAAATCTTAGAATGGATGATGCTAACGCAAATCCTGATCCCTACCTGTTATCCGAAACGACAGGATATCCACATGTGCAGGGAGCCAACAAAGGCGTCATTCTTGAAATTCGACGCGAGAGAACCATCGAGCTAATGATGGAAGGATTCAGGTATTGGGACTTGATGCGTTGGAAAGAAGGAAAATTGCTTGAGAAAGAACTACTTGGAATATATATTCCTGGAGCAGGTATCTACGACCTAGATGGTGACGGGAAAAACGATGTATGCTTCTACGAAGGCACCAAACCTTCAGCAAAGGTTCCACTATTCCTGGAGATAGGAAAGCAAATTCAGCTTAAAGAAGGCAACAAAGGAAATATTATTTGCCACAAACAAATTGAGAAGAAATGGAATGAAGAAAGAGATTATCTGTACCCCATCCCTATTAATGACCGCACTCTTACAAACGGTGCATTGACCCAAAACCCTGGATGGAATGACGGATTAAGTTTTCAATAATCACAAAGAGATAATATTTAATTATGAAAAATATGTTTTTATACAGTTTACTTTTAGCGGCTGCATCATTTAACTTTTCATGCGCCAACGAAGACGACAACTCAAAGTTCGACAATTTATTGCCCTATGGCAAGCAGGAAGTGTCATACACATATCCTAAGGGCGATGGCAACTTCCGGCTCTTGACTTTTAATGTCAGAAGATGTATGGGAAATGACAACCAAATAAATTATAACAGAACAGCCTCCGTCATCAAAGCCCTCAATCCAGACGTGGTATGTCTTCAAGAACTTGACAGTGTAAGGCCCCGCACAGGATCTGTGTATCAGCTGGCCGAGCTGGCAAAGCTTACGGGCATGAACTATTATTTCGGACGGGGCATCAGATACGAAGGAGGCGGCTCATACGGTACCGGACTGCTTTATAAAGGCAAGCCCATCAGCACGCGTACCATACCTCTGCCTGGAAAAGAAAAAAGATGCGTGTCTGTAGCAGAATTCGATCATTATGTCTTAATGTGTACTCACCTTGCTCTACAAGCCGAAAATCGTGAAGCATCGGTGAGAATCTTCACGGAAGAGGCAAAAAAATATAAAAAACCGGTCTATCTCGCGGGCGATTTCAACGAAGACAAAATGGAAAGTAAGTTTTTTGTTGACCTCCAGAAAGAGTGGGACATCGTATCTTCTTCAGAATTCACATTCCCTGTTCCCAAGCCTGTCAAGCGAATTGATTTTATCATAACATTGAAGAAGTATCCTGTAACAGCCAATGCGTCAAAAGCTGTTTATAAAATGGACGGATTGAATGTTGATGCCGTTTCTGACCACTATCCTGTCTATTGTGACTTTCCAACCCCACCACCCTTTGTTGTAGAGGACGACCCGCAAGAAGGTAAGGGAGAGATACCACTGGCTGCTGGCGATGTGCGAATAGCGAACTATTATACCCAATATTGCAGAGGAACTGATGGAAAAGTGGATTGCAATCGGTTTGCAACAGCCATCAATAAGATCAATGCCGACGTGTTGTGCATTCAGCAACTGGACAGTTGCTCTGAACGAGCCAACAACAAGTACCAGATTGAGGAGCTAGCGAGAATGACAAAGATGCACGGATACTACATGACAACAAATAAACTGACGCAAGGCTCAATGGGGCAAGCTATCCTGACAAAAGACAAGCCTCTCTCCATTGCGAGAGTACAGCTTCCTGGTAAGAAGGAGAACCGGGGTGCCATCATCGTTGAATTCGAAAAATATGTCGTTGCCTCAACTCATTTTGACACAGACATGGGCAACCGAATCATAGCCCTAAACATCTTGAAGGACAAGCTGGGAGCTTATCATAAACCGGCTTTCATATCGGGTTATTTCAATGAGGGTAATTTGAAAAGTGATTTTTTCAAGGAAGTAGAGCAAAACTGGACTATCGTAAACAAGCGCATACCAACAGAAAATCGAGGGAAAAAGCGTGAGTTGGACTTCATCGTCTACCTGGATGGTTTAAAGCCATCCTTGACAAAAACGGATGTGATTCAACAGCTCAGCGATGTTGACCTGCTGACTATATCAAAGCATTACCCTGTGTATTGCGACTTCTCTGGCTTGAAATAAAGTTGTTGGTTGACTGTACCAGAAACCATACCAAAGGGTTCTGGTACAGTTAATCACAGACATTATTCATGTCGAGGTTAAACAAACCTACAAATAAACAGAATCTCTAATACGTTTTAAAATCATGAAAAAAGTTTTCTTTACCCTGGCGTTGTCAATAATATTTTCAACAATGCCGCTCCTCGCACAAAATACAGGAGCTTTTCCAAGAGTCAATCAAAGTGATGTGCGCATCGCCAACTATTATACGCGATACTGTTATAGTCCTACGCTTAAAAATGTCGATGTAAACAGAATAGCAAATGTCATCAACAAACTGGATGCAGACATCGTTTGCATACAGCAATTGGATAGTTGCACATCGCGTTCCAACAACGAGATCCAGACAAGCAAGCTGGCCGAACTCACCCACATGCACGGCTATTTCATGAAAACAGCAACCCTGAATGATGGCGGGGCTCAAGGACAAGTAATTCTTACACGTGACAAGCCTCTATCTGTTCAATATGTTCAACTACCTGGAAAGAAAGAAAAACGAGGTGCTGCCATCGTTGAATTCGAAAAATATGTCGTTGCCTCAACACACTTTGACACAGATGCCACAAACAGGATAACGGCCTTGACTACATTGAAAGAAAAGCTCAGCGCCTACAACAAAACCTCTTTCATCTCAGGCTATTTTAATGAAGGTAACCTCAACAGCGAATTTTTCAAGAAAGTGATGGCTGATTGGACAATCCAAAATGAAAGAGTGGCTACAGAAAACTCACGTAAAAAGCGTGAACTCGACTTTATTGTTTCTCTCAATGGTGACCACAACCCCATCTGTACCAACACAAAAGTAGTGACATCCCTCGAAGGTCTGAACCTGATAGAGGCATCGTTGCACTATCCTGTTTTCTGTGACTTCAAGGACTTAAGAACGAAGTCGACAAACATTCTACACATCGACACAGAACAAAAAGACAATACATATTATAATCTTCAAGGCAACAAAATAGAAAATCCAACGAAAGCAGGTGTATACATCCATCATGGGAAGAAAATTCTTATCAAATAATATTTGCATGAAAGCATAGCTGTCGAGCAAAACTTTTTGGCTTTTAAAATCAAGATGATTTCTCCGTACGAGTGATCTCCCAAAGCCTTGCTACAACGGTGCATGGCCCCTCCTTTCCAAACTCATTGAGTTTGGAGGTCAATCTCCATGGGTTTGACCTCCAATCTACATGACTTTAGGGTGTAAACTCAATGAGTTTGCGCCCTATTTTATTCGATAATAGAATGTATTCATCACGTTGACCCTTGCTTGCCCATCGTTGAAAAGGCCAACACGAGCGGGTGGCAACTGGTTGATTTGAAAACGGCCAACTTCATTGCGGTCTACGTAAACCACGATAGCATCGCCTCTTCGCTCCACACGCAATTGATACTGCGCAGCTACATCGCGTCTCGTTTCCATGCGATATACATGCCTTTGATGGTCAACAGGATTACGATTAATCAACCGAATGGCACGTGTAGACACAGGATTAAAGGTAGCTTCGTCGACACCCGGATAAGCAGAAGGTTTGATTTTAATAGCCAATGGACGCCAGGTATCCCCATCAAGATAACTAACCTGCTGTGTTGCTATTGCACTTTCTCCGCTTTCGCGCGGACAGAGAATGCCCGACACTTGGGTGATGGCATCAAACCGATATTGTTTTTCAAACGAGTCGGAATACTTCACGTCGGGATAATGTACATCATAGTGCGAGAGTGGTTTGGCACTGCGCTGCACCTTACCATCTTGGCAAAGCTCTGTCGTGAAAGTGAGTGCCTCTGTATCAATACCCACTTTCAAATAGTTGCGAGCATTGATATAATAAGCATAAAGGCCATACTTACTTGGTGTCAAGCTGGCGGGCTGACTGAACATCACACTAAACGCATACGACGAAACCGCATTCCCCTTCAAACTTGATGTATCTGTGAGTTGAATGCCCTGTGGTAGGGTACGACATTGCTCCCAACCACTGAAATGATTATCATATTCATCCCAACCTTCAGTATAGGTAACGTGCACCACTTGGTACTCACTTGCGTTGCCCAACCACTGGATAGGCGAATTGACTCGGATGCCTGTTGTTACATGATCGTAAACCAACACGCCATCAATCCATACCGACAAAAGACCATTATTTTTCTCAATACGCCACTCATGAGGCACACCTGTGGAGAAGCCTTGTGGAAGCATGAGTTGTTGTTGACCTATGCTAACACCCTGTTGTGAACGTTTTGAGGAGAACGTAAGCTCCAAGAGAAACGCATCAGTGGTACGAAGACTGTCGAGCGACTTACCTGCATACATGGGTTGTGCGGGTTGCGGATGAAATCCTGGCGTTTTCTTACCCGTTATCCCATCAACCGACAGTTTATTGTTGACAAAATGAACACGGTCAATATACTGATCACGCTGCATTCCTTGATTGGCCATGTATACCAGCCACCACTCCCAACCATTAGGGCCACGCACCAAATTTGGTTGTCCTGGAGTGAAAAGCGTGTCTGTTACCGGCTGTTTGGCTTGCATAGACAACGGTCGGTCAGTAGGCGGACCCAGCACTGGATAAGGATATTTACCGCCTGCATTGAAGCACATGGGCGACGAAGCCTCACAAACGCCCAGGCGGTAATTCCCATATTCGGGTGCCGTATGATTGGCATTGTACATCATGTAATAACGTCCACGATACTTGATTACGAAAGGACCTTCCGCTACCCTGTTGTCATACGTTTCCCATGTGTCAGGCTGCGAGCTGAACTGCAACATGGCATCACCCGAAAACGAGAAATCGGCATGCATGGGACGCACCCAGATAGCGTTTCATTCGGTAAACTTGACCATGTAAAGATATAACTTTCCATCTTCATCCTTGAACACCATCGGGTCAATGCGATTCTCGGTCCACTGGTCAGGGCGCACTTCAACATACTTTCCGTCAACCTTTGGCGACACGGCATGTGTGATATGCACGATGTGCCGGTCGTTACCCCAATAATTCACACTAAACAACAGATGAAACTGTCCGTTGTGGTAAATCATGTCATTCGCGTGAATTTGATTGTTTTTAGCCCCAGTTCCGTGTGTCCACTGGTTATCTAAATCAAATACATGGATGCGTTGATTCCAGTGTACAAGGTCAGTACTCACGAAAAAATCGCCATACGTATGCACTCCCCCAATGTAATATTTTCCACCAAAACGAAGCACACCCGCATCAGCAACACCTTTCAATACGGGGTTTTGAAGGGGTTGGCCACTGCTTTTTGAAAACAAGAGCAAGAAGAGGCTCAGCAAAATGATTTTGAATCGACGCATCCTATCGTTAAACGCCAATGGGTTATTTGAAATAAGGCTTCTTTTGTTCCTTGGAGGGCGAATCGGTATCAACATAAGGCCATCCGTCTTTCCACTTTAATTGATCCATCATGAGCACCCGTCCCCGACCAATGTCCGACCGCAGGAAAGAATGATAAATCATCCAATCGTTACCATGATCATCAGTTATGATTTCGGCATTATGCCCTGTACCCACAAACTGATTATTGGCATGCAGCACCACTTCGTATTGATTGTCCATCAACTGTTTACCTTGCTTATTGACATAAGGGCCCAGCAAATGCTCAGAACGGCCAACGGTAATGCGATAAGTACTATTGGCACCATCGCAGCATGAACCGAACGAACCAAACATATAATAATAATCGCCACGACGATGAATGCATACCGCCTCCATGAAACTGCCCGCCACCTTTTGTTTTTCGGCACCAGGGAGTACCGACAAGCCATCAGCCGACAACTCAATGGCATAAATACCACGAAAACTACCCCAAAAGAGGTAATGTCGTCCATTTTCTGTAAAGTAGTATCCGTCAATGCTGTTTTGCACACCAATCTCCATACTGGTCAGCACTTTCCCACAATCCTTAAAGGGACCTTCTGGCCGATCAGCTACGGCAGCACCGATACCAGCCTGCCATTCGCCACCCCAAGTAGACATGGCGTAATATAAAACATACTGACCGTTGATATAGTTGATATCAGGAGCCCAAATACCTCCGTCTTTTACCAACGTTGGTCGGGTGCTGTTGGTGAAAGCAGTGCCTACGTATGTCCAATGCACCAAATCACCCGACTTGTAAATAGGGGTATTGCGGATATCTTCGGTGGCATAGAGATAGAAGTTTCCATCACTGGCTCGAATGACTGTAGGGTCGGGCAAACTGGTATTGATGATGGGATTGTGATACACATTTTCTTTTTTCTGTGGCTTTTCCTTTTCCGCTCTTGTCGGTTCGTTGTGTGACGAACAACCAAAAAGAAGCGCTGAAAACAAAAGGATGTATAAGCTGTTTTTCTTCATAATTATTGTTTCAATTTAGGGACGATATAATCTTCACTTAGCCGTAGGTTACCTTCATGATCGAAAGTAGCCGTTGTGATGTACATGAGACGTGGATGAATGTGTGTCCGATCGTGATGAGCGTGGAAGACATAACGCAAAACTCCTTCTTTATCTTTGAACAGAGCGCCATGCCCAACGCCCACCAAACCAGGAGGATTTTGCAAGATAGGGTTGTGCTGGTACTTGACCCAAGGGCCTTCTATCTGTTCAGCAACGGCATAACCTACACCATATTGTTGACTTTCATAACTATTGGCAGAATAAAGAAGGTAATACTTTCCTTGATGCTTGTACACAAACGCGCCTTCATTCACCCTTGGCCAAACCTCTTCCCACTTTTGAGAAACATGGATACAAGGGCATAGTGTGTTCTGCAACACAGCCATATTGTCATCCAATTGGACAGACCAAATATTCAATCCGTCATTGAATCGATCGAAAAACATGTATTTCTTGCCGTCGTCATCAATGAACAATGTGTTATCAATGTTTTTCTCCCAAGCCATCATGGGTTCTTTCTTTGGTTGTTTGAAAGGCCCCAAAGGCGAATCGGCGACCGCCATGCACACATGTTCTTCGGCCGAATAAAACATGTAGAATTTTCCATTGAGCGCATATACTTCAGGAGCCCAAAACCACTTGTTGCCCCAGGAATCGTTGCGATGTAAGGCCAATCCAGCAGGTTTCCATTGCTTCAAATCAGCAGAGGTATACACCTCAATACCTTCATCCGCATGCGTTCCGTAGGCATAATATGTCCCATCATGCAACAATATATACGGATCGGCCAGTGGAACGATATCATTCTTTTGCATCGTTTCATGTTGTTGATTGTGCGAAGCATGGTTGACTGTAGGTGTATCAGGCTCTCCAGAACAACCTATAAAAGCAAAACATAATAAAAATATTGAAGCAAATCGATTGCTGTACTTCATAAAATCTCTTTTAATAGAAACAGAAAATCCTACCACAGATTTACTTTTTCACTGTGGTAGGATTCTATGTAAGGGGGATTAATACTTCGGATTCTGCGTCAACTGTCCGTTACTGTTGTCAATTTCATATTGTGGTATTGGCAAGCGGCGATGCTTTCCAAGCACAAAGTTATTGAAATCACGGTCACGAGACTTCAGTTTATCGATGCCTGCTTGGGTATCTAACAATCCCCAACGTTTCAAATCGGCCCATCTCCATCCTTCAAAACAGAGCTCTAAGGTGCGTTCAATCTGCAAACGTTTCATGAAAGCATCTTTAGACGACAGACAGTCTTTCCACTTGCTGTCAGCCAATTTTGACAATCCTGCACGCTGACGAACCTTATCTACATATTTAGCAGCCTCGGTAATCGAGCCACCTGTCTCGGCAATACACTCAGCATAATTGAGCAGTACGTCAGCATAACGGATGACACGGTAATTGTTTCGAGCAAAATAGTCTTCACGATCTCTATAATAAGAGGTGTTGTACTTCTTGATGTAGCAATCTTCCACATCATTTCCCCAACCTGAATTCCAGTCAGCATTATCAAAGTAATAGTACTTGGTTGGCTCTTCTGGGAAATCTTTTGAGAATCCCTTATACAAAATACTGTTGTACAGACGAGTGTCGTTCTTGCCATCTATGCGTTTTTCTTTCAAGAACTCGTCAACCAACCAGCGGCGCGCTTTACCATCACCCCATCCTATACCACTTGGTGCAAAGAACTGAGTGCGCTGGAAACCAAATGCCATGTCGGCAGAATTGCCTGTACCTCCCTTATTGAGGTCAGCAAACTGTATTTCAAAAACACCCTCTTCGTTGTTTTCATTCAAGTCGGTAAAGTTGTCTTGCCTGTTCTTCATCAAGCCATATATGGTACCTTCACGGTCAATAAGCCATTTGAGTTGATCTTTAGCTTCCTGATACTTGTGTTGCTGCATGTATGCCTTAGCCAAGAAAGCTTTTGCTGCTCCCTTGGTTACACGACCCTTATCATCGCCTTGCCATACTTCAGGCAGTCCCTCAATTGCTTTCTTGAAATCGCTTTCTATTTGTGCCCACATTTCCTGTTCAGAGGCATCTTTCGGTACAAAGTTTGCGTCCTCGGGTTGCAAAATAATAGCACCTTTATCCCAAAGCAGATTCACTTGCATAAACCACATGCCTCGAAGGAAGTAAGCTTGCGCTACCGTTTTGGTCTTTTCTGCCGCATCCATTTCTATTTTATCGGCCGCAGTAATGACTTGGTTACAACGGAAAATGCCACGATAGAAATTCTCCCAGTGGCCATTGTTTCCTTCATAAAAGTTGTAGTTGTTGTATACAAAGCGCGTCCAGTCACCCAATTCAATCCATGGTGACGAGCTCCAGCCCTCATCAGACGTCAGATCGTATCTGAAGGAGAGCCATCTCATCCACCCCGACTCTTTATACAAGTTGCTGTAGCAGCCGTTAACGCCCGCCTTTAGGTCATCGGGTGTTTTCCAGAATGTACTGTTCGTTGATTCATTGGGGTTGAGAATGTCAATGTCACATCCTGTCGTACTCAGTAAAAGAGCACCCGCAAACATTAAACTATATATCTTTTTCATCTTGTATTCTCGTATTAATCAATTAAAAAGTAACGTCCAATCCAAACAGCACGGAACGTGTGTTAGGATATTCAAAACCGTTCGTTCCGGGATTCCAGATGTTACCATTGGCAAAATCTGGATCGATTCCTCGATATGCTGTTATCGTCAAAAGGTTGTTTCCAGTGACATAGAAACGAAGTTTGTCTAAACCAAAGGTGTTCAACAGTTGAGAGTCAAAGGTATAACCCAATGACACCGTCTTCATGCGGAAGTAGGAACCGTTCTCCAAGAAACGATCTGCTGCCTTGTTATTGCGAGCGTCTCCATAGATGATACGCGGTGTATTCGACTTTGGATTAACCTGATAAGGTTCTTCACCTTTCTTGAAATTCAAATAGTTGGAGTTGTCTGAGAAGAGTCTACCCTGCCACTCAGAGATGTTATATATTTTATTTCCGAACTGTCCGTACCACATCATGCTGAAATCAAAGTTCTTCCAAGAAGCATTAAACAGCAATGAAGTTTGCAGTTTAGCCCACGGACTGCCCACCACTTGTTTATCTTCGTCGGTGATGTGGCCGTTATCATCGGTGTCGATATATCTCACATCACCGATTTGCGGGCGATTACCATCAATCTGAATAGGTGTTCCCTTTGACGTCACATAATTGTCAATGTCTTCTTGTGTGCGGAATAAGCCATCGGTTTTGAACAGATAGAACATTCCCAATGCACTTCCCGCTTCAGTATATCCTTCGCCATTGATGACACGAGGAGTTGCCAAAGGAAGTGAGATAACCTTGTTGCTCAAGGTCGTCAGGTTAAGGGACGCACTATATTTAAAATCATCTATCTGATCTCTCCACGAAGCAGTCAACTCAAAACCGGTATTTCTAAGACTGGCAGCATTGGCTCTTGGACGACCACCATCATTACCGGTAGTCATCGGGATATTGATGGTAGCCAGTACGTCTTTTGTTTTTGAATAATAATATTCTGCTGACAAACCTAAACGATTGTTGAGCATGAAGGCATCAAAACCGATATTTGTCGTTTCCTTGGTTTCCCATTTCAGTCCTTCGTTGACGATACGAATCTGACTGGCACCTGGCACAATCTTGTTATTAAATACAGTTACCAAACTTTGGTTCACGGTTCCAAGATAATCCCAGTTACCAATGCTTGAGTTACCCAAACGTCCCCAGTTGGCTCTCAGCTTCAAATCATCAATCCAAGGCACATCAAAGAAGCGCTCTTTAGAGATACGCCAAGCAGCCGAGAATGATGGGAAAGTTCCCCAACGATAGTCCTTGTGCAACCGTGAGGTACCGTCATGACGGAAGGTTGCTGAGAAGTAATAAGTGTTATCGTAATTGTAATTCAAACGTCCCAGATAAGACATCATGGCACTTTCGCGAATGCTGTTGGCATTGGTCATATTGCTTTGCCCGGCATCTAACACCATCAAGTAATCTCCATTGACAAAAGGAAAGTTAAGACGAGAGCCTGACAGTCCTTGCCATTTATCATGCTGATAGGTCATACCCAAGACAGCATCCACATGATGCTTATCAAAATCTTTATTAAAATTCAAGGTATGCTCTATCAAGGTGTTGTAAGTATTGTCACGAGCCTTGCTTCCTTCTGGGTCGCGGTGCTCTTGATTCTGCGTCCAATTGCCTTCCCGGCGGAACCAAGTATGCTCCCAAAAGTAGAAATCGATACCAGCATTGAGCTTATAAGACAACCAAGATAGCGGTTTAAACTCTAACCAGATGGCCCCATTAGCTCTGCTTTGGCGATTTCTCCTATACTCTAAGTTTTCACGAGCGATAGGATTGACACCAAACGTGTTATATTTTGCAGCATCTCCATAGCCATAACCACCAGGATTATTCTCATCGTAAACAGGAATGGTAGGCAGCATGCGCAGCAAGTCATTATAAGTGTTGGTTTGGTTAGGATCTGCATTAAACATGGAAAGGGATAAATTCTCGCCAAAAGAGAACATACCTTTGCGTCCCTCAGTGTTTACACGAATGTTAAAACGTTCGAAAGTGTTGCCATAAGAAACACCATCATTATTGAGGTATCCACCTGAAACATAATAGCTTCCGCCTTCGCCTCCACCCGAGAGAGATACGTTGTAATCTTGTACCAGGGCAGTCTTCAACACTTCACGTTGCCAATCGGTATCAAAATCAGAATGCAGTTGCTTGGTTTTAACGGCTCCAATTTCGTTTTTGATGGCCTCCTCATAAGCAATGTCATTATAATATTTATAATTCTCTGCATTCATTAAATCATACTTTGGACTCCACTCAATGGTTTCTTTCACCGAAACATTGACTTTCATCGGGCCTTTTTTACCTTTCTTGGTGGTAACAATAATCACACCGTTGGCAGCTCGAGAACCATAGATGGCGGCTGCTGATGCATCTTTTAAAATCTGTATAGACTCGATGTCGGCAGGGTTGAAATCGTTAGACGGATTGGTAATCATGCCGTCTACCACCCAAAGCGGACTGTTATTGCTCAACGAACCGACACCACGAATCTGGATAATGGCATCGCCATCGGCACGACCGGTGTTCCGAACGTTTACACCTGTGGCCAATCCTTGCAATTGTCCAGTGAGTGTGTTTGAGCCACCTTTACCCATATCTTCTGATTTTACAACAGAAACAGCGCCTGTCAAGTCGGCTTTCTTCACCGTCTGATAACCAATGACTACCACGTCCTCAATCATCTTGGCATCATCTTCCAAAACCACCTTCAACGGTGTTCCGGTAAAAGTAACCTCCTTAGAGGTCATACCTATATAAGAAAACGAAAGCACAGAGCCCTCTTTTCCTTGTAAACTAAAATTGCCATCAAGGTCTGTTGATACTCCAGTTGTAGTACCTTTAATGACCACGCTAACACCGATAAGTGGTTCCTGATCCTGATCGACCACTTTACCGGTAATCGTTACATTTTGCGCACTCACCTGAAGGGATAAAAACGCAAAAAGCATTACCAATAGTTGCTTCATCATCTTTGTTCTAAAGTTAATTACTATTTATAGTTATTAAAAATTTCTGTATCTCTCTTAAGTAAAAGTTATTAGGTTTTTACGTTACGCATTATACCTTGTTCCGAAACATTTCTATTTCGAAACTCCTGTTTACCTTTATTTATGAAAAATTCACTTGTACATCTAAGGTTTTCAAGACAACATCAAGTCATCGGGCTAAGAACATAACAGCCATGTCATTAAACATGTCTTCTCCCAAAAAACCATGAGTTAATCATCTAGTTTAGTATCTTCAAACAGATATTATTCTTATCATGCGTGGTTGCAAAAATACGATTAATTCTCTACGCTACCAAACATTTTGGTCGTTTCCTTCCGAGTTCAACATAACTATTCCATTTAAGAATATTCTGAAGTTTCAGCCGTGCAGTTTAAAAAAATGTGACTGACGCTCACGTTTTTTACCTTTGATGCAGATGGATTGAGAAGGATTTTCTACCTTTGCAAAAAGTTCATTCAAATGAGAAATACAAACATCATCATGACAAAACATATCATTCATCCAGCCATCCTTTTCATGACACTCATGCTCTGTCCAACGCTTGGTTGGGCTGAAGGCATCAAACTCCTACATGGTCCCTATCTGGACATGGTGCAGGAAGACAACGCCACCATTGTTTGGGTGGCAGACAAACCCTCTGTAGGATGGGTAGAAGTGGCACCCGACGACGGCACTGACTTCTATTCGGTGGCACGTCCCAGGTTCCACGACACAAACATCGGCATCAAACGCACAAGTCTAATCCATTCTGTGAAGTTGACCAACCTAAAGCCAGGCACTCGATACCGCTACCGCGTATACGCCCAAGAAGTGCTGAGCCACAAGGGAGCGGAAGTACGATACGGCGATGTTGTGGCGACCGACGTGTTCAACAAGAAGCCGCTGTGCTTCCAGACCAACGACAGACGACAGACGGAAACATCGTTTTTGGTACTCAACGACATTCACGAACGCAACGACGTCTTGGAAAAATTGTTAAAAAACAGTTCGTATAAAGACAAAGACATGATTTTCTATGTGGGCGACATGATTTCGCACTTCACCCATGACACCACGGTCTTCAAGGGGTTCATGGACACGAGCATCAAACTTTTCGCGCAACAAAAGTCATGGTACTATGTACGCGGAAACCACGAAACGCGTGGCGAATGGGCCAACCGATTCCATGAATACTTCTGCACTCAACAACCGCATCTGTACTTCACCGTGCGTCAGGGGCCGATACTTTTCATCTGTTTGGACACAGGGGAGGATAAAGCTGATACTGATATCGAATATGCGGGCATCACCGATTATGACAATTATCGAACAGAACAAGCGAGATGGCTCAAAGAGATAGTGGCATCCAACGAGTTCAAGGAAGCGAAATACCGAGTGGTGATTGCCCACATGCCTCCCGCTGACACCCAGGACGCATGGCATGGGCAGCGAGAGGTAACGAAAAAGTTGTTGCCTCCTTTGAACAAGGCTGGCATCAACCTGATGATTTGCGGACACATGCACGAACACCAATACATTGAACCCAATGACAGCCACGACTACCCCATTCTCGTCAATTCAAACAACAGCAGCGTGACAGCCCAAACAAAGAATGGACAACTGGATGTCAAGGTTCTTGACTTGAACGGAAACACCACTTTCCACAAAACCTATTCAGCACGCTGAAATAGGTGGTTCCTGCGATGATGTCGTGACTTATTTCACATCATCACGGAATAAAGAATCACAAAGAAGGCAAGCATATTAAACCATACTATATTAAACCGCTTGTAGCGACCTGCTTCAAAACATACTTTTTGCCATTTTTGAACATCAACATTTTCACATTATAGTTTATATCAATATTTTCACTTATTAATTTTATTACATCATGATTTTAAAATTACGAACTTGGACATTGTTGTTTTTTATGTTATTTGCTCACATTACTTGGGCAGACGAGGTTGTCTTCGACCTTTCCAACTACCTGAGCTGTAAACTTTTTGGCTTTACTGAACCCTCAAGTAATTCTTCTCACGGTGGTGACATCACCGAGGAGAAGACAGCAAAGATAAACGATGTTTCTATCACGGTTCTACCCAATCTGAACAAAGATTTTCCAAACAAGATGTGGACCAACTCATTGAGACTTTTTGGTGGCAAGCTCATTGTAAAAGCCCCCAAACCCATCAAGGAGCTGGTTATGGAGTTGAATCATGACAAATGGGGGGATCGCAATACGGCTAACAACGGCAAATTGACCAGAGGACATTGGGTTGGCGATAACAAAACCGTAGAAATCAGCATCGCCTCTAACACAAGAATTCAGAAGCTCACGGTGAAATATGGCGACGTCGAAAACACACCTGGTGAACAAAAGGTTTATACCCTTCACGATTTGTGCCAAACTAAAGAAGAGCTGACTGATGTAGAGATTAAACTCACCGATGCGAAAGTGCTCTATTGTTTCTATACGAATGCTTGGATACGTCAAGGAGAAGATGCCATTATGTTGTACCTCACAGGAATAGACTATCAGACAAATGACGTGGTGAATGGCACATTCAGAGCCGATTTTCAAAACTACAAAGGTACTCCGGAAATCAAAGGAAACTTTATGACGACCAAGGCAGATAAGTTACAAATCGAACATAGTGAAGAGGCTGCACAGCCGATCAAGATAACCTTTGACGAATTGTTAACCAAAAAATACCTCTCTAATTTAGTTGAACTAAAAGACATGAACGTAGTAGTGGAAGATAACAATTTCTTCATCGTGAACAATGGTCGGCGAATACAGCTATACAACAAGCTGCAATTGGACATGGAGGCTATTGAGGATGGAACGTACACCGTGCGTGGAATCGTAACACTGCACGATTACAAAGTACAACTCTACCCCACAGAGTTAATACCTTCAACAACAAGTGGCATTTATGGCATGAAAGGCAACGATAAACAGACAAATCATTATCTATACAACTTAGCTGGTCAGCGAGTGGGTAAAGATTATAAGGGAATTGTTATCTCGAACGGAAAGACTATGGTGAAGCCATGAGCCATATAGACTGATTCTTATCATCCCAATGCTATTTCAGGATAGTGTTGGGATGTTTTTTATACAGGATGGTGCCAGCACTATCGAAGTCAAATTGAGCATCACCTTTCCTGTTACTGCTAACGATAACAGCACAAAGACATGAGCAAGCCAGCATGGGCGGAATAGGAACCACAAGACCTCATGCATCGCTACCTCGCTGCATGAATCTTACAACTCTGTTCTTACATTGAAGAAAGGTTGTTCGTTGTAAATGAAACTATCATATCCATCTATATTAACAACGAGCGTAATGAATGCAACTACCACTTACAACACGATGCATAAATCGTGTTGAATGACAACAACGTTATTAGAGCTTGTTAACAAACCTTTCATTTGTTAAATCGATTCGTTTTCTTTGACAAAATAAAATCGAGAAATAGACAAAACAGAGGGAATATTTTAGGTGTTCAAAGCCATCAAATCATCATCTTGTACGCAATTAACATGGAGTTAAGGTGCAATTAGCAAGCTTTTACAGTCCAATGTACATGCCTTTACCGCTCTATTTACATCATATTGAAGGTGATTTTGCACCAAAAAAGGGGATTTTCAGCCCCAAACACATTGTTTTTGATTTCTCCTTTCTCTTTAAAATCTCATAAGTCATTAATAAACAAACAGATAACAAACCCCTCTCATAACGAGCATATTTACGACGCATGAACAAGTTGGTTGAAAAAACGTCCAGCATTTGTGTTAAAAAGATGTTGCGACAGAAGATATTTCATTGAAAAATGTTCGGTTTGATCTACAACCGAAAAGCATCATTCTTAAACAAAAGATCCGTGTGCTTGCAACAACAAAGCAACAGCTGCATGGTAGATAAATAGTCGGAGAATATAACCATACAAAAATAAATATCGCTATCTTTGCAACAAATTAACGAAAAACGAGTTAATAAAAGAAAGAGAAAAAGAGATTTTACCCACAATATGAAAAAAGTCATTCTATATATTCTGCTACTCATGCTGTGCCCGCTGACCATCACGGCACAATCTTCCATGTCAGACGAACAGGTTCTTGAATTCGTCATGAAAGAGAATGCCGCAGGCACCTCACAGGCTCAAATTGTGACCAAGCTGATGCAGCGCGGCGTGAACATTCAACAAATCAGAAGAATAAGGGATAAATACGAACGACAGACCAAGCGCAAAGGACTGGGAAACATAGCCGACCAGACCGTAGACCAGACAGAAACACGCATGCGTCAGGCCAATGGCAATTCGAAAGAGGCAAGGGCGAAGTACAACACCATCAAGGAGCAAAAGAGAGACGCGAAGCAAGTTTCCACCAACAGACTGCAACCACAGATTCAGTGGCAGGACCAATATGATGAAGACAGCGAAGAGTTTAAGCTGATGCAACAAGAACTGAACTACCTCACGCCAACCGACTCCATTAAATGGCTCAAGCAGATACTCAAGAAGCAAGCTGAGGACAAAAAGAAAGTTTTCGGCAGGGACATCTTCAACAACAAGGATCTGACCTTTGAACCCAGCATGAACATCGCCACGCCGCAAAGCTATCGACTGGGACCGGGCGACGCCGTGTTTGTTGATATCTATGGCGCGTCACAAAAGTCCATCCAGTCGACGGTATCACCCGACGGTGACATCAATATCGAAGGCTTTGGCCCCATACAGGTGAGCGGCTTGACCATTGCACAAGCCAATCAACGACTACGAGCGCAATTGGGCGCACGATACAGCAGCAGCAAAGTACGCCTCACCCTGGGACAGAGCCGAACCATCACCGTCAACGTGATGGGCGAAGTGCGGGCACCTGGCACTTATACCATTTCTGCTTTCGCATCTGTTTTCCATGCCCTGTACATGGCTGGAGGAACCAACGACTTGGGAACGCTGCGCGAAATCAAGATTTATCGCAACAACCGCCTCATCTCTCAAGCCGATGTTTACGACTATATTCTTAACGGCAAGATGACAGGCAACGTGCGCCTGACAGATGGCGACGTAATTTATGTGGGACCGTACAACTGCCTGGTGAACATCACAGGTAAGGTGAAACGCCCCATGTTCTACGAGATGAAGAGCAATGAGAGCGTGGGTACACTGCTGAAATACGCAGGAGGCTTCACGGGCGACGCATACAAAAAGGCGGTACGCTTGGTGCGTAAGACCGGTCGTGAATTTGCGGTATTCAATGTTTCCGAATTCGACATGAACACCTTTCACATTGCCGACGGCGACTCGGTTTCGGTCGACTCGATTATCCAACGCTATAACAATACGGTAGAAATCAAAGGAGCCGTATTCCGTCCGGGCTTGTACCAACTGGGCAACGACATCAACAGCGTGCGCACCTTGGTACAACATGCCGAAGGATTGAAGGAAGAAGCCTTCACCTCCCGTGGTGTCATTCATCGCATGAAGGAAGATCGCACCCTGGAAGTGGTGGCGGTTGACGTGGCGGG
>QWCE01002663.1_pt1 | contig 21558 bp, 15 predicted proteins | sample 1972531 | NCBI WGS metagenome assembly QWCE01 (sample SAMN09866716, study PRJNA288562) | Human gut metagenome isolate term4_stool, whole genome shotgun sequencing... | reverse complement strand
TAAATGTCATTAAAACGAAAACAAGCCGTTATGCAAGAAAACAGTATGGTGATACCATTCTGAAAGAATCCTGTCAGGATTCCTTGTTTTGGAGCAACAACTATTTCACTACAATTGTAAGCGAAAATAGTTTGCAGCTAGTACAAGAATATATTAAAAATCAATAAGCATCAAAGGCATTCACCCACACCCATGTGGTGCATAGCTCCTATGGACGTGGTACTCTGCCTACTTTGATAGAAAAGGGAGTGTATCAGATGGAATGGATGAAGAGAAAGATCAGAAGAGTGCTGGATCTATTTGGAAGAGTGAAGCTTGTGACAGTGTATGCATGGATTTGTATGATCTCATTTGCCATATTTGTAGGGGCGTGGTATTTTTCAAATCAAATTGCCGGAAAGTCAATTCGAAATGAATACGAGGACTATAATGAGGCCTTATTTGACCAGACGGTTTCTGATATCAACAGAGGTATTTTTGATTTGGTACAGTTGTCTTATACGATTATGTCCAGTGAGAGCTTAAATGAATTTTTGACCGCAAAAAATTTTGGAGAGAGAAATAGTGCGCTTTCTGGTGTTCAATATGAATTTAACCGATTAAAAACGATCCGAAATGATATAAAAGCAATTGTTTTATATGATAATGAAGGAAAAATGATGGCAAATACAGGAATTACGATTCCTTCTGAGTTATATAGTACTGTGAATAATGGATCATCTATTTCATTTTCTGGAATTTACCACATCGAAAATAACGATTATTTTCAAGTGATCGTGCCATTATATTTGGTGGAAAAATCAGTGGTAAAAGAAAAAAATGGTTGTTGCAGTTTTTTAGTAAGTCTTGATTTTTTGGAGCAAAGACTTCCAGATGTGGTGCGTTCAGGAGAGCAGTGGTGTGCAATTATAGATGGTGATTCACAGATTATATTGGAAAAGGGAGATCGACCATCTTACCTTCCAACGAAAAGTCAGTGGTTTTCAATGGATGAAGAGGCAGATGAGGCTTCATTTATATATATAGAAAAGTTTGATAAGGCAAAATGGAAAATTTTATTTAGCATTCCCAAAAATACCGTATTTCGGGATATTAATACAATCCAAAGAATTAATCTAATGACCTATTTGGTTACAGGAATGTTGATTTTCGTGCTGTTTTTGGGAATTTATGCAAGCTTTTTGCGTCCGGTTAAGCGTCAGATTGCGTTTATGAATTATTATGCGATCAATCGAAAAAGTAGAATGAAAGTACTTTCTGATAATGAAATGGGCATTTTGGCAAAAAATTTAAATGAGATGCTAGACGAGCTTGATCATCTAAATGATGAAAATATACAGGCAAGTAAGAAAATACTTGAGGTAGAATATCAGAAAAAACAGTCAGAACTTTTGGCGTACCGAAATCAAATCAATCCACATTTTCTGTACAATACATTTGAATGTATCAGAGGAATGGCCTTGTATTATGAAGTACCGGATATTGCAGCTATTTCAGAGTCACTTGCCAGTTTTTTTACATATAATGTTCGGGGTAAGGGGTATGCACAGATTCGAGTGATCTGTCAGCATATTGAAGATTATGCGTCGATTATTGGGTATCGTTTCATGAATCAATATCAGATCGTCTATCATGCGGATGAAGATGCGATGGAATGTATATTTCCCAAAATGGTTATACAGCCTCTATTAGAAAATGCGATTTTTCATGGCTTAGAAACAATAGAGTCAGATGGAATTGTTCAGGTAGAAATTAAAAAGAAAGAACAAAAGTTAATTATTTTAGTGGCTGATAATGGCCATGGAATGGATCAGGCAACTCTTGATGCGATGAATACCAGATTAAAAGAATATGATCGAACCAATTTATTGCCAATTGAAAAACATGGAATTGGAATGGTGAATATTTATCGAAGGCTAAGGCTTTTTTATGGTGAGGATCTTGCGTTTTCTGTAGAAAGTGAAATTGGTGTAGGCACAAGAATCAAAATTTGTGTACCGTCAGAAGCAAATATAAGGGAGGATGAGTATGTTTCAGGTATATTTAATTGACGATGAAATATGGGCGCTGATTAGTCTTGAGAAGTTGATTCCATGGAAAGAATATGGCTTTTGCATCTGTGGAAAGTCAAATAGTGCAAAAAAAGCCTGGGATGATATTTGTAGGAATCCGCCAGATGTAGTGATTACTGATATTCGAATGCCAGGTATGACTGGCTTAGAATTGCTAAAAAAATTGCATGACGGCAAAATGAAGACGCAGGTTGTGTTAGTCAGCGGTTTTGCGGAATTTCAATATGCGCAAGAAGCAATTAAGCATGGTGCCTTTGAGTATCTTTTAAAGCAGGTGAAAAGGGAGCAGTTAAAAGAGTGTATGATACGCTTGTCTGCATTTTTGTCAGAACAAAAGAGAAAATGCGAGAAACAGAGGTATATAATGAAAAACAATTTTGGACACAGATGCAGGATCAGCAGATAAAAATAGCAGCAGAAAACTTGTTTCAAATAGAACAACAGGAGTGGATTGGCAAAGTTTGTTTTGTGACCTCATGTAAGAAAGAAAACATTGTAGATAAAAAAAATCGCAGAATAATTCAAGGGGAGCGTTTTCGATTCTTTTTGCTAGGTGAGCGAGATGAAAATGCATATGGTTTGTGTATTGCTGATCAGGAGACAAGTTCGAGGTCAGAGGAGATTAAGAAGTTTCTAGCACAGGTTTCAGAACAAGAAACTGTATGGGGAATTTCAAGAATAGGCGATGGAATACAGAAAGTATCAGAAATGATATGGGAAGCGCAAACTGCACTTAGAGCTGCCTGTTTTTCGCAAAATCAGATTCTTTCTTATCATATAAAAGGAAATGGATGGAAAAAATGGGATGAGCTGAGCCGAGCTATGTATTATAAACAAAATACACAAGTGAGAATGCAGCTTGAAGCATTAAAAAGCGAGGTAGAAGTAGGTGCTATATTGTCAGACGAATTATTCTCCATTTTAGAGCGAATAGATTATGAATACAAAAAGTCGCATGGAAAAAATTTAAAGCCACAGGAATGGATAAGAGAGTGTGATATGATTCACAGATATCCGAGTGATAAAGAATTTTTTAGATGGTTGATGGTATTTTTTCCAGTTCAATCAGAGGTAGGAAGTGACAGTGCACAGTATATTATTCACCTTATTGAAAATCAACTTGCAAATGCACCTACGTTAGCGACGATAGGAAAAGAACTTGGGATGAGTCAAGGCGCATTGACTCAGATATTAAAACGTCAGACAGGAAAAAATTATTCAGAACTGCTTTTGGAACAGCGAATGAAGCAGGCGAAAGAATTACTTGTTTATACCAATAAGACAATCACGGAAATTGCAGAGGAGACAGGCTATACAGATTTGTTTTATTTTTCAAAAACATTTAAAAAGAATAATGGCATTTCACCAAATGAATATCGGAAAGAAAAAAGAATAGAAAATGAACAAAGTACAAATGGAAAATAAACAAATTACCAAATAAAATGCCAAATAATACATGTGAAGATGAAAATGAATTGTGTATAATGATGACATCACAAGACGTAGAGATCCTGGAAACAGGACAAAGTAATGAAAGGGGCAAGAACATGAAAAAAGAAATAAAGCGAAAAACAATGGCACTCACACTTACATCTGCATTAGCAGCAATGGCAATTGTTCCGATATCAGTTCAGACAAATGCAACGGCAGCAGATGATGTAACAATTGATTGGTTTTCGGATGTGTCTGGATGGGGACCAGCAAACTGGAATGGTGCAGAGACATCACCGCTTATGGATTCCATCAAGGAGAATTTTGGTGTTAATTTTGAAATTGAGCAGCCGGCAACGGATGCGGATACCAAATTAGCACTGATGATTGCAACTGATGATCTTCCGGATTTAATTTCCATTACGGATAATGAGACGATCACTCAGCTGATTGAGTCAGGTTATGTATGGACAATAGATGAGTTTATGGAAGAATATGATCCAGATTCTCATCTGTTATCAGATTTCCCAGAGGATGTTAAGGAAGCTGTTATCAATTCATATGGAGATTTCTGGTTCTTCCCAAGCCATATTGATTCTGTAGATCATAGAGAAACCTATCCTCTTTGCTCAGAAACTTATGTAAACAATGTTGTCTATGGTCAGAACAGTTCCATTATGTTTAATACCAAGATTATGGAAGATCTTAGGCTTACCCAGGAAGATGTACAAACTCAGGAAGCTTTCATGGCAACCTTAGAGAAGGTAGCAAATTCTGGATATACAGTGGACGGAGAGCCGATTATTGTAGCAACAATGAATGCAAATCTTTGGTTAAATTCACTGGATGGTGTAATGAGTGATAGCTTTGGTGTAGTTCCGGTAGATGCAGAAGGAAATTATCGTATGAGAGAGCTAAATCCGGGCTATAAGGAAGTATTGAAGTTTACAAATGATATGGTTCGAAATGGCTATATGGATTTAAATCTGCTAACATTGGATGAAAATGCACTTGTTACTTATATTGAATCTGGTCGTGTATTCTGCTGGTTTGGTAATCCGGCACAGGCTGATTTGAGCAAATCCAATATGACATCCTATGGACCGATTTTATCTGATACTGGATCGGTACCGACAGTAGGAATTAATTCCCTGGCAGGAACTGGATGGATTAAGACCTTTGTATCAAAGAATTGTGAAAATCCAGAGGCACTAGCAAAGGCACTTAGCTTTGCAACAAGTGAAGAAGGATTGTGGTTAAATTATTACGGTGTTGAGGGCGAAGATTATACCGTTCAGGAAAATGGAACCATGGTTCGTACAGAAGAAGGTCTTGCGCGTTACAATGATGTCTATGCACAGAATATCTGGCTATGGCCGTTCAATGATACCGATTTCTTCTGGGCAACAACACCGGGACCGGAGGAGCAGTCAGATGGTGCAAATGGTTCTGATTTGGCATATTCGATTGCATGCTCTGCACTGGGTCGCTGGGATACAACCTATATTTACAACTCTGGATTGCTTACAACAGTAAATGCAAATCCGCTTGAGGCTAGCAGTGATTTGGGCATTAAATATACACAGATCAAGAACTATTTGGAAAGCCAGAAGGCAAAGATTATTTCTGCAACAAGTGATGAGGAGTTTGAAAAGGAATATCAGAATATGATTGATACCTTAAATGAGTATGATGTTGAGGCAGTCGATTCTGCATTAAATGAGTATCTTCAGACCGCATGTGAGCAGTATGACCAGAGCATTGAAAATCCAAATGCAGAGGTTTATGGCGAGTAAGCTGAATAGAAATTGAAAGAAATTCAATACGGTCTGCACATTTGTGCAGACCGTGCTTTTTAAGAGGAGAGAAGGTATGGCAAAAAGAAAACACAGGTTAGGATACGGATTAGGCGTACAGTTTCAGCTGCATTCAATGATGTTACCAGGAACATTATTAATGATTGTTTTTAATATTATTCCATTGTTTGGATTGATATTGGCCTTTAAGAATTATAAGGTTACGCAGGGAATCGTCGGAATTTTTACTAGCCCATTTTATGGATTTCAAAACTTTAAAATTATTTTTTCCAATCATGATTTTATGGGAATGCTTGTAAATACGCTTGGTATCAATCTGATTGGACAATTGGTTACTATTCCGCTTACAATCATCTTTGCTTTATTTATTAATGAGATTGCACATGAAAGAATGAAGAATTTGGTAAAGACAGTAACCTATATGCCACATTTTATATCTTGGGTTGTTTTTGGAAGTATTGTAATTAATTTATTGGCTTCAGATGGAGCAATCAACCAGCTTTTATTAAAGCTTGGCATTTTAAAAAATCCAGTTGTATTTATGGCAAAACCAGATTACTTTTGGGCGATCAGTATTATATCAAGTCTGATTAAGGAAATTGGATGGGGAACCATCTTATATACAGCAGCAATTGCCGGAGTAGATCAAGAAATGTATGAGGCCGCAGAAATTGATGGAGCAGGACGCTATCGCAAGATGTGGAGCATTACACTCCCATGTATAAAGGGTACAATTGTAATTATGGTAATTTTTGCAGTAGCGGGTATTATGAATAATAATTTTGATCAGATATTCGTTTTGCAAAATTCCTTTAACCTAGAGCGAAGCGAGGTAATTGATACCTATATTTATAAGGTTGGTCTGCAACAGCTGCAATTTGGTATGGCATCAGCAATCAATATTTTCAAGTCAGCGATTGCACTTGTTTTACTGTTTATTGCGAATTTCGTTTCAGGAAAACTGACAGGTAGTGGATTGTTCTAGGAAGGAGGGAAAGACAATGGCAAGAGAAAAAAAGTTACATTCAAAAAAGAAAAATGAAAGATATTTCATGATTAGATTGTACATTGTGATGACATGTATTATGTTAATTACACTGTATCCGATGTGGTATTCGGTTATTAACTCATTGAATTCAGCAGCAGATCTTTCCAAGAACGGATATGCCTATCTATTACCCCGTGATTTTACATTGGATAGTTGGAAAGCAGTTGTAAAAGATGGAGAAATTGTTAGAGCATTTGGCATTACTGCTAGCAGAACGATTTTGGTTACTTTTTTTCAGACACTGATAACAGCAATGTTTGCATATGGTTTTTCTAGAAATAATCTGATTGGAAAAAAGTTTTATACATTGTTGGGATTTACTAGTATGTATTTAAGTGGTGGTGTAATTGCTTACTTTATTCTTTTCAATTATTTAAAACTATATAATTCCTATTGGGTTTATATTATTCCGAACTTGTTTGGTGGATTTTATAATGTTATTATTTTTACTGCAAACTTTAAAGGAATTCCAGATTCCCTTTTTGAGTCAGCAAGAATTGATGGATCATCTGAATACCGTGTATTCTTTAAAATTGTTTTACCACTTTCAAAACCGGTGCTTAGCGCACTTGGAATTTTCACAGCAGTGGGTATCTGGAATGATTATACAGCCACATTGTATTATACACGCTCACCCAAACTTCAGACTTTATCTTATTATTTGTTGTCAGTAACAAAATCGAGCAAGGCAGCAGAAGAACTTCAAAAATCAATGGATGTTGGAACGGCTGCTAATATTCGAAATGTAGTATCATCAGCATCGAACTATAAGACAATTGAGTTGGCCTGCATGGTATTTGCAGCACTGCCGCTTATTGTTATCTATCCATTTCTTCAGAAGTTTTTTGAGAAGGGTGTGATGGTTGGTTCCGTAAAGGGTTAAAACTTTTGCAAAAGAAAGGAAAAGAACATGGAAACAAAAATGGAAAAGGGGTTTCCGGCACCGTTGTTTCGCGATCCTATTTTTGATGGAGCATCAGACCCAACGGTGATTTGGAACAAAAAGGAAGCGTGCTACTATATGTTTTATACCCAGAGGCGCTCTACATCGGTGCAGGTTGGATTTTCATCAATCCATGGAAGTAAGATTGGAGTGGCAACATCAAAAGATAAAAAAGGCTGGCTTTATCGCGGTACATTAGAAAATCTTGATATTGAGCATGGTCATAATACCTTTTGGGCACCAGAGATTTTGGAGGCAAATGGAACATATCATATGTATGTATCATATATTACAGGAATCCCAACAACATGGGAGTATCCAAGACACATTCTCCACTATACATCTGAAAATCTTTGGGACTGGACTTATCAGTCAACATTGCAGCTGTCCTCTGAGCGCGTGATTGATGCATGTGTGTATGAGGTTTGTCCGGGTGTTTACAAGATGTGGTATAAGGATGAAAATCATGACAGCCATATTTATGCAGCACAGAGCACTGATCTGTATCAATGGGAGGTAGTTGGAGAGGAAATTTCTGACTGTTCGCAGGAAGGACCGAATGTATTTGAGCTTGGTGGAAAGAAATGGATGATATGTGATTGCTGGAAGGGTCTTTCAGCGTATGTATCAGATGATTTTATTAATTGGAAACGCTGCCCAGGTAATCTTCTTGTAGAGCCAGGCAAGGATCCATCTGATCAGACAAATGGTCATCATGCTGATATTCTAGTAGAAAATGGTGAAGCAGAGATTTATTATTTTACTGGTCAGTATCCAGAAAACTGTACTGATGCAAGTCTTCGTGCACTGACTGCTGTGCAGGGGTGTAGGTTGTATGCAGAGGATGATAAGCTTTGTTGTGTGAGATGATCGGGAATTAAAAGAGAATTTTTGACAAATACTTGATTTTGCCAGTGGGATATGATATCCTACCTCTAGGCAAAAGATGTTATCACGATCATGATTGGTCGTCAAAACGAAAACCCCCAGTGTGCTAGCACTGGGGGTTTTCTATTCCATTTTTACATTAGAAACACTGCCTTTTTAAACAAAATAAACTGGCAAAAACAAGAATAATAAGCGATTTTGCACAGAAACAAACGGAAAATGGATGGAAATGGAAGAAGTGCTTTGTTATAATTGTTTCAAATAAAAAAAGTTAAGGGGCAAAAAGGCCAGAAAGGGAAGAATAATGACAAAGAAAGAACGTGTACTTCATGCATTTCACAATGAACCGGTGGATCGTGTTCCAATCGCATTTTGGTATCATTTTTCACCAGACGATGATTTTGGACAGGAGACGATTGATGAGCATTTGAGATTGTATCGTGAGGCAGATTTTGATCTGATTAAAGTTATGTGTGATGGATATTTTAATTATCCAAATCCGGGAATTGCTCAGATTAAGAACCCAGAAGACTGGTTTAACTTAAAACCGATGGGAGCAGATCATCCATATATCCGTAAGCAGATTGCTCGCGTAAAAGGTGTAGTTGAAGCGGTAAAGGATGAGTGCTGCGTATTTTATAATGTATTTTGTCCAATGTCTTTGATGCGCTTTGGTACAAGCGAGGAGCTTCTTATGAGCCATTTAAAGGCAAATCCAGAAGCAGTATGTCATGCATTTGAGGTAATTGGAGAAGATATTAGATCTCTGATTAAAGGCGTGATTGAAGAAGCAGGCTGCACTGGTATTTATTATTGTGTTCAAAATGCAGAGGAGTTTCGTTTTACAGCAGAGGAGTACAAGAAAATCGTAACACCAGCTGAGTTAGCTGTTTTAGAGTATGCTAATACATTAAGTGACAACAACATTTTGCACTGCTGTGGCTGGGCAGGAGATAAAAACCGAATTGAAGTATGGAAAGACTATCCAGCAAGAGCTGTCAATTGGGCAGTTTATGTTGAAGATTTGAGCCTGAAGGATGGCAAGAATTATTTTGGCGGACGTTGTGTGTTAGGAGGATTTGACAACCGCAAGACGGGTGTTCTTTACAGTGGAAGCAAGCAGGCAATAAAGGATGAAACAAAACGTTTACTTAAGGAAACAGGAACGGTTGGAGTAATTCTTGGTGGTGACTGTACAGTACCTAGTGATATTGACCATGAGCGTTTTATCTGGGTAAGAGAAGCTGCCGATGAGTTTATGGGACTGTTGACTGACAAGAGCATTCGTGCGGGAAGGTGATCGGATGAGTTTGGGAGAGTTGCAAAGAGAACAGATGACAGATGAGGACAAGGAGATTGCATTGTGGGTCTCTGATAAAATGCCGCAGCTAGTTAAGGATCTGACTAGAATTTGCCGCATCCCAAGTGTGGCGGTCGTGTCAGAAGACAAAAAGCCGCCATATGGTCCAGAATGTGTCAGAGTATTAGATGAGATGCTGCAGATTGGCAAGGAGTATGGACTGGACACAAAAAATTTTGACTCTTGTGTCGGTAGAATCCGATATGGAGATGGAGAAAAGTCTATTGGAATCTGGAGCCATCTTGATGTTGTCCCAGTAGGAGGCTACTGGGAGCATGACCCGTTTGAGCCTGTTGTGGAGCAGGGATATATGATTGCCAGAGGTTGTCAGGATAATAAAAGTTCAGCAGTAATGGCGCTATATGTTCTTTTATATATGAAGGAACACAAAATCAAGCTTCCGTATAGCCTTGATGCTTATATGGGTACGAGCGAAGAGGTTGGCATGTTTGATATTGATCATTTTGTGGCTCATTATCCGTGCCCAGAGCTGTCTCTTGTACCAGACAGCGGATTTCCAGTATGCTGTGGAGAACGCGGAAGTTTTAATGGAGAGCTGACGGCAAATGAAAGCGTTAGTGAAAGGCTGATTTCTTTGTCATGTGATTGTGGTTTGTATTCTGTTCCTAATATTGCGGAGGCTGTTGTTATGGACGCACCGCGTATTAAAGAGCTTATATCATCAAGGAAATCATCTGTAACGGTGGAACAAATGCAGACAGAAAATGGAAAGCGTGCCTGGAAACTTACAGCTTGCGGCATAATAGCTCACGGTGCATCGCCAAAATCAGGAAGCAATGCATTGACGATTCTTTGTGAAGCGATTTGTCGATATGAACTCGCCTCAGAGAATGACTGCAAAGTGTTGTCATGGATTACTTCGATTAATAAAGATGGTAATGGAACACAGCTTGGTGCATTTTTTGAGGATGAAATTTCAGGACCGACTATATTGACTGTGACACAGGGATGGATTAGGGATGGTCACTTGGTATTTGGCTTTTTGTCAAAGTATCCGGCAGGCTGTAAAGAAGATCTTGCAGTGATAGCAGAAAAGAAAGCAAATGAAAATGGATTTTCGCTTAGTGTAACAAGAAATACAAAGCCAACATTGTTTGATCCGAAGCATCCAGCAGTGACTATTATGACTGACACCTACAATCGCTTGACAAAAAATCATGAGAAGCCATTTGTTATGAGTGGCGGTACTTATGCAAGAAAGCTTCCAAGAGCCTTTGCATGCGGAACAGGTATGCCGTTGCCGCCAACTCCAGAGGGACTTTTCAAAAAAGGACATGGAGATTATCATCAGCCAGATGAGGCCATCTCGTTAAAACGTGTTGAGATGGCACTTGTGATTTATATCAAGGGAATCCTTGAGATTTGCAGGAAAGTAACATTATAAATATTTATAGAAAAAACACAAAAATCCCGCCGCTTCAAGTAAGCGGCGAGGTTTTTGTATTTTTAAATACTTTTTTTACAGATGCAGCAGCGGCTTCTTTTGCGCCTTGCGCTGTTTTTTTAGCCATTGCAATCACATCTTTATGTAATTCGCATTTTTTTAGAAAATCAATTGCTTCCTTATAGGAGTCTTTTCGTGCCTGCGGCATTTCAATTGGTCCATCAGCACTGAAAAGATATTTTTTTGTTAAAATACCAACACGGATTGTCATAAATGCATTGACGGTACCTTGTGCGGCAGAGGCAAAGACAAGGCCGGGAAGCTTCATGGCAGCGTTTCCAGTCACAAGTGGAAGTAATTCTTCAAGATCCATCTCTTCAAGACCGCCTGCTAAAAATGTTGCCTTTAAGATGCGCACATAGAGTCCAAGCAGTGCTGCACCGCTTGGGCGATAGCCGCAGGATTCTACTATGGTGCGGATTAGGTGGAGATTGACAGAAAGCATCGAAAACATATCGTAAAAAGCAGTCTGAGAGATGGCTGTTGTAACAAAAGCTGTCTTTGCAGCACTTTTGATCTCGCTGTCTATGACAGGAGAGAATTTTTCTGTAAAAAAGTCAATCAAAAGATCATCAGCCTGATTGCCTTGATTCAAGAAATCCTCAAGCTGTGCCGTTTCTTCATTTGTAAGTTCGGTGTTTTTCTTTAAGTTATTGGTAAGCTTGCGGCACCAGTAGAAGCGGGCACGTCCATCACGGTAGCGAAGCATATACATCGAAAAGATTGGGCGCCTCCAAACACTTACAATAGGCCATATAATACCTGCACCCAAACAGGCAAGAACAATTAGCCCGTACAGCCAGGCAAGAATGGGACTGACAGAAGTAATCTGCTGCCCAAGAGATATTAGACCACTGAGTAAAAAGAGAAACAGTAAAAGAAAAAGTGAAACAGCGGGGATTATGACAGATGCATATTTTTTCTTACGGTTCATGAAAAACTCCCTTCTATAAGAAATATTAAAAAACTATGTAAAGCGGACAGCTGAAGTTAGCTTTGCTGTTGTGTTCAAATAGTATATCTAAAAATAAATTTTTGTGCAAGAGTGTTAAGAAAATAAAAAACAAAGAGCGTGCGCAACACTAAAAAACTATTATTGCGCATTATTGTGCTCAAAAATTGTGAAAAAAGTATGAAATACGTTGGGTATATTATGCAGGATGAAAATTGACAGTTAAAAAGCTAAAAAGTATAATGTAACTATCATAAAACATTGGTAAAAACGTCAATGAGGAAACAAAAAGTGCGCAATAAAATGCGCAACAGAAAGGAATGGAAAGCAATGAATAATGAAGTGGTGAAAAAACCAAGAGGTCCTAAGGCTTTCTTCAAAAAAGTGTACCGTTATCGTCAGTTTTTGATTATGCTGGCACCAGCAGTAATCTATACATTGGTTTTTGCGTATTATCCAATGGCGGGTGTTGTTCTGGCATTTAAGAAGTACACTTATGCCGGCGGTATCTGGGGAAGTGCATGGAACGGATTTAAAAATTTCGATTTCTTTTTTAAATCTGGTCAGGCATGGCTGGTAACGAAAAATACGGTATTGTATAATATTGTTTTTATTGCTGTAAATACGATCATGCAGATTGCGGTCGCAATTTTCTTAACGGAGATTCATAACAAACATTACCGCAAGATCACACAGTCGCTTATGTTCCTTCCATATTTCATTTCATGGGTTATTGTAGGCGTTATGGCCTTCAACATTTTTAGTTCTGATTATGGATTTATGAATCGTATGATTACATCTGCTGGAGGTAAGAAGATTTCCTTCTATACAAAGCCTGAGTATTGGCCATTTATCCTCGTATTCTTTAATGTATGGAAGAACATTGGATACGGATCAGTTATGTATCTGGCAGCAATTATGGGAATTGATACATCAGTTTATGAGGCAGCCGCAATCGACGGTGCAAACGTATGGCAGCGAATCCGCAAGATCACCATTCCGATGATCATGCCTACCACCATTATTTTGCTTTTGCTTTCTGTAGGAGGTATCTTCAAGGGCAACTTCGATTTATTCTACAATTTAGTAGGAAACAATGGTCTTTTGTACAACAAGACAGACGTTATTGATACGCTGACCTTCCGTGCATTGATCAGCAGTCAGGATTTCGGTATGTCAGCCGCAATCGGCTTATATCAGTCGGTACTTTGCTTTGTCACAATTGTAATTGTAAACTGGCTTGTAAGTAAGTACGACAAGGATTACACATTATTCTAAAGGGGGATGCGTACAATGAGTTCAAAAACAAAAGCCGGCAAGATTAGACATGGCAAGGATATCATTTCACTTAATATTGTGGCGTACGCCTTTACGGGTATTGTGGCAATCCTGTGTCTGATTCCATTTATCATGATCGTTTCAGGATCCTTTTCATCTGAGGCAGCGATCAACAAAAACGGATTCAGCCTTCTGCCGCAGGATTTTTCCTTAGATGCATATAAGACGGTGTTTCGTGATCCATCAGTCGTCTTCAGAGCATATGCAACCACAATCGGTCTGACTGCTGTTGGTACTGTTGTAGGTCTTTTGCTTCAAACGATGACTGCATATGCACTGGCAAGAAAAGATTTTGAGTGGAGAAACAAGTTTTCATTCTTCTTCTACTTTACAACATTATTCTCTGGTGGTTTGGTACCATATTACATTTTGATGACCAACACTCTCGGATTAAGGGACAATTATCTGGCATTGCTATTGCCGCTTATGTTCTCTGTTTATAATTTGCTCATTATGAAGAGTTATATTATGGCTCTTCCAGAGTCTTTGATTGATGCAGCAAAGATTGATGGGTGCAGTGAATACCGCACGTTATTCCAGATTGTAATGCCACTTATTAAGCCGGCATTAGCGACAGTTGGACTTTTCATTGCACTGGCATATTGGAACGATTGGTACAATGCAATGCTTTATATTAAGAAAGAAGAGATGTATCCGCTTCAATATTTCTTATATCAGAAGATAAACGGAATTGAGGCTTATAAAAAGCTTTTGGCAAACGGAAACGTCAGTGGTGACGTTGTAAGTGCCGTATCTCTGCCAACGCAGACATTAAAGATGGCACTGACTATCGTTGTTACAGGACCAATCGTTTTGGCATATCCGCTTGTACAGAGATATTTTGTACAGGGTATTACAATTGGTGCAGTAAAGGGCTGATGAAGTTTATAAAAAGTAAAACCAAACAATATCAAATAAAATCAAACAAAATTAAGGAGGCTTATTATGAGAAGAGCAAAGAGAAACGCAGCGAAGCTGTTAAGCGCAGCTATGGCAGTTGGAATGATGGCTGGAATGGCAGTTCCGGCAGCAGCAGAGGAAGAGTCCACCAATATCTGGGCATCTGATGTAGATACATCCGAGCCAATGGAATTAAAGATGTACCTGATTGGTGATAGAACACCAGATTTTGATGAGGTATATGGAAAGATCAATGAGATTCTTGAGGAAAAGTTAAACTGTACTTTATCCGTTGATTTCTTATCCTGGGGCGAGCATGATACTAAGTATTCTCTGTTATTCTCAGGCGGAGAGGATTTTGATTTAATCTTTACAGCTTCAAGCTGGGGTCACTATGAGCAGACTGTTGCACTTGGCGGATTTTCTGAGCTTACAGAGGAAGATATTCAGACTTATGCACCTGGCATTTGGGATGTTGTTCCAGAAATGGCATGGGATCAGGCAAAAATTGACGGCAAAGTTTATATGGTCCCAAATTATTCAAACGAGTTTGGACAGGATGTTCTGGCAGTTCGCGGCGACTTGATGGAAGAGTATGGCATTGATGAGATCAAGGATTGGGACAGCTTAATGGCATTCTTTAAGGCTTGTGCTGAGAATGGCATGTATGCAAGCCAGGGTGGCCCATGGTATCAGTATTTCCAGGAAAAGGGACTTTCTACTTTGGGCGGTGCTCCAAAGGGTGGTGAGCTTGTTCTTTACAATACACAGGATCCAGAGGATACTGATCTGTATTATATCCTTGACTGGGATGGATTTGCTGATTACTGCAAGCAAATGAAAGAGTTAGCAGATATGGGTGCATGGTCATCTGATGTATTAAATTCTAGTGATGAAAGACAGACTGGTCTGTTAACAGGAAGAACTGCATCTATGGTATGGAACTTAGGAAGCTGCCTGACCTACGCAAAGCAGGCAAATAAGGAGAACCCAGACTGGAACGTAACACTTGTTGATCCTGTTTCTGATCTGCCAAAGAAGGTACAGCCGTACATCAACAACGGTGTTGCGATCAATGCAGCAAGCAAAAAGAAGGAAAGAGCACTCATGGTTCTTAATGAGTTCTACACCAACCCAGAGGTTTATGATCTGGCAATGCTTGGTATTGAGGGCAAGCACTGGGAGGCAGTTGGTGATGATCAGTATAAGGTAATTGACGAGTCTGGCTATGGCGTAAGCAGCAACTGTAACTGGGGTTGGAACAATGCAGATCTTACAAGAACTGAGTATATTGAAGACAGAACTGCACTGGATGACAAGTATGATGAGATGAAGGCTGAGTGGGAAGCAAACATTAAGCCATCTCACGTTCTGGAAGGCTTCACATTTGATAACACTAATGTAGCGTCTCAGGTGGCAGCAGTAGAGGCAAACATCGAAACCTATTACAATCCGCTTGTAAACGGACTTGTAGATGATGTAGACGCAACAATTGAGCAGTTTAGAGCAGCACTTGAGAGCGCTGGTATTCAGGATGTGCTTGATGAGTTAGAGAGACAGAAGGAAGAATTTATCGCAGCAAAGGCAGAGTAATCTGACAGCGATTAAGGCGGGAAGGACTGCAAAGCTGACAGCCCTTCCCGCTTTCTTTTTAGAAAAAGTTGGGAAAAGGAGATAAGGAAAATGACAATAGAAGAGATTGCGAATGAGCTTGGTGTATCAAAGAGTACTGTATCTAGAGCATTGTCAGGAAAAGGAAGAATCGGAAAAGCTACTATAGAACGTATTCAGGCTTATGTCGCAGCGCAAGATAATTTGTCGAACCAATATGGAGAAAAGAAGGCGAATGACGAGAAGAAATTGGTGAAAACAGGGAATATCGGCGTTGTGATCCCAGCAGATGCGTATACGGCTAGTATTCCCTTTTTTCAGGAGTGTCTTCTTGGAATCAGTGAAGCAGCTGCATCAGAAAATTATAATGTGATTATCACGACGGGAACAGCGACAGATTATTCAGGAGCCAAGCAGCTTGTAGAGGATCACAAAGTAGATGGGATGATTTTAATGCGAAGCTATGACGAGGATTTGACACTGGAATATCTTACAAAGCAAGGCATCCAAGTTGGGCTTACAGGAAGCTGTGCAGATGAAAATGTAATTCAAGTTGACAGCGATAATAATGAGGCAGCGCACCGCATGACATCTATGCTAATTGATTGTGGTTATAAAAAGTTTGCGTTGATTTTGGGAGAATCAACTTATCGTGTTAATCATGAACGAATTGATGGTTTTTATCAGGCAATTGACCGTTATGGACTTGCACGGGAACAGCAGCTGTGTATTCGTAATTTTAAGTGGATGGGACTGATGGATAATATAATTCATGATGTTATGAGTAACAAGGTAGAGTGTGTGATATGTGGAGATGATGTTATTTGCAGTCGAATGATGTCAAGGCTTCAGGCGGAAGGGTATCGAATCCCACTTGATATTGGAATTGCTGCCCTTTACAATGGTGCTACGCTGGACTGCTTCACTCCAGCGGTTACGGCGGTCAACATTTTAGCGAGACAGCAGGGCATTACAATCGGAAAGCAGATGATTCATTGCCTAAAGGGAGAAATTTATAACAAAAAAACTATGCTGGACTATGAGATATTACTTCGAAAGTCAGCAGGAAGGACGTTTTAAGATGCTTGATTATTATAAGGGAATGGATATTTCGTTTTTGCAGGAGTATATGGAAAAAGGAATGAAGACATACGATCTGGATGGCACACCGACTGATCCACTTGAGCTTGCAAAAAAACATGGTGTTAACGCAATGCGTCTTCGCATCTGGCATACACCTGAAAATGTGCCGGAGTCTGGTGGATACTGCAGCTTAGAGCGGACGATTGCGATGGCAAAAAAGATCAAACAGGAGGGCTTTGATTTCCTGCTTGATTTTCATTACTCAGACTGGTGGGCAGATCCAGGTAAGCAGAGAAAGCCAATGGCATGGGAAAATCTTCATGGGACAGAACTTGAAGAAGCTGTGTATACGTACACAAAAAAGGTGCTGTGCGCGTTAAAGGAAGCTGGCGCAATGCCAGATATGGTTCAGATTGGAAATGAGATTCGAAGCGGTCTTCTTTTCCCAGATGGAGAACTGCCAGATTATGTATCAATGGTACGTTTAGTGAATGCCGGAATCAGGGCGGCCAGAGAAATTGGAGGCAAAGAGCTTCTTATTATGATTCATCTTGATCAGGGCGGCCGCTATTTTTACTTAAAAGATTGGTTTGATCGTGCATTTGAAGCAGGGCTTTCTGACTTTGATGTGATCGGTCTGTCATATTATCCATTTTGGCATGGTACATTTAACGATTTGAAGGAAACAACTAAAAAGCTGATACAGGATTTTAAAAAGCCGATTATTCTTGCCGAGACTGCGCATGCATGGCGAAAGAGCAAAAATGGCTTTATTGATGAAGCTCAGGAAAAGATCGCAGGCTTTGCGGCATCGCCATTGGGACAGCGTATGGTGCTTGATATGGACAATACAATCATGGCATCTCTTCCTGATAAAATGGGAAGAGGAATTTACTATTGGGAACCACTGTGCATTCCGCGCGGCGATGAAGGCGGATGGGCAGAAAATATGGGAATACTTGATGAGCGCGGACAGGCAATGGAGGCAATTCATTCCTTTGAATTTGTAAGAGGTGATGCAAAGCCAGAACTTCCAGCAAAGATTTACAAACCGCAGCGGCTTACAGTACAGGTACACCAAAATGTACAGCTTCCGGAAGAAGTAAAAGTGCTTTACCGCGATGGAAACATTCAAAGTCACAAGGTCAAATGGGAAAATGCAGGGGCAGTTAAGGCTGATGAGATCGGCACGATTTTTGTAAAGGGCATAATTGATGGATTCGATGGGTTTGATGAATTGGATGATGAGTGGACAAAACCTGTAGTTCAGGAGATTGAGGTTGTAGAGAAGCTGATGAGCGAGAAGAATCTTTTTGCAGATGCAAATTGGGATGATGGCCTGACGCAGTGGGAGACAAGCAGCAGTGAGGATGGAGTAAATGTACAGCTGTATCCAGAATTTGAAGATCCATTTCCAGCGCCGCCTGTCAATGCAGTGCGTGTAGAGGGTGTAAAAAACTTTACATTTCATATCAGCCAGAAAAAGAAAAATCTGGCACCAGGACGATATGTATTGAAGGCGCAGTATTCTGGAACTGATACTACTGGTGTAGAGGTTCATTTGTTTGCAGAAAAAACAAAGGACGCTAACACTCAAAGCAGTGAGCTGTTTCAGGCTGTGATTCATCCTACAAAGGAGTGGCAAGAAAGCAAAATCAATTTTTCAATTGAAGAAGGAGATACACTTACAGCAGGACTTACGATCAGTGCACCTCCAGTCTATGGTATGGTTAGAAGATTTTTGCTGTACAAGGAAGATTGATGAAGATAGATATAAAGACGAATAATAGAAGACAGAGAGGAAAGAAAACATGAGCACAACGTATGGTTTTACAAATAAATATCTGACGAAAGATGGAAAGCCGTGGTTTCCGGTGATGGGTGAGATTCATTTTAGCCGTTATCGTGCAGATTTATGGGAAGAATCTCTTCGTAAAATGAAAGCAGGCGGCTTGTCGATTGCATCCGTTTATGTCATTTGGATTCATCATGAGGAAGAGGAAGGAAAATTCGATTTTACAGGAAATAGAAATATTCATGATTTTTTGGAAGCAGCAAAGAAAGTGGGAATTTCTGTATTTCTTCGCCTTGGTCCGTGGGTACATGGAGAGGCAAGAAACGGAGGATTTCCGGACTGGCTGCAAAAAAAGCAGGATGAAATTGATTTAAGAAGCAATGACCCTGCTTATCTTGCATACGTGAGACGTCTTTGGGAGAAGGTCTATGAGCAGGCAAAAGGTTTTTTGTATCAGGATGGCGGCCCGGTGATTGGCATGCAGATTGAAAATGAGTATGGTCATGTTGGCGGATATAATGGAGAAAAGGGTGAGCAGCATATGCGCACACTTACAGCAATGGCAAGAGAGATTGGCTTTGATCTGCCGCTTTGCACGGCAACAGGCTGGGGCGGTGCTGCGACTGGAGGACTTCTTCCTGTAATGGGCGGCTACTGCGAAGCACCTTGGGATCAGCGTATTACTGAGATTGAGCCAAACTCAAATTATGTATTTAGTCATATAAGAAACGATGCACTGATTGCAAGTGATCATCATGTGGACGATACAGTTACATTCAATCAGGATGATTTTCCGTATCTTACAGCAGAGCTTGGCGGCGGTTTGCAGGTGACAAAGCACAGACGTCCTATTGTTTCAGGAAATGATGTTGGTGCGATGTCACTTACAAAGCTTGGAAGCGGTGTTGGACTGCTGGGTTACTACATGTATCATGGCGGCAGCAATCCAGACAGCAAGCTTTCCACACTTCAGGAGAGCCGTGCGACAGGATATTTAAATGATCTTCCAGAGATCAACTACGATTTTAATGCGCCGATTCGTCAGTACGGAACGATTTCTGATAATTACCGTGAAATTCGTCTGCTTGCATACTTTTTGCAGGACTTTGGTGCTGATTTAGCTGCTTTGTCAGCTGATATTGATCCGGAATTTGTCAAGCCGGGAGATACACATACTCTTCGTGTGTCAGTTCGTCATGATGATACACATGGCTATGTATTTGTTAATAACTATCAGAGACGATTGACAATGGATGATCATAAAGAAGTTGTGCTTGAAGGAAAAACAAAAGGTGAGCCAGTGCGTTTTCCTAAAACAGATATTGCATCAGGCGAGTATGCATTTTATCCATATAATATGAAGCTTGGCGAGCATCTTCTTGTAAGTGCTCTTGCAACTCCTCTGTGTAAACTGACTGTCGACGGTGAGAATGTCTATGTATTTTATGGCGATAAAGATCAACAGTTTACTTGGGATGGCACACCTGCGAAGGTTATGCATCTTAGCCGTGCAGACGCATTGTCAGCAGCAAGAGTTACATTAAAGGATCAGCAGGAATATCTTGTATTATCAGATGATTTTGTATGGGAAGAGAATGGTGCTCTTCGTGTGGTTGGCGGTGAGGAGACAATTATTCGTACATTCCCAAAGCTTTCAAAGGATGTACTGCCGGCAGATTTTAAGGAGATTGCAAGCGAGGGTGAGCTTACAGTTTATAAGAGAAGCCAGGCAAAGAATAATGCAAATGTACAGACGAGCGTTTCCTTTGCGCAGTCTGCTCAGGCACCAGAGGAGTTTTCTGGTAAGCTTGTAAACAGCTGCGGTCAGCCAGAAACATTAAAGGGTGACGAAAAGATCTATGAGATCAGCGTGCAGTATGCAAGGGAAAATGGAAAAGGCCGTAAGGAAGGCTATGATTGCATTCTTTCCTTTGATTATGCATGTGAAAGCATGGAATTTTTTGTAAATGGCAGAAAGGTAAACGATTATTTCTATACAGGTCAGAAGGCACTCTTTAGTTTGGGATATTTTGACTTCCCGACAAAAATCACAGCAGTACTTCATCCGTTGCATGAGGGTGATCATATCTACCTGCAGGAATGGCCAAAAATGGATGATAAAAAAGCGTGCCGGATTGAGGCAGTTACGCTTACAGAACAGTTTACATAAGAAGTTACTATGCGAATGCTAAATGGTGTTTAAAACTTAAAAAAATTTGCCTTTTTCTTCGAAAATTTGTATAATAGTCCCAATATGGGTGATAAAATACAAATTTAGAGGAAAGGGGCTTTTTTTATGGATGAATATGAAATTGAAAAGAAATGTCAGTCCTATGAGGTGACAGATTTTCAGCATAACTTTGAAATTGAGCATCCTACTACAACGCTGCAGCAATGGGGGCTGCACATTCATTCTAATCATTATGAGTTATAAAATTTTTAGGCGAAAACCTGGGGGCTTGCCCCTGAGATGAAGCCAAGAAATATTTTTCTAAATCTTTAACGTCGATATCTTCTGAATATACATTACAGATCTAACAGCATAAAATGCGCATTTAATTAAAAAATCATACTATTAAATCGTGAAAAAATCACATTCTTTGAACTTGCACACTGAGAAATTAAAGGGAAATGCCAATTGACGGATGGAGAACCTGATTGTCTATGAATATCATAGTAATAATCATTGCAACTATCAAATGAAACATCCTATCATCCGGAGAGTTTGACGTTAAATGATTCTAATTCTTACCAACTATAAAAGTCAGTTAGCAGGCTAAGAAAATTTGTTGAATAATTAGACAATGATGTCGAATTTTGTCGAATTATTATACAGGCAATTATCAATTTCGTGT
>QWCE01002657.1_pt1 | contig 21582 bp, 23 predicted proteins | sample 1972531 | NCBI WGS metagenome assembly QWCE01 (sample SAMN09866716, study PRJNA288562) | Human gut metagenome isolate term4_stool, whole genome shotgun sequencing... | reverse complement strand
ACACTCCCAATTCTCAAAGAGGTCTTGCAAGACTTCCCTACAGAATGGAATGGGAAGATGCTTTTAGAGAATATCTTTTAAAGTTAGACGAAAAAAAGCCGATTATATTATGCGGCGATTTAAACGTGGCGCACAAGGAGATAGACCTTGCGAACCCGAGCACAAATAGAAAAAACGCAGGATTTTCAGATGAAGAAAGGGGGAAATTCCAAACACTTTTAGATTCAGGTTTCATCGACACGTTCAGATACTTCTATCCTGACAAAGAAAATGAATACACCTGGTGGAGTCATTTTGCAAATGCGAGAGAGAGAAATATCGGATGGAGAATCGATTATTTTGTTGTAAGCAGTAGATTTATTGACAATGTGAAAGATGCCAAGATACATCAAAGTATTATGGGCTCAGACCATTGTCCTGTAGAAATAATTTTAAAGTGAGGTATTTATGGAAAATTTATTAGCACAAAAAATCAGAGACGACCTATACTACATAGGCGTAAACGACCGTCACACACATTTGTTTGAAGCAATGTGGCCTCTGCCTGACGGAGTATCATACAACTCCTACTTGGTAAAGGGCAAAGAAAATATTATGTTCGACCTTGTAAAGGCAACTGAACAAACGACATTCTTGGAAAAATTAAAAGAAGTATTGGGAGACGAACCATTACACTATCTTGTAATTAACCACATGGAACCTGACCACACTTCAGGTATCGTCGCACTACTTGCAAGATATCCCGACATTAAAATTATAACCAACAAGAGAGCCCTACCTTTCTTAAAGAATTACTACGGCGTAGAAGATAATATAACATTGGTAAATGACGGAGAAACATTGGAACTTGGTGACCACGCCTTTACATTCTACAACACACCCATGGTACACTGGCCTGAGTCAATGGTAGCTTATGAAGAAAAGACAAAGACACTTTTCTCACAAGATATCTTCGGCGGATTCGGAACTCTTGACGGCGCAATATTTGACGACGAAGTTGAATTCGGCAAATACTATTTAGACGAAACTACAAGATACTTTATAAACATTGTAGGGAAGTATGCTCAACAAGCAGTGCGTGCAATAGAAAAATTGGCACCTCTTGAAATAAAAATGATTTGCCCGGACCACGGCCCGATTTGGAGAAAGGACCCCGCAAGAATTGTAGAGCTATACACCAAACTTGCAAAGCAAGAAACTGAAAAAGGCGTAGTAATCATTTACGGTTCAATGTACGGCAACACAGAAAGAATGGCTGCAGCTGTAGCAAAGGGAGTAGCAGAAGGCGGCGTTACAAACATCAGAATGCACGACGTGTCAAAGACACCTCAATCATATCTACTTGCAGACTGCTGGAAGTACAAGGGAGTAATCTTGGGCTCCTGCTCATATAACCACAACATATTCCCCACAATGGGATTTTTGTTAAGCGAACTTAAACATCAAAAGATGAAGAACAATGTTTGGGGATTCTTCGGATCCTACTCATGGAACGGCGGCGCAGCACGCGAATTTAAAAAATGGGCTGAAGAATACAAGTGCAACATGATAGAAGATGTACCTGAAATCCAAGGCGCAGCAACAGAAGAACAACTTAAAGAACTTACTGAACTTGGAAGAGAAATGGCAAGAAGAGTGTTGGAAGACTAAAAAAATTAAAGGACTCATCACGAGTCCTTTTTTTGTTGGACTATCGGGTGGCATTCCCTGTTGTCTATCGGGGACATTCCCAACTATATAGGGGACATTCGTGGAGTTGCTCAAAGCAACGCAAGGTGTGTCCCCCCAAATGATATGTAGGTAACAAAATTAACTTGATTAATGAAACTAATTAAAAAAATTGAGTCGTTAAAGAAGTTTGTTTTGAATTTAAAGACAGTTTTAAAGGGACACACGTTGTGTTGCCTCCGGCAACTTCACGAATGTCCCCTATCAGACGAATGTTGACAGTCTAAATTTAAGTGGGTATAAAGTTAAGTGAATAAAACAAAAACCCCTCCATCTATATTCCGGATTTTGGGGTTCAAGTCACCCAACATAGTTGAGTTAATTACAGCAATAATTAACCTAATAGTTGTTGGGATAGAGCTTTTAAAATTGTTTTGGGCGGGGCTGAAATAGCCTCTCCCTAACTTCACTTATATTATAGCGAATAATGAAATTAAAACAAGGGGGTAATAAAATGGTAATGGGAAGACCTAAATCGGAAAACCCGAAAAACATAAAAATAACTGTAAGATTAGACGAAGCAACAGACGAAAAACTAACAAAAATAGCAGACAAACACAACACCACAAAAGCAAATTTTATTAGATGTTTACTATTAGAAGAAATAAAAAGGCAAAAGATTTAAAAAAGTATTGCCGTCGTGCAAGCACTACTGTGTCATAAAGGCACAGTAAGAAAACAACCTTACGAGTACGTCAAGAGAAAGGAGAAAAAATGGCAAACGGAATGACAAACGAACAATTTCAAATTGTGTTGCAGATGATAATAAAAATCGTAGAAAAATCTAAAACAAAAGAAGAAGCAATTGAAGAAATTAAAAAACTAACAAAAAAACCCTGCTAAATAAATAACAGGGCAAAAAACATATAAGCGAGTGGACTTACCACCTCTTGCTTGTATTATACCATACTTGCATTATATCATAAGTGGCAAGAGAAAGGAAGATAAGGTGAACGATAAAGATAAAAGAGAAAGACAAAGAGAAGCGGATAAAAGATGGATTGAAAAGAACAAAGAACACAGAAGATATTTATCACAGAGAGGAACAGCAAGGTCTTTTATAAGAAATCACGCAACTGAAGAAGATTTAAAAGAGCTTGAACAATTAATAGAAGAAAAAAATGACTTAATGGGATTGTCCACAGACACCTTAACACAAAAAGGCACGAAGTATCTTCAAATGCTTCCTGAAAAAGAAAGATCTAAAGCAGTAGAGCTATTAAAAAAATTAGTAATAGCGTGGGACCCGGATTTCACAAAATTAACTGAACAAGAGAAAAAAGAACTTGAAGAAGCTAAGGAAGATAAAGAATATTTTGACTTTAAAGACGTTTATAACGAATTAATGGACAAGTAAAAAATTTATCGGGGACATTCACCAGTCAAGCAGTGCTTGACAGGTACAAGCACCCTCCTTCGTCGGGTACAGGCGTGACGTGTGCCCCAAAAGAGCAAAGCATATAATGGGGACTTCGCTGTTACCTATCGGGGACATTCGCCAGGCTTTAGCCGTGCGTGTGTCCCCTTTTTGTTTATTTGTAATCACCACTACTTTATTACTTCATAATCTCCTAATTAGACATTTTTTTTATTTAGTAATAAGATTGTTCCATACTATTATTATTGAGGTGCTATATGAAATTAATGTGTGCCGGACCGACGGCTGTTCGAAAATCATCTATAGAATCAATGGGAAAATTTCTCACCAATCCGGACTTGGATCCGGAGTATACGATCTTTCACAGAAGTGTGGAAGAAAAGTATTCTCGTCTTCTACATACAAACAGAAAGTCAATTATAATGCTTGGCGAGGCCATTATGGGTCTTGAGACGGCGGTTATAAATTTAATGGAAAAAGGCGACAAGGTCTTGGTCCTTTCAAACGGATTTTTCGGCGCAGGCTTTATGGACTATGTAAAGAGCTACGGCGGCGAAGGAGTTTTGTTTGAAGCAACCTACGACAAATCCTTTGACCTTGAAGAGTTGGAAGCCTTTGTCGATGAAAAGGGTCCTTTTAAACTTGCCACCATGGTTCACTGCGAAACTCCCACAGGTGTTACAAATGACGTGAAAAATATTTGCAAGCTTTTGAAGTCAAAGGGCATGATGACAATTGTAGACGGCGTGTCTTCAGTTATGGGCGAGTACATTGACTTTGACAGCGCAAACATCGACATACTTATCGGCGGCACGCAAAAGGCGATTTCCGCACCCACAGGTCTTACTCTTCTCACCCTTTCAAAGGATGCGGAAGAAAAAATTTTATCGCGCAGTGAAATCACCGGCTACTATATGAACTTAAAAAATTATTTAAGCTATGCAGGGGACTTCGACTTCCCTTACACTATGAACGAGAACTTGGTTTACGCTTTGGACGCGGCTTTAACTGAAATAAGCAAGGAGGACTTTGAAGGCATACACGAAAAATTTGCAGAGGCTGTAAGAAGTGCTGTAAGGGAATGCGGCTTGGAGCTCTTTGCCAAAGAATGTCCATCAAACACTTTAACTGCTGTAGTTCTCCCCGAAAAAATTAAAGCTCCGGAATTTTTAGAAAAGCTTAAAGAAAAAGGCTTTTTAATTTCCGGCTCCATGGGACATTTAAAAGACAGCGTAATAAGAATAGGTCACATGGGAAATAACAACAACTACTCTGACTTTGTAGAGATGTTTGAAGCAATGGACGAAATCTTTAAAGACATGGGCTGTGAACTTAAAGGCTCTCTATGTGAGGCATTTAAAAATAATTTTAATAAATAAAGATAAGTTAAGGATAATATAAAGGGGACACAGCGTAGCGACTGCATACCCGACGAAGGAGGGTGAGTGTCCCCAATAGAGGATGAGGAATGTCGCCAATGACAAAGAATGTCCTCAATAACACAAAAAGGATGCACATAGCATCCTTTTCTTTTTATTTAAATAAAACTGTAAATTCATCTCCCACCTTTTCTGTTACAAGGACGGGTTTTCCATTTGAGTCCAACTTTCTCTTTCCTAAAACATTTGTTTCAAAGGTGTCTCTGTACATTTGAAATTTTACCTCACCTCTTAGGTCGTAAAATTCTTCCAAGCCCATGTCACTTGTCTCTTTGTACCCCTCTTTGCCCTTAGGGATAAAAAAGTATTCTGCCGAACTCTTGTCGGTGTCGTTTATCAAATTGTCAAAGGCAAAAACTATTTTTCTTCCGTCCGCAGCTGTGCCTATAAATTTATAACTTACGTTTTCTGAATTAATTTGAGGTCCTGTCGTTTCAATTCGAGGGTTAAATAAATTTACTATCATCTTTGCAATTTTATAATCTTCTTCGCCGGGAACGGTGAAGTTTTGCAAATATAGCTTCGTGTCCTTTGTAAGTTCATCCATAGAAATTTTAAATTCCAGCAAGGCTTTGTCCTCAATATCTCTAAAGTCTGCAAATTCTATTCCCAAAGTGATCTCTCCTTTAGACGGAATCTCTCTTGTCAATTTAAATTTCATCACATTGGATATTAGACCGTTTTCCATTTTATCTTCACCACTTTCAGATGTTTGAAGTCCGAAGTTTTTCCCGTTGACATAGATGTTGTTAATTATATATTCACTCTCATCACTCATATATTTCTCAGGATAGATGAGATTTAAATAGCCATACTTCCCGTCTATTGCTACGTCCTCAACTACAAATGATATGTGATTTAATGTAACCGTCTCGTGTAAATTTACCGTATATTTTTTTACATCGGAGGGGAGATTGTCCGCATTACTTAGCTCCACTCTTTCACTTGTAAAAAATTTTTCTATCATATTTGATATTTCTCCAATGACATTTTCCCTTGTCAAGGCGAAAATTCCCATGATAAGTACAAAGGCCGCCGCCAAACCTGCCAAATACCTGCCTCTGTTTTTCTTTCCTTTAATATTAAATTCCTTTTTTATTTTTTCTATCTCAAATTTTGAAAGTTTTACGTCGTCGTATTCAGTGGAAACATTGTTCAAATAGTCATATATTTCTCTGTCTTTCACTTTACTCCCTCCCCAAACTCTTTTTCTATTTTTCTTCTGCTCCTCTTAACTCGGCTGTATAGTGCATCCTTGCTCACACCTAATTTCTGCGCCATCTCGTCGTAAGTATATCCTTCTATAAAAATAGCTTCGAAAAGTTTTCTGTCTTCAGGTGAGAGATATTTAAAAATTTCTTTTACAAGCACCAGGTCAAATTCATTTCCGGTGTAGCTATTCTCATCTCTTATCTCTTCACGATTATTATGTCTTACCTCTCTTCTCAATGTGTCAATGGCTTTGTACCTTGCCACTGAGGCGCACCAATTTTTGAAAGAGGATCTGTTACAGTCATAGGAGTCAATGTTTTGCCAAACAGCCATTAATGTTTCGTTTAAACACTCGTCCCAAAGGTCGGGAAAACTTTGAAGGACTCTTTTGATTACGCTTTTTAATATGCCTGAATAATTTTCTATTAAATCGGCTAAAGCTTTTTCATCTTTATTTTTAAGGGAAGTAATTAATTCTTTCTCTTTCATTTTTTCTCCTCTCACATATATATTCGAAAGCAGAGAAAAATTCTGTCAGATTAATAATATTAAATTTAAAAATATTCGCAAACAAAAAGGATTGAGTTGTTTATAAGATTGATAATAGATTTAAAGTTGGTGTTAAGGGGACACACGGTCGCCTTCGGCTGCCGAATGTCCCCAATGACAAAGAATGTCACCGATAACACAAAAAAGGATGCACGTGGCATCCTTTCTTTTTATTATTTTAGTAGGAATTATTTTTCTTCAACCAACTTTCCTGCAAGGAATGTGGAGAGGGCGTTTATTATTAATACGATTACTATCAGTATCGTTCCTGTGGCAAAGGCCTTGTCTACATGTAGGCCTTCCGAGGAAAGTACATACATGTGCACGGCAAGGGTTCTGCCGGATTCTTTAAGTGATGTGGGGATTGATGTGGCGGCTCCGAAGGTGTATACCAGTGCTGCCGTTTCCCCTACGATTCTTCCTATGGCAAGGATGATCCCCGAAAGTATGCCGGGCATTGCTATTGGAAGTACAACTTTAAATATTGTGCGAAGCTTTCCCGCTCCTAAGGCAAAACTTCCTTCGCGTATATTGTTCTTCACACTCAGTAGGGCTTCTTCCGTGGCTCTTATGATGAGAGGTAAAATCATAATTGACACGGTAAGTATTCCCGCCCTTAGAGAGTAACTCCACTGAAGTGAAAAAACATAGAAAAGCATTCCGAAAAGTCCGTAGACTATGGATGGTATGCCTGAGAGTGTTTGTGTTACCATTCGTATTATTTCAACAAATTTCGATCCAGTCTTTGAATACTCTACAAGGTAAAATCCCGTGAATATTCCCACAGGCGCCGCAATGAGTATTGAGGCTATGACTAGCTGCAATGTTCCTATAATTGCAGGAAACATTGACTGATTAGTCGCGTCAAATTTCAGTTCAAATATTTCCGGTGTGAGATGGGGTATGCCTCTTACAAATACATAGGCTATTATAAATATCAATGACAGAATTGTAAGTGCGGTACAGAGTTTTGTAAAAATTCTATATGACAGGACTTCTGCCTTTCTCGCCCTTGCGTTTTTGTCTTTAATTTTTGATTCAGTCTTTGTGACAGTTTTTCTCATAGAAGTATTTCCCTCTATCAAATGATGTTTGTCATTTACATTTATTAATCTATTCACCTTGTCCGCTCCTCTTGTTAAATACATGGAAGCCGAAGTTTATTATCAAAATAAATATAAAGAGTATACATGCAGTGGCAACTAAGGCCTCCATGCGATCTCCCGCCGCATACGCCATGTCCATAACGACATTTGTGGTAAGTGTACGCACGCCTTTTAGGGGATTGAAATTCATCTTCGGTTGATTTCCGGTGACAAGAATTACTGCCATGGTCTCGCCTATTGCTCTTCCCACGCCCAAGATGACTGAAGCCATGATACCGCTTTTTGCAGCGGGAAGGATGACCTTCATTACACTTCTCTCGTGAGTTGCTCCCAATGCCACAGAGGCTTCGTAGTAACTTTTGGGCACGGCTCTTATGGCGCTTTCAGAAAGATTTATAATGGTGGGTAATATCATAATGCCAAGTAATATACTTGCAGTTAAAATTGACATTCCCGTTCCGCCGAAGAGTTTTCTGATGACGGGAACAAGTACGATTAAAGCGAATAGACCGTAAACTATTGACGGCACTCCCGCCATTAGGTTGACTAAAGGTTTCAAAAATTTATATAATTTTTTGTCACAGTCAATAGCAAGGTAAGTGGCTGTCATTATGCCTATAGGTACACCGATTATTGCGGAAAAAAGTGTGATCTCTATACTTCCCATTATCATGGGTAGGATACCGAAACTCGGTGTTGTATTTGTAGGTGCCCATTTTGTACCGAAAATAAAGTTAAAGAGGCCATACCTTGAAATAAAGGGCAGGCCTCCTTCGAAGATAAAGTAACAAATTAATATTATTGAAATTACAGAAATCAGTGTGCAGATTAAAAAGAGCACTTCCATAGATTTTTCAAATAAATAATTCTTCTTCATCTTTTCTCCAATACTTTATTATTTAACTTCTTCCCAGTTTCTCAATTCTCCTGTAAAGATTTGTCTGATGTTGTCCATTGAAATGTCTTGAATAGAGTTTTCGTTGTTTACAATAACTGCTATACCGTCCATTGCAATAACTTCACTTGTAAGAGCTTCTTTTTCTTTGTCCTTAAGTTCTCTTGAAGCCATACCGATTTCAACTGCGCCTTCCATTGCCGCAGTCATACCTGCAGATGATCCTGTAGCTTGAATGTCCGCTTTGAATCCCGGGTTGTGCGCTTTGTATGCATCCACCAAGTTTTCCATTAGGGGAGTAACTGAAGTTGATCCGCCGATTGTCAGTGAGCCTTCCATGTTTGAAGGAGTGTAAGCTCCGGTGTTGCCATTTGAAACGTAGCCGTGATCTTCAGCAATCTTTTGTCCTTCTTCACTCATGATAAATGCAAGGAAGTCTTTGCCAAGGTCTGTGATTTTGTCTTCTCTGTATGCAATGTTAAAAGGTCTTGCAACAGCATATTCTCCTGATTTAACTTTTTCAGCAGTAGCTTCATGGCCATCTACTTTAACAGCCTTAACTACGTCGCTAAGTGATCCTAAAGAAATGTAACCTATTGACGCTTCGTCTCCTGAAACAGTAGTTATAACTGCGTTAGTTGAGTTTTGAACTATTGCTTCGTCAAAAGTCTTGTCCGTTTCTTCGCCGTTTTCTTTTTGAAGAACGCCTGTGATTTCAGTAAAGGCACCTCTTGTACCTGAACCGTCTTCTCTTGATACAACGTGAATTTCACCTGTCATACCTGCAGGTTCTTCTGTCTTTGCTTCTTCTTTCGTTTCTGTTTTAGTTTCTTTAGCAGGTGCATCATTTTTATTGCCGCACGCTACGCCGAACACTGCCAAAGCTACAACTAAAATAGCCAAAATAATTGATTTTCTTTTCATTTTCTACCTCCAATTTGTAGTATGACCATGTTAACTTGTCCTTGTAAAAAACAAATCTTTCAATTGTAAAGTTTGTGTAATATCGACAAAATTTTTCATTTGAAGAAAATAATTCAAATTATACCTCACATATATTAATAAAGTGGTAGAATGAAATAAAGGAGTGATAGAAATGTCATTAGATTTAAAAGGCACAAAGACAGCAGAAAACTTATTAAAGTCTTTTGCAGGGGAATCACAAGCAAACAGAAGATATACTTACTATGCAAAGCAAGCTGAGAAAGACGGCTATGTTCAAATTAGAAATATCTTCCAAGAAACAGCTGAAAATGAATCTGAACACGCTAAGAGATTTTTCAAATTCTTAGTAAAAGGCGGATACCAAGGTAAGGCAATTGAAATTACAGCAGGATATCCTGTTGCTCTTGACAAGACACCTGAAAACTTAAAGGCTGCAGCTGCAGGAGAAAATGAAGAACACTCAGAACTTTATCCTACATTTGCAAAGGTAGCAAAGGAAGAAGGCTTTGACGAAATCGCAAAAGTTTGGGAAGAAGTAGCTGAAGTAGAAGAAGCACACGAAAAGAGATACTTAAAACTTTTAAAGAACATTGAAGAAGGCAAAGTATTTAAGAGAGATGAAGTAGTTAGATGGAAATGTCTAAACTGCGGTTATATTCATGAAGGTAAAGAAGCACCTGAAGCATGTCCTGCATGTGCACATCCGCAAAAATACTTTGAACTGTTTGTTGAAACATATTAATAAGATTAAAGGAGAGGTTCGCCTCTCTTTTTTTTGTCTCTTATTAGATAAAGTTTTACTTACCGGCTTACAATGATATAATATATGTAAAGAACGGGGCGTTACTTTTGTAACGTCTTTTATTTAATTTGTCTATGAAAGGTGATTGTTATGAAATATGAAAATTGGGAAAACCCCATGGGTGTCGATCCGGTCAATAAATTGTTAATACGTTTTTCAGTCCCTGCCATAATATCTTTTTTGGTAAGTGCTCTTTACAACATTGTAGACCAAATCTTTATCGGCCAAGGTGTGGGGATGCTTGGTAACGCGGCTACAAATGTAAGCTTTCCCATGAACAACCTTGCCCTTTCCATATGCCTTCTCTTGGGAGCGGGGGGAGCTGCAAGATACAGTCTCTCCTTGGGTGAAAGGGACTACGACAGAGCCGCCAAGTTTGCCGGCAATGTGGTAAGCTATGTAGTTATTTTTGCATTGATACTTGTAATAATAATAAGAGCAAACCTTGAGAGACTTTTAATTTTATTCGGTGCAACGGAAAATGTTCTGCCCTATGCAAGGACCTATGCAGGCATAACTTCCTTAGGTCTTCCCTTCCTCATGTTTACCGTGGGATTCTCCGCAATTATAAGAGGTGACGGGGCACCGAAGTTTGCCATGGTTTCAAACCTTGTGGGGGCGATTTTAAACACAATCCTTGACCCCATATTTATTTTCGGATTTAACATGGGCATTGCCGGCGGTGCTTGGGCTACCGTTATAGGACAGTTTGCTTCCTTCTTGGTATGCCTTTACTACATTTGGCGAATTAAAAATGTAAAGCTTACAAAGGAAAGTTTTTCTCCTTCTTTATGTGTCTTGGCAGACATGGCAAAATTAGGTTTCACTCCTCTTATCAATCAAATTTCCATGATGCTTTCTCAAATTGTTTTAAACAACACCCTCACATACTATGGTGCAATGAGTAAGTACGGCGAGGACATTCCCCTTGCAGTTGTAGGAGTTATTACAAAGGTAAATGTAATCTGCTTTTCATTTATCGTCGGCATATCCCAAGGCTCACAACCTATTACAGGATTTAACTATGGAGCGAAACAATATGACCGCGTCAAGGCTACATTTAAGTTGGCGCTAAAGTATGTAATGATTATTTCCGTTACATTCTTTGCCATATTTCAAATTTTCCCGAGACAACTTCTCTCCATCTTCGGCAAAGGTTCGGAATTATTTTACGAATTCGGCGTGGCATACTTTAGAATTTTCTTATTTACAACAGTAATAAACGGCATTCAACCCTTGGGATCCTTCTTCTTTACAAGTATAGGCAAGGCGAAAAAGGGAACCTTGGTGTCTCTTACAAGACAAATTTTATTCCTTATACCGCTGGTATATCTCTTTGCACGCCTCTTCGGCATTGAAGGTGTTCTATACGCCGGTCCTATTGCCGACATTGCCGCTTGCACACTTGTAACATACTTGGTGCGTAAAGAAATGAAAGAAATGGACGCGCTCATGGCAGCGCAGGTGTAAGTGTGGTAGAATTTTCTCATGATGTATTTATTTGATTTAGACGGCACAATTGTAGATTCACAGGAAGGCATTACAAAGGGACTTACTTACGCCCTTAAAAAAATGGATATGCCTCCTCTCCCCTACGAAAAACTTTTGGAGTTTATCGGCCCAAGTTTTGTGGAGAGCTTCCCTCGAATGTTGGGGACAAATGAAGAGGAGACAAAGAGAATGATCTCCTGTTACAGAGAATACTATGGCTCGCAGGGCAAGAAGGAGTTTACACCCTACGCAGGCATTATCCCTATGATAAAGGACTTACACGAGACGGGTGCGGAAATTTATATGGCCACGGCAAAGCCTGAAGTTTTTGCAAAGTTTATGGCACATGAAATGGGTATCGACAATTGCTTTAGAGAAATTGTAGGAGCACTGGAAGGCTCTCGCCACGAAAAAGTGGATGTAATAAGAGAAGTCTTAAGAGATAAGACCTACGATGCGAAAGACGTATACATGATCGGCGACAGAAGGTCCGACATAGATGCGGGCAAGGTCTTCGGACTTAGAACAGTGGGAGTGAAGTACGGCTTCGCTCTTAAAGGCGAAATAGAATCGGCAGAGCCCGACTATATTTGCGACACCGTCAAAGACCTTTCACACCTTTTAAAGGAGCTTATTAAATGAAGAGAAATTTAATTTACATTCTTTCAGTCTTAGGCGCGGTCGTAAGTACCCTTCTCTACTTTATAAAGGACATACCTCTCAAAGGCTCGGCCTTCGGAGAATACTATGCCTTTCCGTTTATAATGCTTGTCTTCGGCATAATGATGGGCGCCATTTACAAAAACTTCGGCGGCAAAGAGAAAGGCGACCCTATATTTAAAGTACTCGTAGCATCACTTATTGTATTAAATTTAATAAACATAGGACTTATTTTTATAAGATATTAAACTCGGGCAGCCGAGTTTTTTTATTTGGCACTAATAGGCGCATTACTCGCCACATCTCTTTCATATGTTATAATATTCTTGGAGGAATATATGAAAGATTATAGCGCAAGACAAATTATAGGACCTGTGATGGTAGGGCCCAGCTCCTCTCACACGGCAGGTGCTGTGAGAATTGCAAAGTGCGCGTCAAAAATTGCGGGAGATTTTGAAAGAGTGGAGTTCTATCTTCACGGATCCTTTGCCAAGACCTACAAGGGACACGGCACGGACAAGGCTCTCCTTGCAGGAGTAATGGGTTTTAATCCGGACAGCGACGAAATAAAAGACGCCTATGAAATTGCAAAGAAACTAAATATAGAATACGAATTTAAAACTATAGAACTTGAAGATGCCCACCCAAACACCGTGGAGATAGTCTTTTATAAAGGCTGTGAGTTTCAAACGGTAACCGGTTCATCCCTTGGCGGTGGCACCTTTGTCATTACAAATATAGACGGCATTGACTTACACTACAACGGTGACTTCCCCGTACTACTCCTTCGCTACGAAGAGAGACCCGGAGTTATTGCCAATGTTTCAAAAGTCCTTGCGGGAGTTAAGTTAAATATCGAGACCATTAACACACAAAAAGATCGCCTTACAAATCTTGTCACACTTACTATTGAAGTGGACAAAAACATTCCGGCGGACATTTTAAAAGCTATTGACGAAGCGGATATTTTCTTAACTACAAGGTATGTGGAGGTATAATGTTTAACACTCAAAATATTTTTATAAATTACTGTAAAGAAAAAGACATGAGGTTTCATCAAGTAGTCTTTGAACTGGAACAAAAAGAATTCGGCGAAAATGGTGAAAGTTTTTTAAACTACTTACAGTGTATCTTGGACACTATGAAGGCCTCCGCCACAAAGTCTCAAAGTGAAACACTCACCACAAAATTTAAAATGATTGACGGCTTTTCAAATAAAATGTTTGATTACTCAAAGAAGAGTCCAATTGTAGGAGAAGATTTGGCAAGAGCAATGAGCTATGCCTTCTCCACATCGGAGGTCAATGCTTCCATGGGAAAAATCGTGGCGGCACCTACTGCAGGTGCATCGGGTATCATACCCGCCGTCTTACTTTTTGCCAAGGAAAAATACGACTTTAGTGACGAGGTTTTAATACAAGGTTTACTTGCCTCAATAGGCGTGGGAAAATTTATCGGAAAGTACGGCAACTTTTCCGGCGCACAAGGCGGATGTCAAGCGGAGACTGGAAGCGGAGCCGCCATGGCTGCAGGGGCAATGGTTGAAATGATGGGCGGCACACCTTCGGAAGTTTTTACCGCAGCATCTATTGCCTTAATAAATGTATTGGGCCTTGTCTGCGATCCCATTGCAGGCCTTGTGGAGTATCCCTGTACCTTCAGAAATGCATCGGGCATGATGAACGCACTTATATCTTCCGACATGGCACTTGCAGGCATTCGTTCCGTAGTTCCCTTTGAAGAAGTGGTGCAAGCCATGAATGAAGTGGGAAGTTTAATGGACGAAGACTTGAGAGAAACCGGTATAGGCGGTCTTGCAGGTACCAAGACGGGTATTAGAATCAGGAAGGAATTTTTAGGTGAATAATATGAATACAGTCTTAGTTGTAGACGATGAACAGGCTATTGCCGATATAATTAAATTTAATTTGGAAAGAGAAGGCTATGAAGTCTTAACTGCAAAGGACGGAAGAGACGCCCTTAATACTTTAGAAGAAAATTCAGTGAACCTTGTCCTCTTGGACGTAATGATGCCTGAAATGGACGGCTTCACTTGTCTTAAAGAGATAAGAAAGGATTCGAAGGTCCCCGTCATAATGCTCACGGCAAAAGAAGAAGAAGTGGACAAAGTCTTAGGCCTTGAACTTGGCGCAGACGACTATGTGGTTAAGCCCTTCTCCATGCGTGAATTAATAGCAAGAGTTAAGGCCAATCTTCGCCGCAGAGAATTTGAAAACGAAGAAAATCGCGAAGCGGAATCTATCGCGGCGGGCGATCTTTTAATCGACCTTAACAAGTATGAAGTGCAAAAAAACGGCAAGGTCTTGGACCTTACATTGAGAGAGTACGAGCTCTTACTCTTCCTTGCAAAGAGTCCGGATCAAATTTTTTCAAGGGAAGAGCTTTTGGAAAAAGTTTGGGGCTACGACTACTTCGGCGACATCAGAACTGTAGACGTAACTGTGAGAAGACTTAGAGAAAAAGTGGAAGACAAAGACAAAGATTTTAAATATATTTTAACCAAGAGAGGAGTAGGCTACTACTTCGGAGGATGAGATGTTTCAAAGTATAAAGTGGAGAATAATAATTATATATTTTATCCTTGTCCTGATTTCAATGGGCATAGTAGGGAGTTTTATCATTTCAAGGCTTGAGACCACACAGATAGACTCCCTATCTTCAAATATGGACACGCAGGTGGAGTCTATCATAAACGCTTCCGAGTATCTTCACGACGACAGCTGGTCAAAGGAAGCATTTAAAATTGACAACACTTTTAAGAGCTGGGGCTTGTCCTTCGGCGAAGTTGTAATTGCCATTGAAAATCAAAAGACACCTACCATTGTTGCCGTTTCAAATGAAGGCTTGGATACCGTAATGGGACTAAACGCCTTTACATATAAGAACTTGCGACCCGATTTAATTAGCAAAGCCTTTCAAGGTGAAAAAGCGGAAGGCATAGTTGAGGACGAAAACACGGGCAATGTAGACAGGCACCTTGCCACACCTGTCATTTCAGACACGGGAGATGTGGAAGGAGTCTTTTACATGATAGGCTCACTTAACTCCGCCTTTAAAGTTGTAAAGGACGCAAAGAGAATTCTTTCAGGAGCCACACTTATTGCCCTTGGCATAACAACGGTACTTGGATTTATAATCGCACTTTCAATTACAAGACCTATTGTAGATCTTACCAAGGTCACAAAGGAAATGGCAAAGGGTAACTTTGACCAAAAAGTAGAAGTCACAAGTAACGACGAAATCGGTCAGTTGGGCAGCATGTTTAACTACCTGACCGACGAATTAAAAGACACCATTTACAAAATGGACTTGGAAAAAAGTAAATTGGACACCATTTTCAACTACATGGCTGAAGGTGTAATTGCCGTGGGAAGAAACGGAATCTTAATCCACGCAAACCCCATTGCCAAAAGAATATTGGGCATAAATCAGGAAGCTATAGGCAAGCCCTTTAACCTTTCTGACATTAATATAAATTCATTAAACTACGACAACATCTCCACTTTAAGCGGCACCTCCGCCTTGGAACTTGAAGATAGTTATTACAACATAAAGTACGCGCCATATAAAAGCGACCAAGGTCACTTTACAGGCCTTATTGTCGTGCTACAAGATGCGACGAAAGATCACCAACTTGAAAAGATGCGTAAGGAATTTGTGGCAAATGTAAGTCACGAATTAAAGACTCCCATTACCACAATTAAGTCCTACACCGAGACAATGTTGGAAAACGACATGGACAAGAGAAGTATGTTAAACTTCTTGGAAGTTATTTACAGAGAGAACCACCGCATGGAAAGACTTGTCCGCGACCTTTTACAACTTTCAAACGTGGACTATGGCGCTCTCACATTAAACTTAGTAAACGTGAAGACACGTGAACTTATAGAAAATGCGCGTAATGCAATGGAATTAATGGCAAGAGAAAAATCACAAAAGATTTTAATCGACGTGCCGAAAGACATTCCACCTATTAAGGCGGACCCCTCCTTTGCAGAGCAGGTTATGATTAACATTGTTTCAAATGCAGTTAAATATACGGGAAACACAGGTGTCATTGAAATCACGGCAAGATACAGATTCGGACGAGTAATAATAACTGTAAGCGACAACGGCATCGGCATTCCCAAAAAAGATTTAAACAGAATATTTGAAAGATTTTACAGAGTGGAAAAAGGTCGCTCAAGAGAAATGGGCGGCACCGGCCTCGGTCTTTCCATTGCCAAGGAAATGATGGAGCTTATGAACGGCAAAATCACTTTGAGATCTGAATTTAAAAAAGGCACAACTGTCACCCTTGAATTTTTAGGAGGCACAAATGAAGAGCAGGCGTGATATTTTTTACAATATACTCCTTACAGCATTAATAGCCTCTACAATATTTTTGGCGTCAAAAATTTGGCTTGAACTGCCTCAGTTTAAAAAATCGAAGGTCCCGGCACCTGAAAAAATTGTAACGGAAGAGAGCTTTACCAAAATTCTTCGCCCTGACAGAATTATTGTAAACACGGGAGAAAAAAATCACTATGTACTTCACAACTCCTATGACTATTTTTTAAAAAACATAGATTTTTTCAAGGGAATTATTTTGGCTCTAAGGGAAGAGTCAATGGAGGAGATTAACGAGGAGACTTATGCTCAACTTATGAACTCCCCATCCATAGTTTTAAGCTTTCATCGCGAGTTGAACTCCCGTATATTTTTAAACCTTATCGACTCGGAAGAAAAGAAAAAGGACATTAAGGAAACAAATTCCGTGGACTTTCAAGAGATTTACATAGCAAGGGACAATTTTGTCTGCATAAAAAACAAGTCGGGACACTTTGTCATTAAAGACCTGTACTTCGACTTTAATTTGGACAGCTACCTTGACAAGGTTTCAAAAGAGTCGCTCCCCAAGTATGAAAGCCTTTACGAAAAGTACGGCACCGTGTCTGAAATTTTTTATCCTGAAGGATATTTTTTAATTAATCAAAACGTAATATACAAAAATGTCTTGGCAGATTTGGAAATACAATACATTAACGACCTTGCCGTAAGATTTCTCTCTACAAATATAGAATATGTTAAGGAAATAAGAGAAGATGATGCGGTGACTATGGTCTACGGCCTAAGGTCTCTTCGCATTAAAGAAGACGGGGAACTTTTTTACACAAATTCGGAAGAATACAAGAAGGAAAGTCCCAACTACTACAAGTCAATTGAAAGTTGTGTAAACTTTATCAGTCGTATATCCGGCCTTGACTCGGACATTTACATTTCCGACTCGGTACCTATCAAAGACAAGGACCGCGAAGGCTATAAAATTTCCTTTAACTTCAGACAGGACTCCATTCCCATAAGACTTATTGAAGGGGATAACTATATAGAGGTGGAAGTATTTAACGACCACATAAAAAGTTACAGAGAATTTTACAGAAGGCCCGGAGAAAATCCATCCAACGAGCCGGAAAAACTTACGCCTGTAAGTATAGAGACAATTTTCGAATCCTATATGAAGTACAAAGACCTTCCCATAGAAGTTGAAACTTACAAGGAGCAATTTGACGACTTTGTAAAGTCAATAGACTACATGCACCTGTGCTACTTGGACTCAAAAGAACCGGAAGGGGAAAATTTGTTAAAGGTTTCAATTGAAGTGGATATAAATAACAGCAGAATATACTTTGACCCGACGTCGGGAGAAGTGCTGCCGGAGGACAAATGAATCGGAAAAAGACGAGGATAATACTCCTTTCAATTTTAATAATTACAAATATAATTCTCCTATCCTTTTACTTGACCACGGAGAAAAAATTAAATAACAGGGACACAAGGGAATTTGCACGGGAGACGGTAAATATTTTAAAGGAACACAAGATCACAGTGTCCACACCGATACCCATAAAGAAAAAACCTCTCAAATCTCTCCGCGTGGAGTTTGAGTCCATAGATCCCGAGACCTTAAACGACAGGTTTTTTGAAGGCGAAGGACAAATCGAAACACCTTCCCGTAACAAGGTGGAAATTCAAAATTCAAATGAATTTATAACGGTAATAAACGACAAGAGGATCCTCTACGAAAATACCGGTGTGAAAAAAGGGGAAGGAAAAATTGAAAAGGACGATGCGGAGTTTTACTGTCTCAGATTTTTAAAAGAAAAAGGCTACGACACAAAGGACATGTCCTCCGCAACCGTTGAAGAAGATCATGGCAAGTTCTATGTAAATTTTTACAAAAAATACAAAGACAAGGTCTTGGAAAAGTCCTTTACCAACTTTACCTTGGATGAAAAAGGCATTAAGACCATGGACCGACTTTGGCTAAATGTAATTGAAGAAGGTTCTCTTAAAATACATATATGGCCTGCGTCAAAGGCACTCCTCTCTCTCATCTCAAATGAAGATTACGAGGGCAAGGAGATAGTGGACATAAATATGTGCTGGTACTTTGACCCGGAAGCTCAAGGATATGTTGAAGACATAACCAAGGCTAAACAGGGACGTGCCATACCTGCATGGCGCATAGTATTTTCCGACGGAGAAAGTACAATAGTCGAAGGCTATTAGTATGTGCTATAATATGTTCTTTAGGAGGAAAAATGAACAACAAACCCATTATAGGGGTGACACCCCTTTACAATAAGAGACTTGATACAATATGGATTTTAAATCACTACTTTGATTTAATAAATATGGCGGGAGGCATACCTCTCATGCTCCCCTTTCAAACCACGGAAGATGCTGACATGGAAAAACTTCTCTCCCTTTTAAACGGAGTCCTCTTTACAGGAGGTCAAGACGTGGATCCGAAGTACTACAATGAAGAGCCGGCATCGGAGCTTAAAGAGACATGTCCTGTGAGAGACGAATTTGAGTGGCGCTTCTTAGACAAGGTGTTGGAGACGGACATACCCGTCCTATTTATCTGCAGAGGTATGCAACTTTTAAACGTAAAAAAAGGCGGCACCCTTTACCAGGACTTAAAGACCTATCACGAAGGCGTGACAATTGAACACTCCACAGGAGATGAAAAGGCTTTAGAACTTGTTCACAACGTCAAGTACCAAGGCGGATCCAAATTTGACTCCCTCTTTGACAAGGAATTTAAAGTAAACTCCCTCCACCATCAAGGGATAAAGGAATTGGGTAGAGACCTTCACGTCAATCTCCTGTCAGATGACAACATAGTTGAAGGGGTAGAGCTTACAGACAGAACCTTCGGCGTGGGGCTGCAGTTTCATCCCGAACTGATCTACAACAAGTCGGTAACCGTTAAAAGACTTATAGGAGAGTTTATAAGTAAGGCAAAGGTATACAAATGACATACGAATTGGGAATCTTAGGTGGCATGGGTACCTTTGCCACCACAGTATTTTTTGAAAGACTTTACAATTTAACAAAGGCGAAAAAAGACCAGGACCACATAAACGCCTTGATACTTAATCATGCGGGGGTGCCTGACCGCACCGAGGCAATTTTAAAAGGCGGCGAAAAATTTTTAGAAGCCGTAAGAGGAGACTTTGAAATATTTAACCGGGCAAAGGTAAAGTACATTGTCATCCCCTGCAACACCTCACACTACTTTATAGACGAGATGGAAAAAATGGCAGAGGCGGAGATAATAAACATGCCCTACGAAACGGTAAAATTTGCCAGAGGAAAAGGCAAGGACCTAATGCTCTTTGCCACCGCAGGCACGGTTAAGGGCAAGGTCTATGAAAGATACGCCGACGAACTTCAAATTCCCCTTCACTACCCGACGGAAGCTGAAGGAAAAATAATAATGGACACTATTTACAAAGTAAAAGAGACCGGGAACTTAAACTATCCTGAGTTTCAAAAGCTGATAGACAAGTATAAAGATAAATACACCCTAATCATGGGATGCACCGAGCTTTCCCTTTTGGACTACGGCGACTCCGTAGATGCAATGGATGTGCTCATCAAAAAGACATTGGAAAAGTGTGGTAAATTATGAGAGAATTTTTGCCCGTAATATTGGGCACGGACATAAACGCCTATGGCGTGGCAAGAGCATTTCACGAAGGCTATGGAGTAAAATCAATTTGCCTTGGAAGAAAGGCGCTTACCGATACGAAAAATTCCAAAATATGTGAAGTGAGAGTGAGAGAAGACTTTGAAGATGAAAAAGTCTTTATGGAAACACTTTTAGGCTTACGAGAAGAAAAAAAGGACATACCCTTGATCCTAATCTCCTGCTCCGACGGTTACACATCTTTAATCACGAAGAACGAAGAAGAACTAAAAGAGCACTATTTGTTTAACTACATCACTCCCGCCATGCAGGAAGAATTGGAAAACAAAAAAGACTTTTACAACATTTGTGAGAAGTACGGACTGCCCTATCCCAAGACGGAAATCATAACGCCTTTAAACAAAGACGACTATAAGACGGCGCTGCAGTTTCCCGTGGCACTTAAGCCCAATGACAGCATCGAGTATGTGAACATCCGGTTTGAAGGCAAGAAAAAAGCCTACAAGATAAAGGACGAAGAAGAGTTAAGAGAAGTCATAGAAAAGATTTACGACAACGGCTACACGGGAGAGTTAATCGCCCAGGACTTTATCCCGGGAGACACCTCGGCAATGTATGTACTTAACGCCTATGTAAATCGCAAAGGGGAAGTCAAGATGATGTGCTTAGGCAAGTGTCTCTTGGACGAAGTGCTGCCCTTAAACATCGGCAACTACAACGCCCTAATGACCATGGGAGATGAAGAAATCTATAAGACCTATGAAAAATTTTTAAAAGACATAGGCTATAGAGGCTTTGCAAACTTCGATTTGAAATACGACGCAAGAGACGGCAAGTACAAGGTATTTGAAATAAATATAAGACAGGGAAGATCCAGCTACTATATGAACGCAGGCGGCGTAAACTTTGTAACCTACTTGGTAGACGATTTGCTGGAAAAGCCGGACAAGCCCTGCCACTACGCCTACGACAAAGGCCTGTGGCTCTACGTGGACCCATCGGTACTTAAGAAGTATGTAGCAAAAAGCGACCGCCCCTTGGCGGAGAAAATGCTAAAAAAAGGCTACACATTCACTCAGTGGTACAGCAAGGACAAAAGCCTTTACAGATACATGATGTACATGAGAAGACGCCTCTCCACAATAAAATACTATAAGATCTACGGATAAAATATAGGGGGCAAGAGATATAGGGGACATTCCTCGAAAAGCTTTAGCTTTGAGAGGTGTGTCCCCTAAATAATGTGTGTCCCCAATATAAATAATTCCCCTCCCAAACAAATAAACATCCCCCGGCATAGCCGGGGGTTTTTCTTCTGCGGCCCAAAGGGCCTGTATTACCAGCCACGCCTCAATGGCGTTGGTTAGTCTGCCACTTG
>QWCE01002651.1_pt1 | contig 21630 bp, 23 predicted proteins | sample 1972531 | NCBI WGS metagenome assembly QWCE01 (sample SAMN09866716, study PRJNA288562) | Human gut metagenome isolate term4_stool, whole genome shotgun sequencing... | reverse complement strand
GCACTTTGCGCCGGAGAGGACTGCGTGCTGGCCACCGGCGGCGGGGCTGTGCTGCGGCCGGAGAACCGGGCGCTGCTGCGGCGCAGCGGCGTGCTGTTCTGGCTGGATCGCCCGGTGGCAGACATTGAGCGGACATTGGAAATAGAGAGCCGCCCGCTGCTGGCCGGGGGCGGTTCGCTGGAGACGCTGCGGCGGCAGCGGGAGGCGCTGTACCGCATCTGTGCCGACTACACCATCCGGGAGGATACGGCGCAGGCGGCGGCAGAGGCCATCGCCGCCATATGGAGGAAGCAGACATGAAATTTCTCATCATCAATGGGCCAAACCTGAATCTGCTGGGCAGCCGGGAGCCGGATATCTACGGCACCGGAACCTATGAGGCCCTGTGCCGCCGGGTGCAGGACTATGCCGCCGCCCACGGCTGGGAGGCGGACTGCTTCCAGAGCAATCACGAGGGGGCTATCATCGACGCCATTCAGCAGGCGGCGGGGGTCTATGACGGCATCGTCATCAACCCGGCAGCCTATACCCATTACAGCTATGCCATTTACGATGCTCTGCGGGCGGTAGATGTCCCGGCGGTGGAGGTACACCTGTCGAATATCCGTCATCGGGAGCCCTTCCGGCAGATATCGGTGACGGCCCCGGCCTGCCGGGGGCAGATCGTGGGCCACGGCTTTGACGGCTATCTGGAGGCGCTGGTACTGCTGGCGGAGGGCCTGTGATGCGGCTGTGTGTCATCGGGGATCCGGTGGGTCACAGCCTGTCGCCCCGCATCCACCGGCGATTTATGGAGAGGTGCGGTGCTGCCGGAAGCTATGAAGCAGTGACGGTGACGGCGGAAACACTGGAGGATCTCGTGGTGCAGGGCTGCCGGGGAGCGTGGGACGGGTGCAACGTCACCATGCCCCTGAAGGAGCGTATTCTGCCGCTGCTGGATGCGGTGGAGCCGTGGACGGCCTCCTGCGGCGCCGTGAACACCGTATGCTTCCGGGATGGCCGGGCCGTGGGATATAACACCGACGGGCCGGGGGTGGTAGAGAGCCTGCGGCTGCGGGGCTTTGCGCCGTCGGGGCAGGCGGCGCTGGTGCTGGGGGCCGGGGGAGCCGCCAAGGCGGCGGCGCTGGCGCTGGCGCAGGCGGGCTGCCGGGTGACGGTATGCGCCCGGATACCGGAAAAGGCGGCGGCCTTGGCTGCCCGGTGCGGCGGTGTGACTGTCTCATGGGAGGACCTGCCCCGTGCCGCCGCAGAGCATGGGCTGCTGCTGAACGCCACACCGCTGGGCATGGAGGGTTCGCCGGAGTTCGAGTCTTTGGATTTCGTACAGGCGCTGCCGGCGAAGGCGGTGGTATACGATTTGGTGTACCATCCCACGGACACAGCGCTGATGCGAGCGGCGGAGCACCGGGGCCTGACGGCGGTGGGGGGGCTTGTCCTGCTGGTGCAGCAGGCGGCGCTGGCCTTCGCTCACTTTACCGGCATAGTACCGGATGCGGCCCTGTGCCGGGATATCCTGCAGGAGTTGGAGGCGGCGCAGTAGGGGAGCGGCTGCCGCTTCCGTAAAAAATGCAAAAAAATCTGAAATAGGGCTTGCAAAATAAAAAGGAGTGTGGTATAGTAATCAAGCTGACGTGATACAGCAAGTGAATATGGTATCCGGGTGTGGCGAAGTTTGGTATCGCGCTTGAATGGGGTTCAAGAGGCCTCGAGTTCGAATCTCGACACTCGGACCAAGGAATGATAATCCGAACTATATTATCCAAGTGGGTAATGTAGTTCGGATTTATCATTTCTATCAAGAATATTTTGTAAAATTGTAAAGCCACACGGTCTGTGTTTGCAGGCCGTGTGGCTTTTGCTTTTTAAAATGGGATGTCCATTTAGAAATCAACCAGCTACAGGGAGTATTTTTTTCTTGGGAGCAGCAAATAAGACCTTTTCATCAACAACATTGCAATTTTCATCTGGATACATCGCATGAATTGCCGATAAAATGCCGTTTTTACTGGCCGAGAACTGAATTATTAAAAATTGTGGCTTGGCTGAGCCTACAAGGTTAAACTCCTTGCATCTGTTTCGAACAATAGCATTATTCAGAGGTTTTGCACCATCACTATAAATCTGAATGATTGCGGAGTCCGAATGCAATTCCGGCAGACATAGGTTGTTTGCCAATCCATATTTTAAATCCTCTGTTTTAACACCCTCTACAGAGAACGCAGAAGGAGAAAATCCTGATAGGACGGCTGCGGTTAGGCTGTATTTTTTCCTGTATGTGGTATATGGTTCGTAATACAACATACTATTAATTTTTTCTGCCTTCGCAAATTGGTGACACCGACTCTGAATTGTTTGAACAATTTTGCTTTCAAGTGTTTCGGAAAGAATTTCACTAATCATAGATGCATCCTCCTGTCATCCGCTTATGCTGATCCACATGGCGGGACGGACGCCATTTGTCGCACCGCCTGGATCTCCGGAGACCGAAATATCACCTATAGCTGTAACATACGTCGCGCCATATCTCTTATATGTCTTTCCATCTATGCCAATAGGGGTGGCTCCAGGTGTGCGCAGCCACCAACTATCGTAACGATAATCGTTCGAAACAGAACTATACAAATCAGCTGTTCTTGATTCATCTGATGTAAAGTATTTCCAAACTTCCAACTCACTGAGCAGAAAAACCTTATCCATTGTCGCATTGCCAGGGTCCACACTGCTATAATGAGAATAAGTGTTTTTATCGGCAGCAACCTGGGTAGATTGAATCTTACTTTGTTCAGCGGTGCTGAATGCATCGTTTATAAAATCTGCATTCAGCCATTTGCGGAGAGAGCAGGTTTCCCAGGTGTCATCGTCTCTGCCAAATGACTTGTCTTCCAAAACATGTTTACTGATTACCAACACAGCATCATCTTTCTTATCCAAAACCAGCCATTCAATATCCTCTTTGCCATTGGAAGTGTCGTAATCCTGTTCGTATTTGCCAAAGAATACCATATCCCCAGGAATGGCTTTTGCAAGCAACAGTGACCTGATACTCTGGAGTTTTTCTGCACTGTCCTTGTATGTAAGCCCAGCTAACAGAGCACATGCCGCTTGATAATCGCCGGAATCAATAGATTTGATCGCTCGATCATACCTGCTGGATTCAATCATGTCATTTTTACCAATTTGACTAAGAAGCTCATAAGCTGAATCATAATCGCCAGAATCCATCAGCTTTATAGCTCTATCATATTTGTTAGACTGAATAGTCTCGTTTTCGCCCAATTCCTCCAAAATTGCATACCCGGCTTCATAGTCGCCGGATTCAATCATCTCCATTGCTTCGCTATATTTTTTACTATATTCCTGCTTTGGAATAATAACTGTGGTCAGCACAATCACAAACGCAATGCAGACGCAGACGATCGGTGCAGCAATGATCGCAATTTTCTTTGCCTTTTTCTTGGCCTTCTCCACAGCGACCTGTCGGGCTGCCTCCTTGGCCTTGATTTCTTCGATTTTCCTTCTGCATTCGCTGATCTGTGCCGCAGAAGAACGGAAGTTCGGAACAGATTCGTATAGTTGGATCGCAGTATTATAGCTCTCGATTGTCCCTTTGTGCATACACTTCTCGGCTCGAGAATAGATGTCTTCTTTCCGCTTCGTTTCTTCACGCTGTATGCGATCTGCTCTTATTCTATCTGCCCGCTGCAAGCATTGCTCTCTGTGCGCCGAAGCATCCTTGTAGCTCCCCAAGGAATAAAACTTTTGAGCCGCATTTCTATAAGCCCCTTCATCGGATGCTGCGGTCATACAGGCCATGGCCTCTGCGTAAAGCTGCTCATTATGCTGCACTTCTTTTGCATTCGACAAACGTTCCCGGAGGCTCTCGTCAGCAAAGCGCATGACCTTTCTGTAATTATCAGATTGGTCAAGGGGCTCTTTGGCTTTGCTTAAATCCTCTTTTTTGCGAATCTTCACCTCCGCCATCAGCTTACCCAGGTACGCCTCGGCGCATTTGGGGTTCTGGTCAAGGACACTTTCGCAGTATATGTCTGCCTTGTCCCAGTCACCGTCCTCCAAAAACATAAAGGCACGCTCCAAGAGAACCTTGGGGTCACCGCTGACGCGGGCGATACCACCCTGCTGCATATTGGAGCCATTGGGACCGGCGCCTTTCTTGGTGACAAATATCCTTCTGAAACATTCCACGGCCCATGTAATATTCAGATGAATCGTGCAGCTTTCCTTATTCTTCAGGAAAACTACAAAGGTTGCTTCTTCGATGTTCGATACCGATGAGGCCAAAAGTCCCAGGGCGGCTCCACCCAGCAGGGTGCTTTTTGCCACGGCATTAAAATTCGGTCCCGTGCGAGAGCCGATCTCCTCATAGCCCACGACTGTACTTGTATCCAGGCATATATCCGACAAACTGACCGAGGCAGTATTTTTTCTTTCAGATAGATAAAAAGCCTCTTTATCTATCCCTAAATGCTTTGCCCAGTAAACATAAAAGCCGCTGTGTGCGCCCTGCACAACTGTTCCGATGTTGTCAGCCATAATGCTTTCTCTCCTTTTTCGGTTTTATGAATGTGTACTTTTACAAATTATGGTGTGAATTTTATCATGTTGTCATTATATTATCAAATTATCTAAATATCAACCATTTCCGTGCTTTTAATTTGCTTATTTGCTGTGTTTTGTAAAAGTACGCATCTCCGAATTTTCAGCGCGGTTTGATTAGGTGGTATTTTCAAACTTGGTGACACACCTGCGCACCGGGCGGGGCGATGATGCCTCCCTCGCCCAGACGATCCCCCAGCAGCTCCCGGGGGAGGGCATTATACTCCTCCGATTCGAAAAGGGCAGGGTGTGGTTCAGGCGGAGCAGCAGCTGTGCCGACTGCTGCCGCTGGGCGCTGTAGGATGCAGCGGTGGCCCGTAGGTCCCCCCGGATTTCCTGACAGTCCATGCTACTGCATCTCCTTGACCCACCGGGTCAGGGCCGGTGCGGCCTCGTCCACGTGGCTGCCGTGGATGGCAAGGCCACGGGTGACGGTGGCCCCCGGTGCGGCTTTGCGGATGTCCCGCTCCGTCTGGGAGAGGCCACTGCCCTCGTGGGTGCAGAAGGGGCAGATGACCTTGCCGGTGAAGTCGTAGTGCTCCAAGAAGGTATAGACCGCCATGGGCATGGTGCCGCAGTAGTTGGGGTAGCCCAGATAGATGCGGTCATAGCCCGACAGATCTTTCGGCAGACCCAGCAGCTCCGGACGGACACTTTGCTGCCAGTCGGCTCTGGCCTGCGCCACGCAGGTGCGGTAGTCGTCGGAATAGGGGTGGGCCTGACGGAGCTCCAGCAGGTCGCCGCCGGTGAGGGATGCCAGCTGCTCCGCCACCCGTCGGGTATTGCCCACAGGGATGCGGCGATAGGAGCCGCCGAAGTAGTTCTCTCCCGCACGGGAGTAGTAAGCGATCAGAATAGCCATATCAAAGACTCCTTTCTATACTGTGGGGGGTTCTTAATACCGGGACAGGCGCTCCGGGGGGAGGGCGGGGTTCGCTACCGCCCAGGAGAGGTCGGCCCAAGAGACAGGGACCTCCGCCCACAGGAGCCAGGTGGCCATGTCCTGCGTGACGCACTGGTTCCGGGCCGGCAGAGGGTGCTGCAAGCGCACCGTGCCATGACCGTCTGCTATGTCGGCGGTGTGGAGGGTGGGGCGCAGGGAGCCGGAGGCGGTGGTATCCGACACCAGCAGCAGGGCGTGGCCGACGAAAAATTCGGGATCATAGGATTTCAGTTCCGGTACGTCCGGCAGCCGGGATAGCGAGGTGACGCACCGGGCGTCGCTGCGCCGCCGGGTATAGGGCAGGCGCACCCGGCCCGCCATCTGCAAAGGATGCTGCTTCATAAGTTCCTCCTTGAAAGCGGTGCGCCGCACCGGGCCGGAGCGGCCCCATGCGGCGCAGGGGTTATTTGCTGGCGTACAGGACCACGTCCACCGTCAGGGACTGGCCGTCCCGCTGGATGGTCAGGCGGATGGTATCGCCCACGGAGTGGCTGCGCCGTACCGTCAGCAGGTCGCTGGTGACGGAGACAGGCTGGCCGTCCGCCTCCAGAATGATATCGCCGGGCTGCACACCGGCCTCCGCAGCGCCCAAGGTGTCGTCCACGGTGTAGACCTCCACCTGCGTGCCGCCGCCGGACTTTTCGATGGTGCGGACGGTGATACCGATGGTGGGGGTACCCAGAAACTCCCCGTGGGCGATGAGGTCATTGACCACGAAGGACACGGAACTGATGGGCAGGGCGAAGCCCAGACCCTCCACCGTGGCCTCGTCCTCGGAGAGGCTGGAGTTGCTCATTTTCATGGTGTTGATGCCGATGACCTGCCCATAGCTGTTGATGAGGGGGCCGCCGGAGTTGCCGTTATTCAGGGCGGCGTTGGTCTGGATCATGGTCATGGTGCGGCCCTGCATCTCCACCTCACGGTTGATGGCGGAGACGATACCGTTGGTGAGGGTCCCCCGCAGCTCTACGCCCAAAGGGTTGCCGATGGCGTACACCGGGTCGCCCACCGTCAGCAGGTCGGAGTTGCCGAACTCCGCAGCCGGCAGAGGATTGTCCGCAATGGCCCGCAGTACCGCCAGATCCTCGTCCTCGTCATAGCCCACCAGACGGGCGTCGTAGGTGACGCCGGTGTCCAGCGCCACCCAGCAGCTCTTGCCGCCGGAGATGACGTGGGCATTGGTGATGATATAGCCGCTCTCGGTCATGATGACGCCGGTACCCACGGCGGCAGAGCCGTCGGACTGCTCCGCCACCACCGCCACCACCGACGGGTTTACCTTAGCGTACACCTGCTGAATGGTGAGCTCCTCCCCGGAGGGGTCCTGACAGCTGAGCTTCACGCCCTCCTCCCCGGAGATGCGGGGGATGGCAGTCTCCTTCTTGCGGAAGATATCCACCATGCTGCTGGCGGAATCACCGTCGTCGCTGCCCGGCAGGCTGGGGGCGCTGGAGGCGGTGGAGGACAGGAGCACCGCCACCACGATGACCACGACCACCAGCGCTATGCCGCCTATGCCCAGCCACGTCCACAGACGGCGGCGCTTACGCTGGGTTTTGGCGGCCTGCTTCCAGACGTTCTGGGGTATGGGGCGCTGCTGGACGAAGTAGTTGACGACCTCCTCCGGCTCCTCCTGCCGGGGGGTGTACCAGCTGACGATCTCGTCCGGCTCCTCCTCCGGCAGGTCCGTCCGGTCCTGCTGCGGCTGGGGCGGCAGATCGCCGCCTACCGGGGCAAATTCTCTGTTTTCGTCATTATACATAGGATACTTCCTCTCACGGCTCGTTCCGCATGGGGTGAGCCATCTGAACGGTAAAGCTGAAGGCGGTGACGCCGTTTTCGCTGGTGACGGTGATCTGCTCCTTGTGCTGAGACAGGATGGTCTTTACCACGTACAGACCCAGCCCGTAGCCGTCCTTATCCTCGCTGCGGGATTTGTCGGACTTGTGGAAGCGCTCAAACAGCAGGGGGATCTCCTCGGCGGGGATGGTCTGACCGACGTTGCGCACCGTGACCACGGCCTTCTCCCCATGGACGGCCAGCCCCAGATACAGGGATGAGTGGGGGGCGGCGAACTTGGTGGCGTTTTCCAGCAGGTTGTAAATGACCTGGGTGATGAGGTCGTTGACGCCCTCCACCATCACAGGCTCCTCCGGGATGTCCGCCTCTACATCCAACTCCCGGTCGGTGATCTTCTGCTCCATGGACAGCAGCGCCAGACGCATACTCTCGCACAGGTCGAAGTCCTCTTTTTTCATCTCCTGCGACTGGATCTGAGAGATATCCAGCATCCGGCGCACCAGACGGCTGAGCCGACGGCTCTCGTCGGAGATAATTTGCAGGTACTTGCGTTCTTTTTCCGGCGGGATGGTGCCGTCCAGAATACCGTCGGTGTAGCCGGCGATGGAGGTCATGGGGGTCTTTAATTCATGGGAGATGTTGGCGATGAAGTCCCGGCGCTGGCGCTCCGTCTCCGCCAGAGAGTCCGCCATATTGTTAAAGCCCGCCGCCAGTTCGCCGATCTCATCGCCCCGGTCGGCGTCCTGCATCCGCACGTCGAAGTTCCCGGCGGCGTAGGCCCGTGTGGCCTGCACCATCTCCCGGATGGGCTGGATCTGCCGCATGGAGGTCAGGGAGGTGACGATGAACACCAGCAGCAGGATAATGGCGGAGGTCATGAGGAACAGGCTGATGAAGGACCGCCACATCCCCATGACGGAGCGGGCGTTCATCACTGCCAGCACCATGCCGATGGTCTGGTCGCCGTCCTGAACGGGGACGCCCACCACGAACTGTTTGGAGGTGTAGGCACCGCCCAGACTGCTGCGGCCCTGATACAGGCCGCTGCCCGTCAGAACCTCCTGCGTGATCTCCTGCGGGATGGCCACCACCTTGCCCCCCAGCCGCTGGTCCGCCGTCAGCAGGGCATAGCCGCTGTCGTTGCACACCAGAAATTCGGCGTTGGTCATGGCGCTGCCCAGACTGATGAAGCGCTTGAGGTTTTCATCCTCCGTCTGGCCGCCGGACTTCAGGTAGTCCACGGACACCTGAGCAATGAGACCGGCCCGCTCCTGCAGCTCGTCCCGCCGCTCGGTGAAGTTATAGTTATAGCTCAGGGCGAAAAAGGACACGCCCAGCAGCAGCAGCGTCAGCATCACCATGCCGGCGGTCAGGGCGAACTGCTGCCAGTAGAGCCCGCTGAACCGTTTCTTGCGCTCTGCCATCACTTCACTTCAAACTTATAGCCCACGCCCCACACGGTTTTCAGCTCCCACTGGTCGGAGACATTCTCGATCTTCTCCCGCAGGCGCTTGATATGGACGTCCACTGTCCGGGAGTCACCGAAGTAGTCGAAGCCCCACACCTCGTCCAGCAGCTGGTTGCGGGTGTAGACCCGGTTGGGCGTGGAGGCCAGATGGTACAGCAGCTCCAGCTCTTTGGGGGGCGTATCCACTTTCTTGCCGTCCACCAGCAGCTCGTAGCTGTCCAGATTGATCTCCAGCTTGTCGAACACCAGACGCTTGCGGGTGTCGTCGGGGATCTCGCTGCGGCGCAGCACGGCGTTGATGCGGGCCATCAGCTCCTTCATCTCGAAGGGCTTGACCAGATAGTCGTCGGCGCCCATCTCCAGACCGGTGATGCGGTCGTTGACCTCGCTTTTGGCCGTCAGCATGATGATGGGTGTCTTGGCCTTTTCCCGGATGTGGGCGCAGACGGACCAGCCGTCCATCACCGGCAGCATGATATCCAGCAGAACCATATCCGGCGCCTGCCGGTCGTACTCCTCCACGGCCTTGCCGCCGTCATAGGCGATGCGGACGTCAAAGCCCTCCTTCTCCAGATACATCCGGATCAGGTCGGAAATATTGCGGTCATCCTCGACCACCAGAATATTGCGTGCCATAGGAAACCTCCCAATTTATATACTATATTACCATTATACCCGGCATCCTTCCGGCTTCCTGAACATTTTGTAAATTGGTTCATGAAAGTATACCACACTTTCGGCCGTTTGTATATGCCCCGGACAATATTTTTCGGTGGGCTGGGGGGCAAGGGGGGACTTTTCGGATATTTTGTGAACAAACGGTGGCACTTTCGTGAACTTTAGCACTCACCGCTTGACAGTGCTAAAAACGGTGCTATGATGAAGCTGTTCCAAGGGAGAGAGCCAAAGAGCTCCACCGGGGAACGGAAAACGCATACAATGTGTAAGCGGTGACAAAAGTTGGCGCCGGCGAGACACCGGTACCCGGAATTTTGAATGGAGGTATGACTTATGTTGCCCAGCATTTTTGGTGAGAATTTGTTTGATGATTTCTTCTCTGATCCTTTCGGGATGATGGTACCTCAGAGCCGTGACCCGCTGTATGGCAAGCACGGCAAGAACCTGATGAAGACAGACGTGCGGGAGACGGAGAGTTCCTATGAGCTGGATATCGACCTGCCGGGCTTCAAGAAGGACGAGGTCAATGTGGAGCTGAAGAACGGCTATCTGACCATTCAGGCCGCCAAGGGTCTGGACAAGGAGGAGCAGGACAAGAAGGGCAAGTACATCCGTCAGGAGCGCTATGCCGGCGCCTGCAGCCGCAGCTTCTACGTAGGCGAGGACGTGGAGCCGGAGGAGGTGTCCGCCAAGTTCGAGGACGGCATCCTGACCATCTCCGTGCCGAAGGCGGCCAAGAAGCAGCTGCCCAAGCAGACGTCCATCAACATTCTGTAAGCGCTCTGTGAGCGTCCGTAAGAGACGGGAAAGGGTCCCCGGCGAGAGCTGGGGACCCTTTTTGCGTGCCGGGATGTCAGCGGATCAGGGGCAGGAGCAGTTGGCAGGACTCACAGAAGTAGGTCTCTATGTCGTCGCCCTGCAGGAGGACCTTGGAGACGACATTGTGCCGGAAGAAGCCCTTTTGCTTGACCTCGCTGTCGGTGAACACGCAGGCCATAGGGGCCAGGCCGGTGGAGCCCATGAAGGTGGAGGTGCCGGTTTTCATCTCCTTACCGCATACGGGACATTGCATGGTACATTCTCCTTGCTGTGATAGTCTCCGGCGGCCAAAGCCCTCCGGGAGGTCTATTCTATCACAGCGGCGGAGGATTTTCCAGAGGGGGGAGAAAAACTCCGGCAGCGGTCGCCTTTCTGCAGGGAAGGCGCCGGGGGAAAATCAAAAGGTCTTTGTCCCATGGGACAAAGACCTTTTTTCTGGCGCAGTGGGAGGGATTTGAACCCTCGTGCCGCTTTTGACGGCAACACGATTTCCAGTCGTGCTCGTTATGACCACTTCGATACCACTGCATATAAAATGCTGCCGCAACAGCACGGTCTATTATACCAAAAATCTGCGCCTTGTCAAGCGAAAAGCACAAAAAACCGATAAATTTTGGAAGAGGGCCGCTTGCGGCCCCCCTCCATGCGATACCCTCAGTTCATCTTCTCGGCAACGGTCTCCAGCGCCGAATCCACTGCGTTACCCATCCGCTGCATGGCTTTGCCTACAGCGGTTTTTCTCGTCTTCGGCCGGGGAATGACCATCACCTCTACCAGTGCGCCGGCCACCATGCCGACGCATACGCCAGTGACGAACGTACTGACCTTACACATTCCTGCATCACTCCTTTTTCGGTACGGTCATAGTATATCCATTCCGGCGGGAAATAACCGTCTATGCCTTGCCAAAAGCTGCCGCAGCGCATATAATGAATAAAATATCTGATCATGCCGCCGCTCTGCGGCGAGAAGGAGCGTTTCATGTCCACTACGGCTTTGCAGGAATATATCCGCAAAAAAAAGACACCGCTGGCGCTGGGCCTTGGCCCGGAGGCGAACCGGCTTCCCGCCCCGGTGGTGAAGAGGTTTACCGATCTCTACGGCGAGAGCGTCATGGCCCGGTCGGAGGCACTGCGCTATCACGGCACCCAACTGATGGCTCAGGCGGCCCAGCGGCTGCCGGCAGTGGTGCTGCGGGCCGACCGCTACCTCCTGTGCGGAGCTATGGGGCTGGACGTGCTGTCGAATCTGGTGCATATGGCCCGCAGTCAGGGCCTTTACGCCATTGTGGACGCACGCTGCGCCGATCCCACCGTGTGGCTGGGCGGTGAGGTGAATGCCGACGCCGTGACGATCTCGCCCTACTATGGCACTGCGGCGGCGGGGGAAGACAAGGCCCTGTTTGCGCTGGTCCGCACGGCGGAGCCGGGTGCGGCGGAGGTGCAGAACCTCATGGCCGGGGATCGTCGCCTGTTTTTGGCGGCGGGAGAGCAGATGGCCCGCCGGGGGGCCGGGATCATGGCCCAGACGGATTACAGTCTGGACGTGCGGGAACTGCGGCGGCGGTTGAAGGATGCCTTCCTGCTGCTGGACGGCTGCGGCGGCGAAGCTGCCAGCTATGCCTTCGACGATTTCGGCCGGGGGGCTATGGTCATCGACGACAGCCTGCAATACGCCGAGGATGTGCCGGCGGCCATGGACGATGCCATCCGGGAGATGAAGCACTGGGTCACGGTGGTGTGACCCGGATACCCACAAAGGAGAAGCTATGACGACGATTTATCTTGTCCGCCACGCCGAGGCGGAGGGCAACCTCTATCGCATTGCCCACGGACACTATAACAGCTGCATCACCGATGACCGGGGGTGCCGCCAGATCCGGGCGCTGGCGGAGCGCTTTCGGGACGTGCCGGTGGATGCCGTGTACGCCAGCGACCTGATCCGCACCCGCACTACCGCCCAGTCCATCTATCTGCCCAAGGGGCTGCAGCTGCACCCGGACCCTGCCTTCCGAGAGATCTGCATGGGGGAGTGGGAGGAGCACTGTTGGTATGAGCTGCTGCGGAAGTACCCCCAGTCCCACTATGATTTCAACCACCGGTTGGATCGCTGGCAGGTCCCCGGCAGCGAGACGGCCCGGCAGGTGCTGGATCGCTACCTCCCGGCCCTGCGGCGGGTGGCCCGGCAGCATGACGGCCAGACGGTGGCCATTTTCTCCCACGGCGCCGCCATGCGGATCGTGCTGGGAACTTTGCAGGGCCTGAGCCTGCTGGAGATCGGGGACACGCCCTTCGGAGACAATACCTCCGTGGCCCGGCTGGAGGCGGAGGGCGATGACATCCGGGTGCTGTACCGGGATGACAACAGCCATCTGGTGCAGGCGGGGCTCTCCACGCTGGCCAAGCAGAAGTGGTGGCGGCAGAAGGGGGTCCAGGAGATGGGCCAACTGTATGCCCCGCTGACGGAGGAGGAGCGGCAGCAGCTGGGCGTTCCCACCGGCGGCGAAGGCGTGGCCGTCCGCTTTGTTGACGAGCTGATCGGCGCTTATCAGCTGCTGCCCCGCCCGGAGGAGGGCGTGGGGGAGATCGGCTGGTACGGCCTGCTGCCCCAGTGGCAGGGCCGGGATCAGGGCATCCAGCCCCTGGGACAGATCATCCAGCGCTGCCGCCACATGGGTCTGCTGCGCCTGCGCCTGCGGTGCGGCGATGACCGGCAGCGGAGCTTCTGGGAAAAGCTGGGCTTTTCCCCGGTGGAGGGCGACGTTATGGAGAAGAACATCACGCCGCGGGTGCTGGACGCCCACATCCCCCTGTGAGGGGCGGAAAGGAGAAGGTGACCCATGCGTGGCACGGAATTTTTGCCGGTGAGCCGGGAGGAGATGCTCCGGCGGGACTGGTATTACTATGATTTTCTGGTGGTGACGGCGGACGCTTACATCGACCATCCCAGCTTCGGCACCACCCTCATTGCACGGATGCTGGAGGGGGAGGGCTATCGGGTGGCCATTCTGGCTCAGCCGGACTGGCACGACGCCGAGGCCTTCCGGGCCATGGGAAAGCCCCGCTATGGGGTACTCATCGGCGGAGGCAATCTGGACTCCATGGTGGCCCACTACACCGTGGCCAAGCGGCGGCGGGACAGAGATCTGTACTCCCCCGGCGGAAAAATGGGGTATCGGCCGGATCGGCCCACCATCGTCTATGCCAACCGGGCCAGAGAGGCCTTTCCCGATACCCCCATCGTCATCGGGGGACTGGAGGCGTCCCTGCGGCGCTTTGCCCACTATGACTACTGGGACGACAAGGTGCGCCGCAGCATCCTCTTTGATGCCCCGGCGGATCTGCTGGTTTACGGCATGGGGGAGGCGGCCACCCGTGAGATCGCCCGGAGGCTATCCAGAAAGGTGCCGCCCCGTGAGATCACCGACATCCCCGGCACCGCCTACATTGCACCCACCGGAGAGGGCAGCGGCTTTCATCCGGTGGCCTGTCCCTCCTATGAGGAGGTGTGCGCCGACAAGGCGGCCTACGCCAGAGCCACCAAGATCCAGTACGACGAGCACGATCCCATCCGGGGGTGCGCCGTGCTGCAGCCCTGTCAGGGCCGGGTGCTGGTGGTGAATCCGCCGGCCCGTCCACTGAGCCGGGAGGCACTGGATGCCCTGTACGACTTGCCCTATGTCCGGGAGGTTCACCCCATGTATCGGGAGGAGGTTCCCGCCATCGAGGAGGTACGCTTCTCCATCACCCACAACCGGGGCTGCTTCGGCGGCTGCAACTTCTGCGCACTGGCCTTTCATCAGGGGCGCATGGTCACCTCCCGCTCCATCGAGTCCGTGGTGCGGGAGGCGGAGCTGCTGACGCAGGACCCGAAGTTCAGGGGCTATATCCACGATGTGGGAGGCCCCTCCGCCAACTTCCGCCACACCTCCTGCGCCCAGCAGAAGCGGCGGGGAATGTGCAAGGGCCGCAGCTGCCTGGCCCCGGAGCCGTGCAGGAATCTGGACGCCGACCACTCGGAGTATACGGCGCTTTTGCAGCGCCTGCGGCGGGTGGATGGCGTGAAGAAGGTGTTCGTCCGCAGCGGTATTCGCTATGATTATCTTTTGCAGGACAAAAATCAGGATTTTTTCCGGGAACTGGTGGACTACCACATCAGCGGACAGCTGAAGGTGGCCCCGGAGCACTGTGTGGCCTCGGTGCTGGACTATATGGGAAAGCCCCACTTCGACGTGTTTGAGCGGTTCTGGCGACAGTATCAGAAGCTCAACGAGAAGGAGGGCAAGCAGCAGTATCTGGTGCCATACCTCATGTCCTCTCACCCCGGCTGCACGCTGGAGGATTCCGTCCGGCTGGCGGAGTTTCTGCACCGCACCGGCCACCAGCCCCAGCAGGTGCAGGATTTCTATCCCACCCCCGGCACCCTTTCCACCTGTATGTACTATACCGGCATCGATCCACGGGATATGACGCCGGTGTATGTGGCCCGTGACCCCCATGAAAAGGCCCTTCAGCGGGCGTTGCTCCAGTGGAAGCGGCCAGAGCTGCGGGGGCTTGTCATAGAGGCACTGGAGAAGGCAGGCCGCACCGATCTCATCGGCTATACGCCGGAGTGCCTCATTCGACCCCAGAAGGGGGAGAAGTACTTCGGCAAGCAGCCGGAGCAGCAGCCCTCCGGGGAAAAGCGGCGCCCCGGGCAGCACGGCGGAGAGGGAAATCTCCGCAGGGAGGTGCATCACGGAGGACGTCCGGAGCATAGAGGCGGTAAGCGGTCTGATGCGTCCCGCCGCAATGGAGGATCGGTTCCCGGCCAGAAGGGGAAGATGTCCCCGGCCAAGAAAGCTGCTTTTGCCAAGAAACGGAAGAAGTGACATAGAAAAGGACAGGGACAAGCGAAAAGGCTTGTCCCTGTCCTCTTTTTCATGCCAGAGGCGTTCCTACCAGCCGACCCAGCCACATCATGCCATAGCCCAGCAGAAAGAAGCTCAGCAGCATCCCCGTCACGTATCCGGCGAATTTCCGCCAGCCCAGCCGGGGCAGGTCCAGAAACGGGTAGGGATACACCAGATGGGTGTGGCCGATGGGTTTGCCGCTGCGGCCCCGGAGCATGGCAAAGGCGAAGTAGGCCAGCGGCAGCGTCAACCACCATAGGGCGCTGCGCCAGCCGAGGGAGGATTTATCTGCCAGCAGCAGCCACTGGGCTACCACCAGCAGGGGTGTCAGATAATGGACACAGAGGTTGCCGAAGCTGGCCCCGAAGTCGGCAAAGCGCTTGCCATTTCGCTTGGCGTCCGGCACCAGAACGAACTGATATACCAGATGGGTCACGAGGATGCACAACGCCATGGAGAAGCTGAGGGTATCGTCGGTCAGCAGACGCAGGGCGGCGCTGTGGGGGAGGCCGGCGGCAATGGCCAGCGCCAGCTCATACACCAGCACCAGAAGGTTGCTGAGATTGGTGTAAAAGCAGAACATCCCGGCACGGATGTGTCCCGTTTGCAGCAGGGTGGAGTGAATCAGCAGGCCCACCGCACCCAGCAGGAAAATACCCCACGCAGACAGTCGCAGTACCATCACTCCGCCTCCTCGAAGCCCCGCAGCAGGGCGATCTCGGCGGCGTAGCCCGGCAGCTCGTTGGGTGTCTCCAGCAGCATGGGGAGCCGCCGGAGGGCCGGGTGGTTCACGATGCGGCGGAAGGTCTCCGCTCCCAGAGTGCCCTCCCCGATGCGGGCGTGGCGGTCCTTGTGGGCGCCCACGGGGTTCAGGCTGTCGTTCAGGTGGAGGGCCTTCAGCCGGTGCAGGCCGACGACCCGGTCAAACTCCGTCAGGACGCCGTCCAAGTCCCCGGCCACGTCGTATCCGGCGTCGGAGACGTGGCAGGTATCCAGACAGACCCCCATCTGCTCCGTCAGTGTCACCCGGTCCAGAATCTCCCGCAGCTCCTCGAAGCGGCTGCCCACCTCCGTTCCCTTGCCGGACATGGTCTCCAGCAGGACGGTGGTGTGCATCGCCGGGGTGAGGATGGCGTTGAGGGTGTCTGCGATCTGGGTGATGCCGGTCTCCAGCCCCTGACCGGTGTGGCTGCCGGGGTGGAAGTTATAGAGATTCCCCGGCAGATATTCCATCCGCCGCAGGTCATCGGCCAGCGTCAGCCGGGCGAACTCTCTGGTACGCTCATCCTTGGAGCAGGGGTTGATGGTATAGGGGGCGTGGGCCAGAATGACCCCCAGCCCCGCCTTCGCCGCCAGCGCCAGATAGGCGGTTACGTCCTCCGGGTCCACGGGCTTGGCCCGGCTGCCCCGTGGATTGCGGGTGAAGAACTGAAAGGTGTTGGCGCCGATGGACAGCGCCGTCCGTCCCATGGCGGCAAAGCCCGCCGAGGAGGAGAGATGACAGCCGATATAGCGCATGATGCTTACCTCCCCAGAGAAATATTCTGCACGGAGCAGGTGACGATCCCCTCCCGGATGGTGAGAAGGCCGCAGGTGGGACGGGTGTAGTCCCCGGCGGCGCCGGGATTCATCACCCACAGGGCGCCGTCGTAGTCCACCAGTGGGATGTGGGTGTGGCCGAACAGCAGCACGTCGGCCCCGTACTCCTTGGCGGCGTAGACAGCAGCCATGGGGGAGGACTTGACGTGGCGGGTGTGGCCGTGCAGCATGAGGATGCGGACGCCCTCTATCTCCAGCAGGCGCTCCGGCTCTCCGGTCTGGCCCCAGTCGCAGTTGCCGGGAACCATGGTCACCGGAAGCTGGGGGAATTGCCGCTCCAGCGCCTGAGCGTCCCGGACGCAGTCCCCCAGATGCAGCACCTGCCGGGGGTGGAACTGCTCCACAGCCCGGACCATGTGATCCACCCTGCCGTGGGAATCGGAAAGAACCAGAATCTCCATGAAATGCTCCTTTGGTTACTCGATTTTCAGGCGCAGCAGCCGGAACAGCAGCGCTCCCAGACTGATGCCCAGCATGTACAGAAGGATATCCAGCGTGTCGAACATCCCCCGCATGGTGAGGTACTGCATCCCCTCGATGAAGAGCGAGATGCCCAATGCCCCCAGCAGCACCTGCCATGGCTTCCGGTTCCGGAAGAAAAAGCCCATGGGCAGGAACATCAGGAGGTTCAGCAGGCTCTGCATCAGCATCTCCCAGTCTCCCAGCTGCGAGAGCCCCACCAACGGATCCAGAATGGCGATGCGCCCCACCCGGTGGCGGCAGAACAGGATGATGAACAGCGCTATGAAGTAGGTGACGCTCAGCAGCACCAGCATCCACCTACTGACCCGTTTTTCCAGAAGCAGATAGATGATGGCGGCACAGCCAACGATGGACAGGAGCAACATAGCTATGTTAATTATCATATACAGGAAACCCTCATGAGCAATCAACAAAATCACGTCCATGAAGAAATGGTAATATACCAGATATCCCAGAACGGTTCCGGCTAACAGGGAGACCAGCTGCTTCTGATATTTTTTCATAGACATTCCTTTCGTATCACAGCGGCGGCAAAAGCGCCGCAGCGTCGAGAGCGGCGAAAACACGCTTTCTTTCCTTATCATAGCAGAAAGCGGTTGAAAGTTCAACAGCTTTGCCGTACAATAGCAGCATACTGAAGCAGGAGGCCACGGGATGTACGCAGGGATCTGGGAGATCGATCTCCACGGGAAAAACGAATATCAGGCACGGGTGACGCTGGACGCCGCCCTGCGCCGGGTGCGGCCCGGCACCTATCGCATCCGGGTCATCCACGGACACCACGGCGGCACGGCCCTGCGGGAGCTGGTGCGTGGAGAATACGGCAGACACCCGCAGGTGCTGCGGCTGGAGGCGGCAGGCCCCGGCGTGACGGAGCTGGTGCTGCGGGAGTTTTAAGGAAAGGGGGTCACATATGGACAGTATGACGCTGAAGCTGGGGCAGGTCCAGCTGATGGTGGGCCGGGACAAGGCGGAGAACCTCCGCCGGGCCTGTGTACTCATCCGCCGGGCGGCGGAGCAGGGGGCGCAGCTGGTGATGCTGCCGGAGATGTTCTGCTGCCCCTATGAAAACGAGATGTTCCGTCCCAACAGCGAGGAGCAGGGCGGCCCGGCCCAGCAGGCCCTGTCGGCGCTGAGCCGAGAACTGGGCATCTGGATCGTAGGCGGCACCATCCCGGAGCGGGAGGGGGAGAGGCTTTACAACACCTGCTACGTCTACGACGATCAGGGGCGGCAGGCGGCCCGGCACCGGAAGATACACCTCTTCGATGTCAACGTGGAGGGGGGACAGTACTTCATGGAGTCCGACACCTTCGCCCCCGGAAACGACATCACCCTGCTGGATACCCCGTGGGGCAGGGTGGGGCTATGCGTGTGCTTTGACCTGCGGTTCGAGGAACTTTGCCGGGTGATGACCCTGCGGGGCGCCCGGATGATCCTGGCCCCGGCGGCCTTCAACATGACCACCGGCCCCGCCCACTGGGAGCTGCTGCTGCGGCAGCGGGCGGTGGATAACCAGCTATTCACCGTGGGTACCGCCCCGGCCCGTGACGAGAGCGGCAGCTATGTGGCGTGGGGCCACTCCATGGTCTGCGAACCGTGGGGCGGCATCGTTCACCAGTGCGGCACGGGGGAGGAGGTCGCCGTGACGGAGCTGGAGCTCTCCCGCATCGACGCCATCCGCCGTCAGCTGCCCATCCTGTCGGCCCGGAGAACGGATCTGTACGAGGTGCAGTAAGAGAATAGATTTTCCTGAAAGGAGCGAGAATATGAAACGATATGAGGATATGACCGCCGACCAGCGGCGGGAGGAATACGCCGCCGTGCGAAAGGCCTATGAGGCACAGAAGGCACTGGGCCTGAAGCTGAACATGGCCCGTGGTAAGCCCAGCACGGAGCAGCTGGACATGGTGACACGGGAGATGGCGCAGCTGACCCGACCGGAGGACTATCTGGCGGGTGGGCTGGATACCCGGAACTATGGCGAGCTGGCGGGCATCCCGGAGGCACGGGCGCTGTTTGCCGAGATACTGGGCTGCCGGGCGGAGCAGGTGTTCGTCGGCGGCAACGCCAGCCTGCAGCTGATGTACGACGCCATCTCCAAGGCGTATACCCATGGGATGCTCCACAGCGAGAAGCCGTGGGGCAAGCTGGAGACGGTGAAGTGGCTCTGCCCTGCACCGGGCTATGACCGCCACTTCCGCATCTGCCAGTCCTTCGGCATGGAGCTGATCACCGTCCCCATGACGGAGGAGGGACCGGACATGGACATGGTGGAGCGGCTGGTGCAGGACCCGGCGGTGAAGGGAATGTGGAACGTTCCCAAGTACTCCAATCCCCAGGGCATCATTTATTCGGCGGAGACGGTGCAGCGTCTGGCAGCTATGAGGCCCGCCGCCCCGGACTTCATGCTGATGTGGGACAATGCCTACTGTATCCATGAGCTGGAGGGGGAGTTCGTCCCCTTCCCGGATATTCTGAGCCTGTGCCGGCAGGCCGGAAACGGCGACATGGTCTATGAGTTCGCATCCACCAGCAAGATCACCTTCCCCGGTGCGGGGGTGGCGGTGATGGCGTGCAGCGAGGCCAATATGGCCCATATGCTGTCCCTCATCGGCGTGCAGACCATCGGCTATGATAAGATCAACCAGCTGCGACATGTGCGCTATTTGAAGGACCGCAGCCATACGCTGGCGCTGATGCAGCGCCACGCCGCCGTGCTGGCCCCCAAGTTCCGGGCGGTGCTGACGGCGCTGGAGCAGCTGGCTCCGCTGGACATCGCTCAATGGACGAGGCCCACCGGCGGATACTTCATCTCGCTGGATGCCATGCCCGGCACCGCACGGCGGGCGCTGGAGCTGTGCCGGGAGGCGGGAGTCACTATGACCGGCGCCGGGGCTACCTACCCCTACGGCGTGGACCCGGCGGACAGCAATATCCGCATCGCCCCGTCCCTGCCGCCGGTGGCGGAGCTGGAGCAGGCGGCACAGGTGCTGTGTACCTGCCTGCGTCTGGCGGCGCTGGAGAAGCTGGGCGTGTGATGCGCCGGGCCGTGTAAGAAGGAAAGCTGTGTGCCGCAGATCTGCGGCACACAGCTTTTTTGTAGATTTTTCCTATAAAGGACTCTGTGCACGGTTGATTTTTCTGCAAAAATGCGGTAAGATAAGATATCTTATTCCCACCGGCGGTATTCACTCCACTTCTCACTATGGTGCCGCACGGCTTAAAAAAGGAGGAACAAGGTCCGCTGTGACTGGCGGTGCGGCAGTGTGGAGACCTGTCGCAAGGCGTGCCGGCTGAGCCGGGCGTGAGGCCGCTCCATGCGGAGGCAGGGCGGTCACAGTCAGATGCATATGGCAGAGGTCGTACTGAAAAACCTCAAGAAGGTCTATCCCAACACCGAGAAGAAAAAGAAAAAGGGCGAGCCGGAGAAGAAAAACGATCTTCAGATCACCGACGAGGGCGTGGTGGCGGTGCAGGATTTCAACCTGCACATTGCCGACAAGGAGTTCATCGTGCTGGTGGGTCCCTCCGGCTGCGGTAAGTCCACCACCCTGCGGATGATCGCCGGGCTGGAGGATATCTCCGGCGGCGAGCTGTACATCGACGGCAAGCTGATGAACGACGTGGAGCCCAAGGACCGGGACATCGCCATGGTGTTCCAGAGTTATGCCCTGTACCCCCATATGACGGTGTACGGGAACATGGCCTTCTCCCTGAAGCTGAAGAAGGTACCCAAGGACGAGATCGACCGGCGGGTACGTCAGGCGGCGGAGATTTTGGACATCACCCAGTATCTGGATCGCAAGCCCAAGGCCCTGTCCGGCGGCCAGCGCCAGCGTGTGGCCATCGGCCGTGCCATCGTCCGTGACCCCGCCGTGTTCCTGATGGATGAGCCTCTGTCCAATCTGGACGCCAAGCTCCGCAATCAGATGCGGGCCGAAATCATCAAGCTGCGGGAGCGTATCGACACCACGTTTATCTACGTCACCCACGATCAGACCGAGGCCATGACACTGGGCGACCGCATCGTCATCATGAAGGACGGATTCATCCAGCAGATCGGCACGCCGCAGGAGGTGTTCGACCACCCGGCCAACCTGTTCGTGGCGGGCTTCATCGGCACGCCCCAGATGAACCTCTTTGACGCACATCTGGCCCGTAAGGACGGCAAGTACACCGTCACCGTGGGCAGCGTCACCGTGGAGCTGTCGGAGGAGAAGCAGCAGCGTCTGGCCGCCAAAGATGTGGCGGAGCAGGACGTGGTGCTGGGCGTGCGTCCGGATCACATCATGCTGTGCGCCGACGGCGTGAAGGGCAAGGTGGATGTGTCCG